>Ga0316202_10002286_pt1 | contig 12777 bp, 10 predicted proteins | sample 3monrhotite_MG_FD_204934 | JGI IMG/M metagenome (GOLD analysis project Ga0316202, IMG submission 204934) | Microbial mat bacterial communities from mineral coupon in-situ incubated in ocean water Damariscotta River, Maine, United States -... | ecosystem: Environmental > Aquatic > Marine >... | reverse complement strand
ACATCAAGGCCATCGAGGATCTCGCGGGCAGCATGAACACCATCTGCGGCTCGCTCTGGGGCAACCTCCTCAAGGAGGGCAACACCCTCCAGAGCGCCAACGAGACCAGCTCATCGGCCGACGACGTCGCCTACGACATCGAGATCGACTGAGCCCGCTCAGGCAAAGGGCAGCTCGACGCCGCAGCTCGGACACAGTGTCGGGTCTGCGGCGACCGTGAGGTCGATCTCGCAGCGCGGGCAGCAGGGCCGCGCATAGAACATGTCCTCAAGCGAGACCACCACAGCGGGCTCCTCGTCGGGGTCGGTGCCACACCAGCGGCAGGCGCCCTCGGCCGGCAGCCCCTCGCCGCACATCCCGCAGACCACGACCCCGTCGCCATCCAGCAGCTCTATCGGCCACCGCCGGGGCGCTGCCGTGAGCTGCGCCGCCGTGGGCCGAAACGCCTCTGACGCGGCCGTCGGCCGTGCCCGTCCCATGTTCACGGCGAGCCGCACGACCGGTCGGATCGACGCGGGGAAGCGCTTCTCCCACGCTGCTTGCACGCCGTCGTTGGTTGCGCTGCTGCCGAGGCGCACTGCGAGCCCATACAGCCACTGGAGGTCGAGCACGTTTCGGTCAATCAGTGCTTCTGAGGCGCTCTCTTCGTCGGGCCGTCCTGGCGCCATCCAGATCGGCGCGCGCACGAGGCTGCGCTCGCGATCGGTGGCGTAGAGGGTGGGGATCGCGAGGTGGCCGAACACAGCGTCCTCGGCCAGCCAGCGATTGAAGAGGATCTCGGTCTGCTCCTCGACCATCCACGTCACCAGCTCGCGGCCGGCGAGGTCACCGGGTGCCAGCCAGAGGCTGCCGCCGCGGAGCATCGCGAGGAAGACCTGGGGCCGCTGCTCGACTGTGGAGCAGCGCACCGCGAGGGAGCGCTCGGCTGGGTCGGGGTGAAGGTAGGCCGCTGCTGGCTCGCACCAACCACACAGGGGGGACTCGGACTCGGTGTTGCACGCTCGACAAGGCATGGGCCGAAATCTACACCACAAACCCAGCGCACATCCCAGATTTTCCACCTCACAAGGTGTCGTTGATGGGCAGCGTTTGAGGCTTGTTTTTATTGTATGAATAAATATTAAGTAATTGTATGATGATTACTTAATATTTGTTTAACAAATCTACTGTGCTGTCGCTGTGGTGCTGATGGCTCTGTGGACTTCTGCGTGCAGGCGGGGCAGCACGGCCTGCTCGAACCAGGGGTTCCGGCGCATCCAGCCGCGGACCCGCCAGCTCGGGTGGGGCAGGGGGAAGATGTTGTCGGCGAGGTACTCCTCGTGGGACTGCACGGTCAGGGTCAGCGTCTTCTTGCGGCGCCGCCCCAGGTAGTGGCGCTGGCTGTACATGCCGATGAGCAAGCGGAGCGGCGGGCTGGTGAGCGCGCCGAGCACCGGTGGGTGCCACAGCGGCGCGCACTCGGGGCGCGGCGGGGCGTCTCCGCCAGAGGTGCTGCGGCCGGGGTAGCACAGCCCCATCGGCAGGATGGCGAATTTGTCGGGGTTGTAGAAGGTCGCGTCGTCGACGCCCAGCCACGATCGGAGGCGCTTGCCGGAGTCGTCGTCCCAGGGCACGCCGCTGCGGTGGACGGCGGTGCCAGGGGCCTGGCCGAGCAGGACCACGCGGGATCGGGGGCTGGCCTGCACGACGGGGCGGGGGCCGAGCGGGAGGTGCGCTGCGCACGCTGTGCAGCCGCGGATCTCGGCGAGGAGGTCATCGAGGAGCATGACAGGGGGATATCTTTACCAGCCTGTCACCGGGTTTCTTCTGGCGCTTCGGGTTTCGGTGCCCTACAAGAGTGCCGGATCGGGGGATGGATCGCACGGGGTTGTGCGCGCTGCTGCCCGATGACGGGGCCAGAGAGCCCCACTGCTGTGCCCGCGAGTGCGCGGGCAACTCGGAGCTGCCGTGACTACCCCCTGTCCTGAAGATGCTGGCGCGACCGCGCCGGAGCTTACCTTTAATGACCTCAACCTCGCACCTGGGCTGCTCGACGCCGTCCGCGCGCTTGGCTTCACCACGCCCACGCCCATCCAGGCCCAGGCCATCCCGCTGCTGCTCGAAGGCCGCGACGTCGTCGGCCGTGCTCGGACCGGCTCTGGCAAGACGGCCGCCTTCGGCCTGCCGCTGCTGCACAAGGTGCTCTCGTCGCCCGGCCGGGGCGTGCGCGCTCTGATTCTCGCTCCCACCCGCGAGCTGGCTGTCCAGGTCGCCGAGGCCCTGCGTGACTACGCTGGGGACCGGGTCGGGATCGCGACGGTCTACGGCGGCGCCAGCTACGGCCCGCAGCTCCGCGCCATCCGCCAGGGTGCCGCGATCGTGGTCGGCACGCCGGGCCGGGTCCAGGACCTCGTCAACAAGAACGCGCTCCGCCTCGACACCGTCGAGTCGTTCGTGCTCGACGAGGCCGACGAGATGCTCCGGATGGGCTTCATCGACGACGTCGAGGCGCTGCTGTCCGAGACTCCCTCTGAGCGGCAGGTCATCCTGTTCTCGGCGACCATGCCGCCGGCGATCCAGCGGGTGGCCGACAAGCACCTCCAGGATCCGGTCTCGGTCGATGTCGGCGGCGGTGGCTCGCAGAGCACCGACCACATCAACCAGTCCTGGATCCAGGTCCGCGGCCCCAACAAGCCCGCGGCCCTCGTCCGGGTGCTGCTCGGCAAGACGCCGGGCACGACGCTCATCTTCACCCGCACCCGCAGCGGCGCAGACAACCTCGCGGCGGCGCTGCTTGAGGTCGGCTTCTCGGCCGAGGCGCTGCACGGTGGACTGAGCCAGGTGGTCCGCGAGCGCATCCTCGCTCGCCTCCGTGCCGAGCAGCTCGACCTGCTCATCGCCACGGACGTGGCGGCGCGCGGCATCGACATCGACCACATGACCCACGTCATCAACTACGAGCTGCCGGAGTCCGCCGAGCAGTACGTCCACCGCATCGGCCGCACCGGCCGGGCCGGTCGTGCTGGCGCGGCGATCACGCTGGTCACTCCCAACGAGCGCCGGCGCTTCTTCAACATGCGCCGCATCAACGGTGCCCAGGTCGAGCAGGGCGAGGTCCCCTCGATCGCGGACATCGAGAAGCGCCGCGCGGAGGGCCGCGCGGCGGCGATCCAGGAGGCGCTCGCTGGCGACCTCACGGACGCGCGCGCCAACCTGGCTGCGCTGGTCGAGTCGGGTGTCTCGGCTGAAGACGTCGCTGCCGCGGCGCTCAGCATGCTCTCGGGCCGCGAGCGGATCTCGATCCCGCCGGACCCGTCCTCGGGTCCGCGCCGGGAGCGCCGCTACGACAACGGCGGTGGCTACAACAACAACCGCGGCGGCTACAACAACGACCGCGGCGGCGGCGGCTACAACAACGACCGCGGCGGCTACAGCAACAACCGCGGCGGCTACAGCGCTCAGGGCCGCGGCGGCCCGCCGCGCCGTGGCGGCGACGACCGCTGCAACGCCGCGACGCTGTTCGTGCCGACCGGCCACCGCGACGGCGTTCGTCCGGGCGACCTCGTCGGCGCGCTCGCCAACGAGGCGGGGATCTCCAGCGCGGACATCGGCCGCATCACGATCCTGGACCGCAAGAGCATCATCGGAATGACCGAGGGTGCGGCGTCGGTCGTCCTGCAGCGCCTGCAGCAGGTCGAGATCCGGGGCCGTCGGGTCCGCATCGCGCCCGCGCGGTAGCACACCGGCCTGCGCTACCGTGCAATGGCTGTGACGGCTGTCCCGTACATGGGGCCGCACAGCCACGCACGGTGCGGGGGATGGGGTGCCGAAGCCACTCATCGATTTAGAGCAGTTCCGCGTGTTGGGGCAGATCCGGTCCCTCCTCCGTCAGGAGGAGGCCGCCTACCCCCAACAGGGCGTCGAGCTCCTCCACGCGCTCGGAGACCCGGTGCTCGTGGAGTCCCTCATCGAGGGGAGCCACATCGACGACCAGGGCGTGCCGCGGCCCGGCCGCGAGCTGACCCGGAGCGTGCACCCGGACCACCAGCCCTGGGTGGCCCTGATGATGCTCGGTGCCGCCGCGCGGCTCGGCGACTGCCGCGCGCTCCACCTCGACAAGATGCCGGGCCTCACCGACCTCGCGGCGGTCTCTGACGCGCGCGGGCTGGAGACGCTGCGCGTCTCGGGCTGCGAGGCCCTGAGCCGCCTCCAGGGGCTGTCGGGCCTGGACCGGCTGGCGTGCCTGACCATCGAGGACTGCCCGGAGCTGGAGTCGCTGTCGGGCCTGGAGGGGCTTGGCGCGCTGCACACCCTGGTGATCCGGGGCTGCGCCAAGCTGGCGGACATCGCTGCGCTGTCGTCCCTCCCCGCGCTGTCGTCGCTGGTCGTGTCGCAGGCACCGGAGCTGCGAGACCTGGGGCCGCTGTCCCAGGCGCGCGCGCTGTCGTCGCTGGAGCTGCTCGGCTGTCCGGGCGTGGTCGGCTCGCTGCCGGACCTCGCCGCGGCGGGGCAGCTGTCGGCGCTGGTGCTGGCCGACATGCCAGATCTGAAGGACCTCTCGGGCCTGGCGAGCGTCCGGGGGCTGGAGCGGCTGGAGATCCGTGGCTGCACGGAGCTGTGGGACCTCTCGGCGACGGCCTCGCTGCCTGCCCTGCGCACCCTGCGCCTGCGGGCGTGCCGGAGCCTCCAGAGCATCCGGTGCGTGCACGCGCCGGCGCTGGAGGCGCTGGAGCTGTACACCTGCCCCCGGATCTCTGAGATCCGGCTCCGTGGCGTCGGGCTGCGGCGGCTGTTTGTGCGCGGCCCGCTGCGCGTGCTGCGCCTGGAGCAGATGCCGGCGCTGTCAGAGCTGGTGCTGGACCGGTCCCGCGTCCGCGCCGTGGCGCTCCAGCAGCTCCCGCTCCTGCAGTCGGTCGACCTGCGCGCGGCGCCGATGCTGTCGGAGCTGTCGATCTCCGGGCTGGTGTCCCTCCGGGAGCTTGCGCTGGGCAACCACCGCCGCCACCTGCGGATCGGACTGTTCGGCCTGCCGGCTTTGGCCACGGTCTCGGTCGGCGGGCGCCACCTCGACGCGTGCCTCGACACCCTGGGGATGCTGCCCGCGCTGTCGTCGCTGACGATCTGCGGCCTCTACAAGGTTGAGGCTCTGCCGCCGCTCGACGAGCTTGACGGGCTGCGCGAGCTGGTGATCGAGGACGCTCGCCAGCTCACGGACATCGGGGCGCTGGCGGCGCTCGACGGGTTGGAGGCGCTGACCATCAAGCAGGCGCCGCTGCTGTCTGACCTGACAGCGCTGCGGGCGGTGCAGGGCCTGAAGCGGCTGACCGTGATCGAGGCGTCGGCGCTGTCCGACCTGGAGCCGCTGGCCGGGCTGCGCGACCTGGAGCTGCTGCGGCTCCAGGGCTGCGAGGCTCTCGAAGACATCGCACCGCTGGCGTGCCTGATGTGGCTGACCGACCTGAACCTGAAGGGCGCGTCGGCGCTGGTCGACCTGTCGCCGCTGGCGGGGCTCCAGGCCCTCGCGCGGCTCAACATCGACAAGTGCCCGCGCGCAGATCAGCGGCCGCTCGCTGCCATCCCGGCGCTCAAGGTCGTGACCTGACGCTGCCTCATGTCCCTGCGCCCGGATCCGATCTTCATGGAGGCCACCCTGTAGGTTTTATCGAGCGTCCCCATGGATGAATACACTCCCATTGCCCAGATCACCCTCCCCAGAGACACCTCTGGGGACGACCTCTTGCTGGAGGCGGCCGTCGTGGCCTTCCTGCTCGAAGAGGTGCTGCGCCTGCAGCCCGCGCCCGAGCCCGCGAGCGCCCGCTGATCGGCCGTCACTGCGCTGCCGTGTCCGCCTCCAGGTCCAGCGTGCCCGGACCTGCGTGAAGCGGCTGCGCCATGCGCCGGGATGCATACTGACTGTGATCGACGGACCGGCTCCGCGTCGCGAGGTAGAGCACGAACAGCAAGACGCCGAGGACGACGAGCGTGATCTGGAGTCTCTCGCGGCGGGTGGCCATGCCACAGTGTAGCCGCCTACGCAGAGCAATAGGAACGCCTCGGTCGTGCGTACCCAGTCTGTGCCGGGGGTAACGATGAAGCGCGCTTGGGTGGTGGTGATCCTGATTGTTGTCGTGCTGGCCGCGGCCATCAAGGGCCGCTGGGTGGTCGCGCGGCTGCTGCCGATCCACCACACTGGCACGGTGATGCGCATAAAGTCCTTCCACAAGGGCTTCTCGGACAACAACACGCGCCAGCAGCGCCAGTTTGCCATCATCTTTGAGGACGGCTTCGACTGTGAGGGCTTCGACACGTCCCTCGCCGCCGTCGAGGAGGGGGATGTCATCGAGATCCGCGCCTACCACGACGTCGAGGGCTTCCCGATCCTCAACCCCGAGTGGTGGGAGTGCGACGAGGCCCAGCTCGTCCAGATCGTCACGCCACGCGACTGAGCACATCGAAGCCGGCATCTTGCCGCTCACGATGCCGCATACGCTACCCTCCAGGAGTCCCCCGTCCTTGGCACCGTGCCGCTGGATTGGAGGGGCGGAGGTTGCTTATCATGAGCTTCGAGTTGCCTGTTGCCACCGAGTGGACCCCGCTGGATGAGGAAGCCGTCGCGCTGCTCCTCGCTGAGCTGGATCGCATGCTCGTCCAGCCCGACGGCCGGATGTCGATCACCGGCGTCCTCTTGCAGGAGTCGCTGGCCGAGGTCTGCAACCCACTGCTCACCCCCGACACGAGCCGCGGCGTGTTCTGGCTCCCGTACCGGAACCGCGAGGAACCGATCTCGGCCTTCTTCAGCGCGTGGCTCACCTACGCGCCGTCCCCGGACAACCCCGGCTACTACATCGACTTCTGGGACTACCTCGCGAACACAAGCGCTGGACTGCGCCTCAACAATGACGACGAGTGCTTCAAGAAGTGGTTTGTCCGCTTCCTCAATTTGAGGGGGGGCTGGCTCAACAGCACCGCCTCCACCGGAACAATTAGCGTCTGGATGGTCTACAAGGGCACGCCCGAACACCCGTTCTGTATCGACGACTACGAGGTTCCTCCCGGCGGGTTTCAGTCGTTTAACCAGTTCTTCCTGCGCGAGGTGAGGCCCGAGCTGCGGCTGATGTGCGATCACGCAGACGACGAGAGTGTGGTGGTCGCGCCCTGCGACGGCGGCATCTTCTACCTGACCCGCGGAGATCTCCAGGACGAGGGATACCCCCTGCCAGGCAAGCACGGAGACACCTTCCACCTCAAGCGTGCCCTGCCAGGCTTCGGCGGCAGCTTCATCGGCGGGCCGCTGCTGGACACGCTCCTGTGGTTCACCGATTACCACCACTTTAAGGCGCCTGTGTCGGGCAAGGTCATCCACCAGGGCGTCTACGAAGGCTCGTACAACTACGACTTTGATGACTTCGACCCCAGCGATCCCTACGCGCCCGCCCCGCCCGCCGACAGCGATCGGGTCGGCTGGTACGATGACCTCGGCAAGCACAAGCGCTACGTGTGGATCATCCGAACCGAGAAGCTCGGCCTCGTCGCGATGATCGCGATCGGGTTCTGGGGCGTGGGGAGCATCATCAACGCCGTCCCGGACGGCGCGACCATCAAGAAAGGCCAGAACATGGGCCACTTCGGGTACGGCGGCTCGTCGATTGTGCTCGCCTTCGAGCCCGGACTGAACCTGGAGTTTATCGTTGGGGACCGACTGGTCGGCAACGCAGACCACCCGGTGCTCATGCAGGTCAAGCAGTGCCTGGGCAGGTCCTACCCGGACTGAGCCAGACCACCGAGCGCCTGCTGGGCGGCGCGCTCGGCCGTGGTATTCCTACTTTTTGTAGGAGAACCCTGGATGGCCCGCCCCCCAACGCTCGAGCGATGCATTCTTGAGCTCCTGTGGACGGGCGGGGAGTGGTCCGTTCGAGCCGTGCTCGACAAAGTGGGTGGCTCTCTCGCGCGCACCAAAGACAGCGGGGTCTGGAAGCATCGCGCAGCCCGCACCCCAGGTTGTCAGCGAGCTGGCGCGGAGTCCTTCTGCCGCTACCGGCGCGTGCCTCGATCTGAGCTGCGCGATCGCTTTGACGAGCCTGGCATCCAGGCTGCTCTTGAGGAGTCTCTGCGATGAGTGCTGTCCTGATCCTGGCGCTCCTGGGGGGCTGCACACAGCCTGGAGACGCCCACAGCGCCGCAGCGGAGTCATCGCTCGCGGTCACGCGGTGGACCGACACCCACGAGCTGTTCGTCGAGCTGGACGCGCCCGTCGCCGCCCAGCCCTTCGCCTACCACGCCCACGTCACCCGGATGGCCGATAACCACGCGGCCAGCGCAGGCACCCTGACGTTCCGCTTCGAGCAGGACGGCTTCGCTGTCGAGTCCCACGCCGATGATGCCGTGGCCCGCGACGGCATCTTCGCCCGGCAGGCGATGGCACCTGGAAAGCCGGGGGAGTACCGGCTCGTGCTCGCCTACGCGGATGGTGCAGAGTGGGCAGAGTGGGACGCGGGCATCGTCACGGTGGGGGCTGGTGTGCCACATGACCACGACGGTGAAGACAGGGGAGAGATCACCTTCCGCAAGAAAGCACAGTGGCAGGTTCCCTTCCAGATCGAGCCTGCCGCAGCCCGGCCGCTGTCACCGACGATCAGCGCCGCCGCGATCGTCCGCCCGGCTCCGGGCGCGACCGTGGTGGTCGCTGCGCCGGTGGAGGGGCTGGTCGCCTGGTCGGACGCCCTGCCGGTGGTCGGCCGCACGGTGGCGCGCGGAGAGCGGCTGGCCACCCTCGTGCCTGCCAGCGCCGCGGAGCACTGGGCGCGGCTCCAGGCCGACCTCGGGCTCGCCCAGGCCACGCTGGCGCGGGCGGAAGGCCTCGCGGAGCAGGATGCTGCCTCGGCGCCCGACCTCGCCCGTGCCCAAGCGCAAGTGTCTGCGGCGCAGCGCCGAGCCTCTGCGCTGACCGGTGCGGTGCCCATCCGTGCCCCTTCTGATGGGGTGATCGTGGCAGTGGGCGCCACACACGGCGCGTCGATTGCAGCCGGCGTGCCGCTGGTCAGCGTCAGCGCTGGCGCCGGTGTGCTGCTGGAGGGGCGGGTCCACGAGCGAACCCACACCCACCTCTCGCCGGCCACGAGCCTGACGGTGGTTCGTGGCGACTGGGACGCGCCGCGCGATCTGCTCGCCGCCGGGGGACAGCTCCTGACCGAGCGGCTGATCTTCGACGACACGAACCTCTCTGCGCCCGTGTCGGTGCTCGTAGAGAACGACCTCGGGCTCGTGGCGGGGGACCTGGTCGAGGTGTCCATCGGGGTCGGCTCTCCAGGCGATCTGCTCGCGGTCCCGCGCAGCGCTGTGGTCGAGATTAACGGTCAAGACGTGGTCTTCGTGCAGGAGACCGGCGAGTCGTTCTCTCGGAGGCGGGTGGCCCTCGGCCCCACCGACGCCACCCACGTCGCCATCCGCTCCGGCCTCTCGGCGGGCGAGATGGTGGTGGTGCAGGGCGGCTTCGATGTCCACGTCGCGTCGCTGTCTGGCGCGCTTGAGTCCCACAGGCACTGACATGTGGAACCTCCTGATTCGCTGGTCCCTGGCCAACCGTGCCGCCGTGCTCGGCCTCGCCGCGCTGCTGCTGGTGTGGGGGAGCTGGACCGCAGCGCAGCTACCCGTCGATGTGCTGCCCGACGTCAACGCGCCCACCGTCACGTTGCTCACCGAGACCCACGGCATGGCGCCCGACGAGGTGGAGACCCTGGTCACCATCCCCCTGGAGACCGCCCTCAACGGCGCGCCGGGGCTCCGGCGCCTGCGGTCGTCCTCTGGCATCGGCATCTCGGTCGTCTGGGCCGAGTTCGAGTGGGACACCGATCCGTACCGGGCCCGGCAGGTGGTCAACGAGCGGCTCCAGGTCGCCCAGAGCGTGCTCCCGCCCGACATTCCGCCGCCGGTCCTCGCGCCGATGTCCTCGATCATGGGCGAGATTCTCTTCCTCGGGCTGACGGGCGAAGCGGGCGTGGACCCGATGGACGTGCGAGACTTCGCGGAGTGGGAGCTGCGCCGCCGGCTGCTGGGCATCCCCGGCGTCGCCCAGGTCACCCCCATCGGCGGCGCCCTGCGGCAGATCCAGGTCGTGCTCGATCCGGGCGCGATGGCGGCGACCGGCATCGGGCACCAGCAGGTGCTGGCGGCCCTGGAGGGCGCCAGCGAGAACGCGCCCGGCGGCTTCATCACCAGCGGACACAGCGAGTACCTCGTGCGCGGCATCGGCCGGGCACAGAGCCTCGACGAGCTGGGGCTGGTGGTCGTGGGCCGGGTCGACGGAGTGCCGGTGCTGCTCGACCAGGTCGCCGATGTCACGGTCGGCCCGGCCCCATCCCGTGGCACCGCCGCGGTCGACGGGCGGCCCGCGGTCGTGCTCTCGGTGCAGAAGCAGCCCGAGGCCAACACCCTCGACCTCACCGAACAAATTGACATCGCGCTCGACGACGTCGAGCGCGCCCTGCCGACCGGCATGACCCTCCAGCGGGCAGGGTTTCGGCAGGCCCGGTTCATCGACACCGCCATCGGCAACGTGCGGCTGCACCTCGCCGAGAGCGCGATCCTGGTGGTCATCCTGCTGACGTTGTTCCTGGCAAACTGGCGCACCACGGTCATCTCCTTGTGCGCCTTGCCGCTGTCCCTGCTCGCCGGGGTGCTCACCCTGTCGGCGATGGGCACAGGCTTCAACACGATGACGCTCGGCGGGCTCGCGATCGCCATCGGCGCCCTGGTCGACGATGCCATCATCGACGTCGAGAACGTGTACCGGCGCCTCCGGCTCCGCGCCGGGCAGCCCGAGGCGGACCGGCCAGACCTGCTGGACACCGTGTACGCCGCGTCCGTCGAGATCCGCGGCTCGATTGTCTACGCGACTGCGATCATCGTGGTGGTGTTCCTGCCGCTGTTCTTCTTCTCGGGGCTGGAGGGCCGCCTGCTGGCCCCGCTGGGAACGGCCTACGTCGCCAGCCTGATCGCATCGCTGGTCGTCGCGGTCACGGTCACCCCGGTGCTGTGCAGCCTGCTGCTGCACGATGTGTCCCCGCCAGAGGCAGAGGCCGACGCCTGGGTCGTGCGCACCCTCAAGGCCGCCTACCGCCCCACTCTCGCTCGCGCCCTCGCGGCGCCGCGGGCGGTCCTCCTCGCCTCGCTGCTCGGGGTGCTGGTCTCGGGGGCGGGCCTCGCCTCGTTCGGCCGCTCCTTCCTGCCCGCCTTCAACGAGGGGGCCTTCACCCTCGCCGCGGCGACCGCGCCCGGCACGCCGCTTGATGAGTCGGACGCGATGGCGCGCCGCCTGGAGGCCCGGGTGGTCGCGCTGCCGATGGTCGAGGCCGTCGTCCGCCGGACCGGACGGGCAGAGCGCGACGAGCACGCCCAGGACGTGCAGTTCAGCGAGCTGGAGGTCACCGTCGCGGAGGGCGTCGACGCCGCGGTCGCCGCCGCTGCGCTCCGAGAGGCCGCGGCCGTCCCCGGCCTCGTGGTCAGCGTCGGCCAGCCCATCGGCCACCGCATCGAGCACATGCTCTCGGGGGTCAAGACCGCCCTGGCCATCAAGGTCTTCGGCTCCGACCTCGGAGAGCTGCGCCGCGCGGCGTTCGCCATCCAGGGCGCGATCTCCGGGGTCGCGGGGCTGGTCGACCTGTCGGTGGAGCAGCAGACCGAGGTGCCCCAGATCCTCGTGCAGCCCCGCTACCGCCCGCTCGCGCTGCTCGGGCTCACCCCCGGCGAGGTCGCAGAGTGGGTCGAGACGGCCATGCTGGGCCACCCGGTCGGGCAGTGGTGGCAGGACGGGCGGGCCCACGACCTCGTGGTGCGCTACCCCGAGCGCTATCGCGCCGACATCGACGCCCTGCGGACCGCTCCGATCGACGCCGACGGAGAGCGCTTCGTGGCGCTGGAGCAGGTCGCGCGGGTCGACCGCACGCTCGGACCCAACCTCATCCAGCGAGAGAACGCCAAGCGCCGGATCGTGGTGATGGCCAACGTGGCCGATCGAGACATCGCCAGCGTGGTCGCAGACATCCGCGCGGCCCTGCCGGCGCTCGGAGGGGGCATGTACGTCGAGATCGGCGGCCAGGCCGCCAGCGAGGAGAAGGCCACCCGGACCATCGCCGGCCTCTCGGCGGTGGCGATCCTGGTGATGGCCGGGCTGCTGTGGAGCGCGCTGCGCTCCGGGCGGGACGCTGCCCTGGTGATGGTCAACCTGCCGCTGGCCCTCATCGGCGGCGTGGTGATCGTGGCGGCGTCCGGCGGGGTGCTGTCAGTGGCCTCGCTGGTGGGCTTCATCACCCTGTTCGGCATCGCCACCCGCAACGGCATCCTGCTGGTCACCCACTACCACCACCTCATCTTGCACGAGGGCGCCTCGCTCGCCGACGCGGTGCGCCGCGGGAGCGAGGAGCGGCTGGTGCCGGTCCTGATGACCGCGCTGGGCACCGCGCTGGCCCTGGTCCCGATCGCCCTGGCCGCCGGAGAGCCCGGCAACGAGATCCAGGCCCCGATGGCTGCGGTCATCCTCGGCGGCCTGACGACCTCGACCGTGCTTGTGCTTGTGGTGATGCCGGTGCTCTATGTTCGATACGGAAGCCCCCCGGAGGTCACATGAACAAGACAGCCCTCGCCGCCACGCTCCTCCTCCTGTCAGGCTGCGACAGCCACGAAGATGACCACGACCACAGCCACGGTCACGAGAGCGAGCACGATGTCGCCGCACCTGCACCCGCGCCCGCGGCTGCACCGGCTGCGCCCATCGAGGGTGCCCTGGGCGACGCGACCCTGCGC
>Ga0316202_10002285_pt1 | contig 12780 bp, 12 predicted proteins | sample 3monrhotite_MG_FD_204934 | JGI IMG/M metagenome (GOLD analysis project Ga0316202, IMG submission 204934) | Microbial mat bacterial communities from mineral coupon in-situ incubated in ocean water Damariscotta River, Maine, United States -... | ecosystem: Environmental > Aquatic > Marine >... | reverse complement strand
CATAGTGTAGATGAAGCAGAAAACGGTTCTATAGCGGTCGATATGTGCAAACAAACTGATTACGACATAATCTTTATGGATGTCCAAATGCCTGTGATGGATGGTCATGAAGCAACTAGATTAATTCGATCGTGGGAAAAAGAACAGAATAAAGCTCGAACGAAAATTATTTCATTAACTGCACATGCAATTCGTGAAGAAGTTGAAAAATGCTTGGCGGCAGGCTGCGATAGTCACCTAAGTAAGCCAATCAAAAAAGCGACCTTATTGAGCACTATTAAGGAGATGAGCTAGCGTGTCATTTTATTTGTAAACCGTCGTGGTTAAACGACGTATATTGCTAAAAATCGAATAACTATTCCTGCCAATTACTTTTATACCACTTCATTTTTTAAATAAGTTCCTTCCCTAAGTATCTGTTATTTTTTAGCTTATTGTTTCTGTTTTAACAGTGGGCAATGATGGGTAGAGTTTAGTTCGATTGATGGCACATTGATTGCGATAACCATTGTAATTCAGATTTAATTACAAGAGAGAATTTACATGATCAAGCTATTTGGGTTCAGAATTACACCATTCTTCCTTTTCATAATGAGTATGGAATGTTTATCTTTGCTGGTCTGTGTCTATCTGGGAGTTTTGCTCTATAGGGGTACGCCAACATTTGTTTCTTCTGACTCAATTGATAGCATTATCTATTCTGGAGTCATCCTCTTACTGCTCATTTCTCTGTTAACGCCGGGTTTTTTCTCACAAGTTAATGTAATAAATCATATTAAAAAGACGTTCAATGAAAAAATAATGGGTTTTTTAGCGGCATTATTCACGATGTCGGTGATTGTTTTCTCCAATTCTGAAAATCTGGATGCAAAGACAGTTTTTGCAGCAGCTATATTAAGTGCGTGCGTTGGATTAAGTGTTACTCAAGTGGGGTTGTTTGGGAAATACTGGCGCTTTTTAATTCGTTCGGGTGTGAATTAATATATTAGTTTGCTTATGATTTTAAATTTTTCGTGTGAAGCATCGCGTAACCATTCAAACAGTACTGATTCCGTATTTAATAAACTGACGTTTGCTTGTTTCAAACGTGTCAACGCAGATTCATAGCTTGTGAATTCTCTAGAAGCAATAGCGTCTATAACAACATAAACATCAAAACCTGCTTCACTAAGATCAATTGCACTTTGGAATATACAAATATGTGCTTCGATCCCGGTAAGAATGATTTGTTTCTTGTTAAGCCCAGACAGATGCTTTGTGAAACCATCAGCACCTAAGCAAGAAAAACGGGTCTTTTCAAAGCTTAACGACGAGTCTGTAAGGTTTTGCGTAATAAATGCTTCAGTTGCTCCGAGGCCTTGAGGATATTGTGCAGTAGTGATGACAGGTACGTTCAGTTCATTTGCAGCATTTAATAATATAGCAGTGTTTTTTCTCAAGCGGTTTATTACTTTATCCGGGATAGCGCTAGTTAACTTCTCCTGAACGTCAATGATGATGAGGCAACTATCTTCGATATCACATAAGAAGTTATGTTTCTTTTTTAATGTCATTTTATTTCGTTAACCATGCATTGATCAGTTCTAGATCTTCTGTAGATAATGTTCCTGCAGCTTGTTTGAGGCTAAGTGTATCTATTAAATATTCGTATTTGGCCTGACTATAATTACGCCTTGCTTCGGATGTAGTACGTTGTGATGCGACAACATCAACAGCAGTTCGTGTTCCGACTTCAAAGCCTGCTTCAGTCGCTTCTAACGCTGTTTCACTTGAGACAACAGCTTGTCTTAATGCCTTCACCCGACTTATACCTGATATTACGCCCAGATATGCTTCTCTGGTCGATCTTTGTGCAGAACGCCTTGCCCGTTCAAGAGAATACATCGCTATATTATAATTTTCATGTGCTTCTCGAGTTTTAGAGCTTACTAATCCACCTGAGTAGATTGGAATATTTAATTCAAGACCTATGGAAGAGGCATGTTGTTTTGTAGAACCAAAACGACCGCCAGTGGAGCCATATGTTTCTGCTGCTACAAGATCAAGTGTAGGCAAGTGACCCGCAGATTGAATCTTTACCTCATTTCGAGCTGTTTCTGCTGCATGTCGCGATGCGATGACACTCAGATTTTGATCTAAAGATAATTGTGTCCAGCTTTCTATTGCTTGAGGTTCAGGGCTGACTAGTGACATGGCATCACCCAATTGATTAAAATCTGTTATGTAGTCGCCCGTTAACTCGCGCATTGCTTCCTGCGCATTATCTATTGCATTTGATGCCTGAATCTCTTGGGCAACAGCCAAGTCATACCCTGCTTGCGCTTCATGCACATCAGTAATTGCGCTTAAACCAACCTCAAACCGTTGATTGGCTTGTTCAAGTTGACGGCTGAGCGATTTAACTTCAGCCTGTGCAAACTCTAGACTGTCAATATTGGCCAGAATATCGAAGTAACGTTCGGCTATTCGAATTATTAATTCTTGTTGCGCATCGATTAGTTCGGCCTCTGCTTGCTTTATTTCACTATCAGCCTGATCTAGAGCAATAATTCTGTCACGTCTAAATATTGGTTGCGTAATACTTAATCGATACCCTCGGCTATTGAAATTAACCTCTCCACTCGAACCTACAGCTGCTCCGCCAGCGGAGATATCCTGATCATTTCTAGTAGTATCTGCACTGAGGTTTATAGACGGAAGGAGTTGTGAAAGAGCTTGAGGACGTGATTCAAGTACTACACGATGAGTAGCTAACGCTTGCAAATATTCCTGGTCATTCGTTTCAGCCAGTTTAAATACATGCAATAAATCTGCGCCAAAGCCATTTATAGAGACTAAGAGACACAGCGCAAGGAAACATGTCTTTTTCATGAGGCAAAATGTATTCATACAGAGGAATTTTTATCTTGTTTATAATTGTTGTTCTAGGTCATTTATCAATATTGAGCCATACCTGCATCAACAGAATTGGCCCAAGCGTCAACACCGCCCTCAAGATTTGTGATATTACTATAGTCTTTACCTTCTAAGTAATTAGCTACTTGAAAACTACGCATGCCGTGATGACAAATAACGATTATTTCATCATCTGGTTTAAATTCATTTAGCATTTGTTCTATGTTAGACATGCTGATATTAGTGGAGCCTTCGATACTACATAAATCGTACTCCCATGCTTCACGAACATCGAGAAGATGCGGTTTTTCACCCGCATCGAGTTTTGTTTTAAGCGCCGCTGGAGTTATTGATTTCATAAACGACTAGAATTCAAACTCGTCTTTTTGTTTTGCTCCAATCAATGCGGGCAAATCAGTTTCAAATAAACTTTCATATGACCAGCTAGACTCATTTTGTTTTGTATAAAGTCTCGCTTCCATGGCGGGTGATTCTCCCACTATGACAAACAGACGCCCATGTTCATTCAATAAACTTAAGAAACGCTCATCCATTTTTGGCAATGAAGCGGTAAAAACGGCGATATCATAGCGTTCTGATTTTTCTAATAATGAGTATGCATCGCAGCTATCTAGTTCGATATTCGTGAATTTTGTTTTTGCTATTTTTTCACTGGCAGCATCAATAAAGTCAGGAAAAATATCAACACTTTTAATTTGTCTTGCAGAGCTTGCTAGCAGCGCTGTGAAATAACCGCAGCCGGTTCCAATTTCCAGTACGGACTCATCAGGTTCCACATTCAATGATTGTAGAATCCGAGCTTCGTATTTTGGAGCCATGGTAGTTTGACCATGCCCAATCGGTATAGATGTATCTGCTAGGGCGAGATCCTTATATGAGTCAGGGATAAATTCTTCGCGATGAATTTCATCTAACAGATCCAGTACATCCTGGTCGAGCACTTCCCAGGTTCGAATTTGTTGTTCGATCATATTGAAACGGGCTTGTTTAAAATCCATATCTTTATATCTCTTAGAGTCTAGTTAAATATTGTTGTAGTTAGTAATCGTATTATATAGCATGTCACTAAGCTAGGGGCGCCTTTGTGGCTGAGATTGACCCTTGACCTGATCTGGTTAGTACCAGCGTAGGGAAGCAAGCATCTTGCCATTGGCGCTCGTAATTATAATTCTTTTACTAAGAAAGAGGCTATTTTTAATGAGTGCAATACCTGATTCCATCCTGAGTGATACAGCAACAGTGGACGAAAAAGCTGTTCAAGCGATCCCCAATTCGAAAAAGATACATGTTATCGGTTCAAGGCCTGATATTCGCGTGCCTATGCGGGAAATTTCATGTTCTCCTACTCAAACTCAAAAAGGTCTTGAGGAAAATACGCCTATTACCGTTTATGACACATCAGGTCCCTACACTGATCCTGAAGCGACTATTGATATTCGAAAAGGCTTGCAGCCATTGAGAGCACACTGGGTAGCAGAACGAAATGACACCGTTGAACTCGTTGGCCCAAGCTCGAATTTCGGAATTGAGCGTCTAAATGACCCTGAATTGCAGAAATTACGCTATGCAGAGCCACCAAAACCTCGCGAAGCTAAAACAGGTGCCAACGTCACTCAAATGCATTACGCGAAAAAAGGGATTATCACCCCAGAGATGGAATTCATCGCGATTCGTGAAAATCAGCGACTGAATGAATATAAAGATGCCACATTACTTAAGCGACATGCTGGTGTGCCTTGGCAAAGTAATCTGCCAGAAGAAGTGACACCAGAATTTGTGCGAGATGAAGTTGCAGCGGGACGAGCCATTATTCCAAATAATATTAATCACCCGGAAACAGAGCCAATGATCATCGGGCGTAATTTTCTGGTAAAGATTAATGCCAATATCGGTAATTCAGCCTTGGGGTCGACTATCGAAGAAGAAGTGGAAAAAATGACTTGGTCGATTCGTCATGGTGCCGATACCGTTATGGATCTTTCAACAGGCAAAAACATTCACGAAACTCGTGAATGGATAGTGAGAAATTCACCTGTGCCGATTGGGACAGTACCTATTTACCAAGCGCTGGAAAAAGTGAATGGTAAGGCGGAAGACTTAACCTGGGAAATCTATCGAGACACTCTAATCGAGCAAGCAGAGCAGGGTGTTGATTATTTTACGATTCATGCAGGTGTTCGTTTGGCTTATATTCCTTTAACCGCAAAACGTGTCACCGGAATTGTGTCTCGTGGCGGGTCAATACTGGCGAAATGGTGTTTGGCACATCATAAAGAAAACTTTCTATACACACATTTTGAAGATATTTGCGAATTGATGAAGCAATATGACGTTGCTTTTTCTTTAGGTGATGGTTTACGTCCCGGTTCATTAGCCGATGCAAATGATGAAGCACAGTTTTCAGAATTAAAAACATTAGGCGAATTAACAAAGATTGCATGGAAACATGATGTGCAAGTTATGATCGAAGGGCCTGGTCATGTGCCTATGCATATGATTAAAGAAAATATTGATAAAGAAATGGACGAATGTCACGAAGCACCTTTTTATACATTAGGACCCCTAACGACAGACATTGCGCCAGGTTATGATCATATTACTTCTGCTATTGGTGCGGCGATGATCGGATGGTATGGCACAGCAATGTTATGTTACGTGACACCCAAGGAACATTTAGGCCTGCCTAATAAAGATGATGTTAAAGAAGGCATCATTACCTACAAAATTGCTGCCCATGCAGCTGATTTAGCCAAAGGACATCCTACTGCACAATTAAGAGATAATGCCTTATCAAAAGCACGCTTTGAGTTTCGTTGGGAAGACCAATTCAATCTTGGTCTAGATCCGGATAGAGCCAAAGATTTTCATGATGAAACATTACCGAAAGAAGGTCACAAAATTGCACATTTCTGCTCTATGTGCGGACCTAATTTCTGTTCTATGAAAATTTCTCAGGACGTAAGAGATTATGCGGATCAACAAGGCATGGAAAATATGGATGATGCGATAAAAAAAGGAATGGATGATATGTCGAAAGAGTTTAAGGATAAAGGAAGTGAAATTTATAATAAACTTTAATAAGTTATTTTAAAATACGAAGTCGATGAAACTCGATAAGCTCATCGAGAAAACTGCGGCTCCCGATGCGACGTCAAACCGACTGCAAGCACTGCTCGATAATGAGCAGTCTGCTCGCATAATTGATAGGTTTACAGATGACCAAAGATCGGGTTTAGTAAAAATACTAGGCATATCTCGATTTTTATCAAATTTCTTAAGTCGACACCCTGACGCTGTTGCTTTAATAGGGGCTCCTTATCAGGCCCGGGAGATTAATCATGTCTCTGATGTTAATGAATTACGCCTGTTTAAATACCGTTCCCTATTACAAATCACATGGATGGATGTTTGTAATACTTGCCCGTATGAAACAGTATTATTTAATTTAAGCCATTTGGCAGATTTAATAATTCGTATTGGTCATAGATTAGTGGCGAAAGAGTCTAATGAATTTGATTCTGATAATGACCTCGCCATCATAGCGTTAGGGAAACTTGGTGCAAACGAATTAAATTACAGTTCTGATGTCGATATTCTCTTTGTGCTTCAGGATAGCGATGATAAAAAACGCCATGAAATGCATAAATTCTACACTCAACATATTCGTCGGTTTTGTCGCCTATTAACAGAAAATACGGAAGAGGGCTTTTTGTATCGTGTTGATCTGAATTTAAGGCCATGGGGACGAAGTGCGCCGTTAACATTCTCACTCGATGAATATGAAGAATATTATCAATCGTCAAAAGAAACATGGGAGCGAATTGCATGGTTGCGTGGACGTTTTGTTGCGGGCTCTAAAGTTCTCGGCGAAGAAATGCTTGCAAGATTGAAACCATTTGTCTATCACAAAAGTTTAAGTGCAGAAGACATAGACCGTTTTTTAAAGATTAAAAGTGACATGTCTGTGCAACGAGAAAAAGAAGGGCATTGGAATATAAAACTGGGTGCAGGTGGTATCCGGGATATAGAATTTTTTGTGCAATTACTACAAATAATCAATGGTGGTCATCATCATGAACTACAGGTCACGAGTACAATAGAGCTATTAAAAAGGTTGAATAATTTCGGCTTTATCAATGATGAAGAAATTAGTGAGCTAAGAGAAAGTTATATCTTTCTACGCAGACTCGAGAACCGATTGCAAATGATTGATGAACAACAAACACACCAGCTTCCAAGCAACCAAGGAAAGCTTAAACAGATCGCTAGGATGATGGGTTATGCCGATGATAGCATTGACCATGCCTATGCAGATTTCAATAATGATTTAATGCTCCATCAACAGATAGCGACAAAATATTTTGAAACATTATTAACAGAAAATGCTTATTACTGATGAATGATTGTCCCGAAATAAAACAGGCACTGTATGAGGCCTGGCATTCGGAAACTGCTGTGAACAGTCTTGAACGTTGGTTGGAACTCTGTCAAAAAGAAGACTGGGAGATGACTGATGACGCCTTGACGCTTATGACCTCTTTATTTGGCGCGAGCTGGTATTTCACCCGATTTTGTTTTTATCGCGGCAATAACATCATCAACTTGTTCGATAGTGAAGCGCAAAAGGTTGCTGTGATTGAAACATCATTAGATGATTTAAAAACCATTACATCGAGAGGGTCATTGGATGAAGTCATTGAACAATTAAGAATTCGAAAAAATGAAGTTATGTTATCTATTCTGTTACTGCAACTGGGTAGTGTGATTGACCAGGAGCACACAGAGGATTTATTAACGCGACTCGCAGAGAATGTTTTGATAGTCATGTACAGCTTGTTTGGTCTTGATCGGCTTGAAACGATTCATTGTAGCGTTTTAGCAATGGGCCGTTTTTCTGGATACGAGATGAACTATGGATCTGATCTGGACTTAATCTTTATTGAAAAAGTAATGGTTGAAAATAGTGATGAGTTCATAGTAAACAAGGTCAGGAAAATGTTGCGTTATATTTCTATGGTGGATCCTTCAGGTGCTTTGTATGAGATAGATATGCGATTAAGACCGCATGGGAGTTCCGGTGTGCTAGTGACGCCACTAGAGAGCTTCTTGAACTTTCACCAAGCTGACCGTGAAGTATGGGAGCGACAAATGATGACTCGTTGTCGGGTTGTTGTGGGTACTGAGGAGTTATCAGAACAAGTCAACAATAACGTCCTCAATAACGTTTATCGTGAATATGAAATCTCTTATCTTGCCAAGGAAATTATAAAAGTACGCTTGTTAGTTGAACAAGAACTAGCTGGCGGCAGTGACAAGATAGATCTAAAGCGGGGCAAAGGTGGGGTCATGGATATTGATTTCATGACACATTTTTTTCAACTTGCTTATGGTGTTAAGTATTCACAATTGAGAAGTACAAGCACACGCCAGGTTTTAAGGGAATTATCAAGGCTTGGTTTTATCAATGAAAAAACTATGGTGGAATTATCTGCCGCTTATGACTTTTACAAAAAAAGTGAAGCAGCATTACGTGTGTTTGATATGAAATCGATCAATGTGGTCACTAAAAACACAAAGTCTTTATTACCTTTGGCAAGAGCAACAGGCTTCTTAAATCAGGATCATGATAAGGCCGTTGCGGAATATCAGGACAGATTGATGCTAAACCGGGAGAGGGTACGCAAAACGTTTGAATCTATTCTCCACGCCGAAATATAGCCTGCTGAAAGGTTTGATTTAGTACAATACACCCCATCGCTACAATAAATCCTGGGACGAGCTCATAGAGTTCAAATAAACGATGGCTGGATTCTATATTTTTCCAGACAATAACAGTGATGCCGCCTGACAACATCCCGGCTACGGCAGAACTTGTAAGCATTGATTTCCAAAATAAAGATAAAATGACAACAGGGCCGAAAGTTGCTCCAAAACCAGCCCAGGCATAGGCAACGAGTTCGAGTACATTATTGTCGGGTTGCAAAGCAAGTGCTGTTGCACAGAGTGTTAGTGTAATTACGGTTGCTCTGCCTATCAACATTAACTGTTTGTCAGTTGCACTAATATTAAGTATTTTATAAATATCTTCAGATAAAGCTGAAGAGGCAACCAGTAATTGTGAATCTGCTGTGCTCATGATCGCTGCTAGTATTGCAGCTAAACAGATACCTGCTGGGATAGGGTGTAGTAATAGATGTAGTAATTCTATAAACACTTTTTCGCTATCCCCAGCTTGTAATTGGTTCCCTAATATTGCTATTCCCGAGAGACCAATTAATAAGGCGCTAACTAAAGTTATACCAGTCCAGGCAAGGGCAATAGACTTCGCTTTCGGTATCATTTCTACTGACTCAATTGCCATAAAACGAACGAGTATATGCGGTTGTCCAAAATAACCGAGTCCCCAGCCTAGAAGTGAAACGATTCCTATAAAACCTAATGGACCATCTGATACGCTGGTATAAGGGTCGAGCAAATCGGGATTTATGATTGCTATCCAGTTAAATAAGTTTTCAAAACCACTAACACTATAAATAGAAAATAGAGCGACATAACTTAAAGCGAGAGCCATTAATAAACCCTGCATTAAATCAGTCCACGATACAGCAAGAAAACCACCTAGGCAGGTATAAACAAGGATTGTTAATGCGCCAATGATAACGGCCCATTGGTATGAAAGGCCAAAGACCGATTCGAATAATTTACCACCTGCGACCAGTCCTGAACTGGTATAGAAAAAATAAAATATAAGAATAAAGAGAGCTGAAATAAAACGTAATAAATGTGTTGAGTCATTAAAGCGACACTCAAAATATTCAGGGATAGTCAGCGCATTATTTAGTGATTGAGTTTCAATACGTAAACGAGGTGCAACTAAATTCCAGTTAAGGTAAGTACCAAGGAATAAACCTATAGCAATCCATATTGCTTCAAGTCCGGCAAGATAAGCATAACCAGGTAGCCCTAATAATAACCAACCACTCATATCTGATGCGCCGGCACTGATTGCCGTTGTCCATATTCCCAGTTTTCTGCCGCCAAGAATATAGTCGGATTGGTTATGTGTGCGATGTAGCGCTTTTAAGCCTATAGCAAAGACCATAACAAGATAAGCAGCAAAGGTTGCAAAGATGATATGTTGATCTGTCATTGGTACGTTTGATTAAACTGTCTCGTGACAAGGAAAAAATTTTTCAGCTGGAATATGTTGAGTGATGATGCTTGCACAAAACTCAAGCATGTCATTACGTATTGCAGCGGGATAACCAATATTGTTATCTTCTTCTACAAGCGGCGAAGAAAAAAGCTTGTCATCAGGATAAAGTTTTTCAAGTTTACGAAAATAATCTTTGGGTAATCTGAAACCACCTAAACTAATCGAATGTGTTAACTGAGGATTAATCTTTGAGAAAAGTTGGTTAAATAATTCGCTGTACTCTATTGCGTAATCTTTCGTGTAGATAAGTGGGTCGAAGCGTAGGCCAATTTGCCAGCCGGCTTCTTGTAGATCAAGTATGGCTCGTAACCGTTTTTTTATATCAGGGGCTTTATGTTCAAGCGCTTTGGCAATTTTATCGGGTGTAAAACTAAAGGCGACCACGCAGTTTTTTATCGGCTCTCGCTTTAACAAACTGCGTATCTGCGTACTTTTGGTTCTTAACTCAAGTAATGCATGCGGATTGCTCTCAAAAAAAGGTAAAAATTCACTGGTAAAGTCCGTAACAGGATCAAGTGCAAGACTATCGCAATCATAACCTGAGAAGAAATGAACGGTTTCATTGTTATGTTGTATGATTATTGACGCCATCTCTTCGATGAAGTCTTCGTAATTCACAAATAAAACATAATGCGCAGACTGGAACATACCTTGTAAAAAACAATAGCGGCAGTCATACAGACAGTTCAGCATGTGCGAAAAATAATAATTGTGTTCTGCACCTATAGCATACTGTTTAGGCGTGGGTAGTACCGTGCCTTTATGTTTCTTGGCGAGAATTAAAGCTGGCTGTTTCTTCTGTAGTCTAAAGTTTTGTGACTTGCGGTTGAATATTTCACCGTAACGTTTGCAAGCGACCTTCGTTGCGTCGGGAAAGCGTTCAATAATCGCCAACGTACGTGGATGTTCTGCAATCTCATCTTCGATGTAGATCGTGCTAATCATGAATTACAAAATCTGACTCAGCAAGTATGGTCTGTATCTTTTTATTGAGCGCTTTGCCATTATTTATATCACACATAGATTGCATAATATCTTCATTCGGAAATCGAACTGTCCATTGGCGTAATAAACGCGCAAGTTGGAGACGACCAGATTGTGTGAAATGGTATTTCTCAATCAGTGTTTGGTAATGTTCTGGATCAGTTTTTGTTGTTTTGAGCTCCTCGGAAAGTGGTCTTAATGATTTCAAAACCTGTTCTATCGTTGTCTTATGGTTGGCAACTAATTTTTTAACGCCATCGGGGTTAATCTTTTTGGCAGGATGATCCTGATTGTCGGAAACTATCTTTAGACAATGAATTAATTCGGCAGTCCCGAGACGTAGTGCCATCTGGTAAAAGCCGGTGGCTTCCATGTCGAAAAGGGCAGCTTGATATTTAGTTGAAGGCACATCATGGGTAATTAAAGCTGCACTAGTGCAATCAGTTTTAAACAAGATTTGTGGATACCACGTTGTTGCATGTTGGAAGTCTGTAATCTTGTTAATAAGACAGGCTTCACCAATAGCTAGGTTTGCGTGTCCGGCAACACCAATGTTTAACCAGATATCTGAAAAAGCGGTTTGTAAACAGGCATGATGGTAAGTCACAGCTGCTGCTGCATTCAGTTTGCCAATACCTGTAATAGCGAGACTGATCGTTTTGTCTTGCGATAGATAGAGACGAAACAGATCGAATTCTTTTTGCTCAGTGAGTTTGAAATGCTGAATGAGTGATTCTGCTTCGCATGGAAGCGCACAAAATATATTTATCATTACAAAAAACTGTTTTTATTTTCCAAAGAGGCGTCAATAAATGCTTGCCATGTTTCGTCAGGCTCCCAGATCTCTAACATAGCTTGCCTTGCCGTCTCTTGGTCACAACCTTGTTTAATAACTCTATATAAAAAGACAAAGGATGAGACGCGCCAGTTATAAGCACAATGCACCAATACATTTTTGTCTTTACTTTGATCCATTATCTGAAAGAAATGTTCTAGGTCTGTAATCTCAGGTTTTTTAAAATCGACCGGGATATGAATGTAAACCATAGCACATTCCTGTACGACGTCTGCTTCTTGTTTGATCGCACCGGGCGAATCTGACAAGGCTAAGTTGATGACCAAATCAACACCGGCTTTTTTTAGCAATTTAAATTGCTCCGTTGTTGGTTGTGCCGCTATATGCAAGTTATTAGATATTTTGCGATATGTTTTTATATCTTCAAGCATAATTCTTTGCTAGCGCCTCAAATTCTTCGCAATGTTTGTTTTTGCCATGTTTTTCTGCACCTTTAAGAAAGATGTTTATCTTCTTCAACAGCATATCAATTGCTGCCTTGCGATCAGAATCATTTAACTGTTGTGATGCGATACATTTTTGCAGGGCAATAATCCGAAAACGGTCCATGCCCCAATATCGTCTTGATAACTGGTCATCATGCCCACCAAATTTATTCGTTAACGCCTCGTCAAGAAAAAGCACAGGATATTGGCAACAAATTCGTAACCACATATCGTAATCTTCACATGCGGGGAGTGTTTCATCAAACAAACCGACCTTATCAAACAGTTCAGATTTTATCATTGCTGAGGATGGCGAGATTGCACAAAGCGGCAGACAGTATTGAAAGATATTGCCACCGTGTTTCTCATGTTTTTTGCCTTGG
>Ga0316202_10002282_pt1 | contig 12783 bp, 4 predicted proteins | sample 3monrhotite_MG_FD_204934 | JGI IMG/M metagenome (GOLD analysis project Ga0316202, IMG submission 204934) | Microbial mat bacterial communities from mineral coupon in-situ incubated in ocean water Damariscotta River, Maine, United States -... | ecosystem: Environmental > Aquatic > Marine >... | reverse complement strand
AAAACGAAGACCAAAAAACTTCCAGTTATTAACTGCTCCAAGACATGAAATGAAAGAGATTCAACATAGAGGAAAATATGTTAAAAACGGCTTAAGTTAGTGCCATTCGAGTCTGACCCTGTTGATTTGACCCTGTTGATTTAGGACCACATGGCAGAAACGTCATGATGAGGCTAAGGCTGGGAAAGCAGGAGTGGTGAAAGCATGTCCAAAATAATGATATTTATTCTTTCAATGATGCTGTGCTCGAGTGCTATGGCTGGACAGCTTGAGAATACTAAAAAACTACCGAAATATGAGAGTTTTATATTTAATCCTACTTTTGGGGAAGGCTCTTATGGGCCAGGCTCATATGGAGGGAATGTCCTCAGTTTAAGTGCGCATAGCTGGTTAAAGTCTCAAATTGGAGATATTCAGGTTGATGAATTCTCAGGGTTTGGGTTAATAGGGATTATTGCAATGGATGAAGGTGCTGACTTTGTTCGTGCAGGGGCATTTCTACGGGGCCAAGATTTCATAAATAAATTAAACGGAGTTCGGAAAAGTCTCGAATTAGAGGAAGTAGTATCCAAAAGGATTGGAGTGTTTACTTCTGGAGATTTGGGTTTGTTTGGTGTTTTTAAAGATGGTAAAGAGACATTAAAATTGGAAAGAAAGTTTCTTTCGGTAGAAAAAAAATGGGGAACATCTGAATTCTTAATGAATTCACGTATTCCTTTTCTGGATTTGCAGTGGGGTAAGTGCGAGCTAAAAAGTTATTTTATGGCTCAGGATATCAACCTTGACGGTACACCAGAGCTATTTTCTTTTGAAGGTTATTATTCTCCTTTTGATCCAAAGTTAGCGACGATGGGAGCATTACAGTACGTATCGTTACATATGAATGATGGTGTAACGGGCAAGGAAGTTTTTGCTGAAGTGCTTAAAGAACTTAATTCGGATGAAGGTAAATTAGTTGATTCCAAAATAATGGCAAAACTAGATAAAGCTGGGTATATACAATTGAGCAAACTTTTCTTTGCGGATTATGATGACAATGATCGATTGGATATTCTGGTTTGGAAACGTCAATACTCCAGCGAGGGGAAGTTTACTAAAGAATCATTCAAACGTTTTGAAGAGAGCCCTAATGGGTTCAAAGAAGTCTCTGTTACTACCAAGCAAGCAAGAGTGATGTTAAATGAGCGAGGTCTAACTTGGCGCAAAGGGTTTCCCGATCAAAGTGCTTGCAAAGACGGAAAAACAGAGCCATTTACATTCTTTGACGATCCAGTGTTGCATGAGTAAGTGAAAATAAAAGGGGTCAAAAATAAAAGGGGTCAAGTTGAAGTTCCCCCATCTGGCTGACACTAGGTTGCATGATAGTAGTTAGCCTCAAAAGATAAAGAAGGCTTATTAATTGAGATAAGAGTGTCTTCTCACTCGATTATAAAACACTTTGATATATTCAAAGACCCTAACCATGGAAGCGAGAATTATTTTCACGTAAGCCTGAACTAGGCTTCATACAGTGCACTTCATTGATGAAGCAGGTTGCTCAACTATACATTAAAGAGAGTTAATCTTAACCTTGGTGTAGATGGGAAAGATACACTATGCTAGAGCAATATAAATTTGTAGGGGATTTTATGGCAATGCAGTTTCCAAAGATAAACGTGAACAATCATTCTTTTTCGACCAAGTGGCTGTTCGTAATGCCCTTGATTGCCCTTATCTTGATTGCTTTGGTTGACTATACCTCGGCCATCAGGATTGAAAAGATGAATGATGTAAGTCAAGTCGAAGTCCATGGTGGTGTTATTGCAATCACGTATGACTCACCTGTCGAGTCTCCTCAATATATTGCAGGGGAGGGAGTAACGGTAAGTACAAAAGTTATGAAAATATCTAATAAGCGAACGATATTACAACATACATTAACGAGTGCTCCTTATAATGCTGATTTGAAACTTCTGCTTAAAAAGCAGCCGGCAGGTATTCTTTTTACCTTTAATAGTTTGCCAGCGCAAATTGACTTTCATACTCGCAAAGAACAGATAAGTGTTGAGAGCATAATCCCCGCTGAAGGAAGTAGCCCTACACCTGAAAGCATGGATAACCAGCTAGTTATTCAGTTTCGAGGTAATGTTATAGGCTCCTTTAAGCAAGGTGAAAATATTGCTGTAGAAAAAATGGATGTTGTCAAACTTAACCCTGAGGTAAAAGGTTATTATCGCTGGAACAGCCCTAGCCAACTGGCCTTTAACTTTACAGAAGATCGCCCTCAATTTAATACGACGTACCATTTTGATATCAACGTAGACAAATTGATTCATTCAGAAACTCAAGAGTGGGTTGATGAGAAAGCAGCTTTTGATATCGTTACAGCCAGTAATGAAGTGTTTGTTAAAGATGTTTCACTGCGTGGTAAAGTGCATTGGCAGGCACCATTACGTATTGAGTTTTCAGGCAATATGGTTGGGGCGCTTGATGTTCTAAAAGTTAAAAGTCAGGGAATCGTGCCTATCAATATCAGCCCTAAAACTGATGGGACATGGCGCTGGGTTAATGCACGAACTATCGAATTCACGCCGGATCAGGCTCAAGGCTGGCCGACAAGAAATACGGTTAATGTTTCCGTGTTACCGCAGATTAATTTAGATGTTGATCGTAGCTGGCGCGGTGAGGATGAGGCGCATAGTTTTTCATTTTATGTGTTGCCGCGTGAACAATCTATTTCATCTTATAATCTACGTGGTGCGAATGTAGCGCTTGGAAACAACTTGGAAGTTCGCTTTTCACGTGCCATGTATCAAAAAAATGCACTGCCCAGGCCCATCGCTGCGAATAATAAAAATAGCCTTGCTCCACTTCTTATTTCACCAGCCATCGATGGAGAGTTCGTTTGGGCATCGCCTGAGAAATTGGTTTTTCATCCTAAAAACCTTTGGTCGCAACTTAAGGTGTATACGGTAACCTTGAATCCAAAATTCAATCCGGATACCCGCTATGAATGGACAGGTATTGATAAGTTTAGTTTTAAAACTGTAGAAAACCTTGTGACCTATAATACCTATTTCACACCCGAAAATCGCATTTCTATAGCTAATTTTTTCTCCAATACAGGTCAGTATAAAGCACAGCAAACAATCAAAACTGAATCACGCTTATGGATTTTCTTTGATCAAGAAATTGGTCGCTTCATCAAAGAGGGTGAAGATATGAGCGAGCGCATCGGAATCACACCTCCAGTTAAAGGCTCCTATACTTGGCTTAGCCATCAATTGCTTGAGTTTGTCCCCGACAATAACTGGCATGAGTTAACTGACTATCAGGTTACGCTGAAAAAAAGCTTATTACATCACCCAGAACAACATTTCAAAGCTACCAGAGGTAAGTTTTCATTTTCAATAGGAAAGAACTTAGTTAATAGCTCGAAAAGTATTTATACGGCAGAAAAACCGCAAACTCAGGCCGTTGAACAACCTATGACCATTGATTTCTCAAAAAATATGAGCCCCATGGTGAAAGTGGGTAAATCATACAAATTATCCGAACTTGGAGATAAGGCTCCTATCAGCATATCACCAGCAGTTGATGTATCGCTGCAATGGAAGGATAAACGAACACTGCATATCACCCCAGCAACATACTGGGCACCTGAAACATTTTATAAGATTCAACTTAAAAAAGAACTGTTACCACAATCTGAAAGTCAATTTGGTTTTACACCGTCGATTTACAGTAGAACGGGTAAAAATATTGTACAATTAAGTGCGTTTACACCCACAGGGCAGATTGGGAAGCGAATAATTATTGATGCAGTGCTTGATAAAAATATCAAACCCAAAAGTTTAGCCTTGGGCAGCCAAGACCCCTATGCCCTTTTTAGCATATCACCTGAATTGGAAGGGAAATGGATCTGGCTGGCTAATAATAAGTTACAATTTACTCCTGACAAACCTCTGGCATCTTCCACTGAGTACAGTGTTCAGCTTAACCCCAATAATATCCCAGACAAGCAGTTCAGCTGGCAGCTCACCCGTGATAAGAAGACAGGACTTTATCCTGCTATTGTGCGCAACTTCCATACACCAGCGCTGCATGTTAAACATGTAAATGCCCGTTTTGAATTCAATGAAAAAGATTTGCTTAAACAACGTTTTTACTTGGATATCAACCTATCTGAACCTGTTAAAGCAAGCGAGCTACGTAAACGATTCAGTATCTGGTTTAATAAAGGTGTAAACGGGAAAAATGTAGAGGTTCCACTGCTTTATACACTGAAAAATAGAACTGGAGAATCCGAGGAAACCATTCAGGAGTTCAGCGTGGTTAGCGACTGGATAGAGCGACCTGCTACAGACCGTCAAATCCACTATAAAATCATGTCTGGACTAGAGCCCATCCATGGTAACTTGAAGATGACCGTGGACTATGCCAGTACATTTTCCCAGGAAAAGCCTAAACATATTCGAATTCTGTCCCAAAACTGGCAATGGCAGGGTAAATATTATGCAGCTATTCTTGCACTGAGCTCCCCAGTAGATCCTGAAAAACTAAAACAGTTTTTAGCGGTACTAGTGAATAAGGAAGAGCTCAAAGGTATTGAGGTTGCTATTCATAATGGGAATAGCGGAAAATTTAATTATTTAATCACAGGTAAATTTAATCCTGAACTTCATTATCAGTTCAATTTGGCAGAAGGCCTACTTGCAGTAGATGGGGCTTTTACGCCTGATACTGTCAGTTCAGTTTCAAAAACTCCGGCATTAAATCAAAAATTGGCATTTGCGCTGGGTGGTAGCTTTCTATCCAAACATGACCTGAATAAAGTCCCGTTTATTAGCACCAATTTTGATTATGTAAACTTGCGTATAGAACAGGTTTTCGCTAATAATTTAAGCCACTATATTAACAATAGAATGAATCATAGTAATATTACTGATGTTGCAAAAGCTGTTTATAATCATACTTATAAGCTTGAAACGGTCACCGCAAGTAAAAATAGGAACAAGGAAATTACGACTCATATTGATATGAGGAGTATGTTCAAGAAGAACCAATATGGTCTTTATCAACTTACAGTGACGGGTTCGAATGCGGGTGGATATTTGGGTTCAATGTCGGATAGTCGTTGGTTTTTATCAACGGATATAGGGTTGGTATCGCGACGTTTTAATAATCAGCTGGTCATCTGGGCGAATTCACTGCATACCAATGCCGCTTTAGCGGACATTAATATTGAGTGTTATGACGTTTGGAATCAGGTCATTGCCAGCGTGAAAACCGATGCCAATGGTTTTGCCCGTATTAAATTACCTGCGAATAACAACATTACACATATCGTTGCTAAAAGCGGTGGCGATATGTCATTTTTGGATTTGAGGACACATCAGGAATCACTGTCTGGTTATGATGTGGAGGGAGTCTCATCAAGACAAAGCGTTTTACGAAGCTTTATCTACTCTGATCGCGGGGTGTACAGGCCTGGTGATAATGTACACTTGGTCTCAGTTACCAGACAAAAAGAAGGGAAACTACCCACCAACTACCCCGTGACCTTTCGTTTGACCAACCCAGTTGGTAAACATGAAGTGACTGAAGCTTATCAACTTGATAGCAGTGGTGCCTATATTTACGATTTTGCCGTTCCGGATGAAGCCGCAACAGGTAAATGGCAAGCTACTGCCCTATGGCAGGGTAAAACAGTTGGGCAATACACCTTTCAGGTTGAGGAATTTATTCCTAACAAGATTAAAGTAGAAATTGAACAAGCAAAACAGTATATCAGTGCTGGGGAAGAATTGCAGTTCAAAGTGAAAGGACGTAACCTTTTCGGGCCACCTGCAGCCAACCGTCAGGTGAATGCAAGTGTCAGTTTGCGAGCTAAATATTTTAAACCCAAAGGTTATGAAAAATATAAATTTGGGCATGAAGATATTAAGTTTCAGCGTATTGATACGGAACTTCTTGAAACAAAACTTAATGAGCAGGGTGAGTTTGTTTATAGCTACCACATCCCCGAGGGTATAAGTTCACCCATAGGGCTGGCAGCACACTATTCAGCAACCGTCATCGATGATGGTGGGCGTGGTGTTTCCAGCTATGGCAGCACAGATATTCATCTGTTTCCACAGTTTGTAGGTGTTCGTAAACTCTCAAAAAATAGTGGCAGTATAGGCAAATCTATTGGCTTTGAGACGGTGAATGTGACGGCAAGTGGTGAAGGTATTGCTCGCAACCAGCAGCAACTCAGCTTTAAGGTCTATCTGAATAAAGAGATCACTCATTACAGAAAAAATGAGCGCGGTCACTTCCGTTATGTTCGCGAAAAAACAAAAATGATGTTAGCTGAACTGGGAGACCCAAGAGATGAGCAAGGCAAATTAGCTTATATACCTGAATATGCGGGCGATCATATTCTTGAAGTGACAGATTTGGTAGGCGGGCAGGTCAGTCGCCATCACTTCTTTGTGACAGGGCCAGAGTCTAGTACTCAGAAAGTGATGGAAAGTGATAAGGTTGAGCTTCGGGTTCTCACTGGTGATGTGAAAGCAGGCGGTACTGTTAAGCTTGAAGTACGCTCTCCTTTCCCTGGAAAAGTTCTTTTGGTTGGTGAAAGGGAGAAGGTTCTCTTTACCAAAGTATTAACGATGGACACTAAGGCGCAAACCGTTGAGTTTGTAGTACCCGCTTCTTATCTGCCAAATTTCTACATCAGCGCGACAGCTATTCGGGCAGTACCCGAAGGGGACAGGAACCATCCCATTTATGCCACGGGTTTGGTGAATGTGCAGCTGCGTGATATGAGCCATACACCAGATATCTCACTGACAACAGCGGATAGAATCAGCCCGAATGGGACGCTAAAAGTCCACCTGAAGGTGAGTGATACCAATCATGCAGAGATGTATTTTACGGTTGCTGCTGTGGATGTAGGGATTTTAGAGTTGACCAAGTTCAAGCTGCCATCCATGACTGGATTCTTTAATCATAAACGTAGGTTAGAGGTAGGTCATCATAGTATGTATCCCATGGTAATGCCTTATGAACCTGAGGTGAAATATCAAATTAGCCCATCGGGTGATGCACCATCCAGAGGTCTGATTAAAAAGAAACGTGTGAACCCCACTTCACAAAAGCGGGTGAAATCGGTTGCTTTGTGGTCTGGTTTATTAAAGCTAAATGAGCAGGGTGAAGCAGATGTAAGCCTTCATGTTCCAGATTATGACGGTACGCTTCGGGTCATGGCTGTAGCTTTTGGCAAGCAGCGCTTTGCTTCAGCGCAAAAAGAGGTGCTTGTTCGAGATAAACTGGTGGTTAAGCCAACCTTGCCACGTTTTCTAGCAACAGGAGATACTTTCTCAATCCCCATTAAATTATTTAATGGCACAGAGAAGGGTGGTGATGTTCGTCTTACACTCGAAACAACAGAACATGTGAAACTGCTGGGCTCAAACAGTAAAACAATTTCATTAACGGCAGGCGGCGAACAGCAGGTTTCATTTGCTGCCCAAGTGATGTCTCGTTTGGGTGCGGCAACGGTGGATATTGTGGCTGAAGGTATAGGTGAAACAACCCGCAAACAGATTATACTTCCCGTACGAACGCCGGGAACCCTGATTACTTTAACCGACAACGGCACAGTAGATGCGCAAACACCCAAGTCTATCAGTTTGCCTGAAAGGTTTGTTGAGGGCAGCCAGCAGCTGGCGATGAAAATCAGTGCAAGGCCATTGGATCGTTTCAGCAATAGCCTTTCATGGCTTCTGCGCTACCCGCATGGTTGTCTTGAACAAACTACATCTAAAGTTTTTCCACTGCTTTATTATGGTGAAATGGTTGATGAAAATCAGAATGGTCGTGATAGTCATCAGTCGCGTTACTTCTTGAAGGAAGGTATTGAGAAAATTGGCCGTATGCAGCTAAGTAATGGCGGATTTTCTTACTGGGAGGGTGGAAGTTATATCAATGACTGGGCCTTTGTTTATGCCGCGCATTTTCTGGTTGAAGCGCAAAAGTCAGGCTGGGTGATTAATAAAGATGTGTGGAATAATATGCTCTTTTATCTCAATCAGTCGGTATCTAAGCCACCACAATCAAGCCAGAAGATGAGCCACTACCTATATGGCTTGTATATACTCTCACGAGCTGGGGAGAATGTGCTTTCCAGAATTAATCAGGTTTATGATAACCATTTATCTGAATTGCAGGCTCATGATAAAGCAAGGCTGGCGGTGGCATTTTTCGAATCTGGAGTGCCTGAAACAGCCAATAAAATTATGACAGAGCTTGGCGATACGTCTTCCTATCAAAAGTCTTACAGACAAACAGGTGGCAACTTTGCATCCAATGTCCGGGATCTTGCGATTATTCTTGATGCATGGACCACCATCAATCCGAAGTCCATGCAGGTGAGTTATCTGGCTGAAATGCTGATGGCTCAACGAAGGGGCGGAAGCTGGGGAACAACCCAGGAAAATTCCTTTGCCCTGCTGGCTCTTGGTAAAGCCTTTAGTAAACAACCTGGCGTGGAGATCAAACTAAGCTTAGGTGATGGTAGCAAACGTGATGTGAAAGAGCCTTTGTTATTGACTACTCCGGAGCTGCTTGCTGGCGAGGTGCGGATTGAAGTTACAGGTTCAGGTCGTGCTACCTTCTCTTGGGAGGCAGTGGGTATTGATAAAGCTCCTACTTCGCTTCAAGAAGATAAGGGAATAAAAGTACGCAGACGTTTTCTTAATCGTGAAGGTAAAGTACAGAGTCTGGGTAGTATTAAACAGGGTGATTTGATTGTTGTAGAGCTAAAAATGAAAGCTTTAAACAAAACATTAAGGAATGTGGTAATCACTGACTTACTACCTATGGGTCTGGAGATTGAAAACTTCCGTTTGAGCACTTCTGCATCTCTACCATGGGTGAGATCAGATATTAAAGCTGATCATGTGGATCTTCGGGATGATAGAATAAATATATTTCTGACAGTGCCTACACAGGAGAAGACCTATTATTACACTACACGTGCCGTTACAGTGGGTAACTTTGTTGTCCCAGCAGTGCGTGCAGAGGCCATGTATGACCCTGAAATATTCAGTGAGTCAGGCAGTGGTAAGATGAAGGTGGAGCTTAAAGAGGGAAGAGCTCACTTTGGCTTATCACTACAGTAAGGTTTGTGGAATAATTTTGTAACAAGGTATTAGGTAATGTACAGATCTAAAACATGGAAGGTTTTAGTTGCACTCATACTGTCAGGTTTAACACTTTTCTCCGTAGCTGTGGTTTTTATGCCATTACCTGTGGAGAAGTTGCACCCTCAGCAGGCTTATCGCTTTTATGACCGAGATAACCAGTTGATTATGCGGATTATTTCTGAAGATGGTTTTTATCGTATGCATATACCTTATGAACAACTTTCACCTTTATTTATTAAGGCTCTCTTACTGCATGAGGACCAATATTTTTATCAACACCCTGGAATTAACCCTTTAGCCATTTTTAGGGCGATGATACAAAATATAAGCAACGGGCGTATAATTTCAGGCGGCAGCACGCTGACCATGCAACTGGCCAGAATGTTAGACCGCAGGCCACGTACTCTATATGTGAAGCTCATTGAAACAGTGCGCGCCATACAGCTAGAGCTTAAATATTCCAAAGATGAAATTATGGCATATTATCTGGCATTGGCTCCATATGGAGGTAATTTAGAGGGTGTGCAGGCAGCTTCTTATGCCTACTTCAATAAACCAGCACATGATTTAAGTATCAGTGAAGCAGCACTTTTGGTTGCCCTGCCTAAATCCCCCAATCGTTTCAGACCAGACCGTCACCCCCAAAGGGCAAGAGATGCGCGTGATGAAGTGCTACAACGCTTATTAAAGGGAGAGCTAATCACTGCTGATCAATACCAGCGGGCTTTACTTGAAGAGGTGCCTGTTAAACGCTATCCCGTTGAGAACCTGATTCCTCATACTGCTTGGCATTATCGGTTGAAACAACCAGATAAATATGTCTGGCATACAACCATTGACGGAAATATGCAGCGGCTAACGCAACAGCTGTTACGCAAACATATGACACAGCTTCGTGAATACAATATCAGTAATGCAGCTGCAGTGGTGATTGATAACAAAACAGGTGAAGTAAGAGCCACGGTCGGTTCTCTTGATTATTTCTCAGAAGAAGCGCTCGGAGCAAATGATGGCTGTCGTATTGCCCGCTCCCCGGGCTCAACCCTTAAGCCTTTTCTTTATGGAATGGCAATGCAGGAGGGGCTGGTTGCTGAAAAAACTGTGCTCTACGATATTCCGGTTAACTATGGTGGATACTCACCACAAAATTACAGCCGTGAGTTTTCAGGTCTTGTTACGGTGCGTGAGGCATTGACCGAGTCTCTGAATATACCAGCTGTCCGCCTAAGTCAGCAACTGGGCGTGAAAAAGCTACACCAGTTATTACAGGATGGTGGTTTAACAACGGTTCAGCAACCATCACACTATTATGGACTGCCTCTCGTTTTAGGTGGGGTAGAAGCACGTTTGCTAGAGCTGACAAACCTCTATGCTGCGCTGGCGAATGGGGGTAAATATCGGCCGTACTCTTTGATTAGAGGCTTCGTTGAAGGGGCGCCCGAGCGGCAACTAATATCTCCTGAGGCAACGTGGTTAATCACCCATATTCTTACTGATGTCAGCAGGCCAGATTTTCCGGAAAGCTGGCAGTTTAGTAAAAATAGGCCGACTGTGGCTTGGAAAACGGGCACATCTTATGGCCATCAGGATGCCTGGAGTATCGGTTATACCCCAGAGCTAACCATTGGTATCTGGGTCGGTAATTTTGATGCATCACCATCGGCTGGATTAATTGGCAATCAAGCCGCGGCTCCTCTTCTTTTTGATGTTTTTCAGGCTCTACAACCTAAACATAGCAATTGGTTCAAAAAACCAGATGCGGTCAAAAAACGTATGGTATGTGCAACCTGTGGTAAACTGCCTACTAAATACTGCCAGCAAATGACAAGTGAATATTATATAGAAAATGCGGCTGGAAGAATACAGCATGAACTTTGTGAAATGCCGCAGCCGATTCTTATTGATAAGCGAACAGGGGTGCAGGCAAGTGCCGATACGCCGGCAACGTTTACCGAACAGAAAGTGTTTAACATCTGGCCTTCAGAAGTGGCTAGCTATCTATTTAAATCAGGGCGACCAGTTCGAGATGCGCCGCCTTATATAATAAAAAACATGGCTGGGCAGAAATATTATCCGCCAACCATCTTATCACCAGTTGAAAGAACCTTGTATGTCCAAAGGCCGGATCGCTTTGATCTTGCCGACCATGGTATTAAGCTAGAAGTCGGGACTACCAATCGTATTCGTAAGGTTTTTTGGTTTCTAAATGAAACATTGGTTGCCGAAGGTGATCCAGCAGACCCTGTTTTTATCAATCCAGCGCCAGGTACTTATCAGGTGAAGGTGATGGATGAGGTTGGAGGTACAGATGAGGTGAAGCTGATAATTAGAAGCGAGAAAGGCGATAAAAAAGATGGTTAAGGCGATGTTCTGGTATTTTTCAGCACTGTGCATCATGAATGTTGGTCTGTTTTCTGTTTGTGCAGATACAGCAGCGATTGCCGCAGAGTCTCAGGATTTATTACGGGTAAGAGTGTTACAGAAATATCAATCAGAAACGGTGATGGTTTATGATCTGGAAAATAAAACGCGCATATTAACGATAGATCGCTCAACACCTTTTCCCCAGCGCTTTCATTTTGAAAAAGGTTTTCGCATTTCAATGCCTAGACAGAAAATAGAACGTGACTATTCAGGTCAGCTTTTGTTAGAGCGGCAGGGTGAAGAGCTGTTGTTGATTAATGTCGTACAGCTGGAGGATTATGTTACCAGTGTAGTGCTTTCTGAGATGGGCTGGCAAGCAAAAGAGGCGCTGCGAGCACAGGCTATTGTGGCAAGAACCAGAGCAATCAAGCATCGAAAGCCAGCAGCACTATACGACTTTGCTGATCTGACCAGTGAGCAGGTGTATAAGGGGCTATTCAGCCAGACCCACAAAACAAAACAAATATTGCAACCCACTTTTGGTAAAGTGCTTAAATATCAAGGCCAACTGGCTCAGGTGTATTATTATGGCAAGTGTGGTGAGCGGATGTATTCCAAACGGGAAATATGGGGCGGAGAAGAGATTGCATACCTAAAAACAAAACCACTCCCATATTTACTATCATCTGCTGAAATTAGCACTTGGCAGTGTAAGCTGTCGTATCAGGCGGTTAATGCTCTGTTTCAGCAGGAAGATAGTATGGGTTATATAAACCATAAATATAGTATGAATAGTAAGCGGGGAGTGCTTGGGGTTGATGTGGGCGAGAAGTGGCTGGCTATCGATGATTTTAGAATAAAAATTAATCGTAAACTGGGTTGGAATAAGTTGAAATCCAATAGCTTTGAATTTGACCTAAAGAATGGTTACTTCCACTTTAAAGGTAGCGGTTTCGGGCACCTTGTTGGCATGTGTCAGCAAGGCTCTGTCAGCATGGCAAAAATGGGGTTGTCATACCATGATATCTTACAATATTTCTATCCAGGCACACTTGTAAGGCTATATGATAGCCAATAAGAATAAGCGCATTGTTGGACGATGAAATAGGTTGAAAGGTAAACTGTGGTAATCAAAAAGGGCTCTGACCCGAATGGCACTAAGTTAAGCATTATTTAGGTATTTTCTCTCTATTCATTAGAGCGCACATTTCAGCTCTTGGCTTGGTTAATAGCCGGTGAGGTTTTG
>Ga0316202_10002281_pt1 | contig 12792 bp, 10 predicted proteins | sample 3monrhotite_MG_FD_204934 | JGI IMG/M metagenome (GOLD analysis project Ga0316202, IMG submission 204934) | Microbial mat bacterial communities from mineral coupon in-situ incubated in ocean water Damariscotta River, Maine, United States -... | ecosystem: Environmental > Aquatic > Marine >... | reverse complement strand
ACCCCCGCCACGGCGCGGCGATCTCGACGGTGCGGTACTCGACCGCCGCGGACATCGACGCGGCGGTGGCGGCCTCGAAGGCGGCCCTGCCGGCGTGGCAGGCGATGCCGATCCGCGAGCGCGCGCAGGTCATGTACCGGGCCCGCGACCTCATGATGCGCGACCTCGACGAGCTGTCGTGGCTGGTGAGCCACGAAAACGGCAAGCTGTTCGGCGAGGCGAAGGCCGAGGTCCTCAAGGGCATCGAGTGCGTCGAGTTCGGCTGCTCGCTGCCGAACCTCGCCGCGAGCCAGCGGCTGGAGGTCAGCCGCGGGGTGCAGTGCGAGGTCGTCTACGCTCCGCTCGGCGTGGTCGCCGGGGTGACCCCGTTCAACTTCCCGTTCATGGTGCCGCTGTGGATGCTGCCGCAGGCGCTCGTCGGCGGCAACGCCTTCATCCTCAAGCCCTCTGAGCAGGTGCCGCTCTCGGCGCTCAAGCTCGCCGAGATCTTCGCCGAGGCGGGCCTGCCGGCGGGCATCCTCAACCTCGTCCAGGGCGGCCGGGAGGCCGTCGAGGCGCTGTGCGACCACCCCGGCATCGACGCGCTCGCGTTCGTCGGCTCGACGCGGGTGGCGAAGCTGGTCTACGGCCGCGCCTGCGCGACCGGCAAGCGCGCCCTGTGCCTGGGCGGCGCCAAGAACCACCTCATCGTGGTCCCCGACGCGGACATCGACGTCGCCGCGGCCAACATCATGGCCTCGTACACCGGCTGCGCCGGCCAGCGCTGCATGGCCGCCTCGGTGCTCGTGGCGGTCGGCGAGGTCGACCACATCATCGACGAGGTCGCCCGCCTCTCCAGCGAGATGATGGTCGGCGAGCACGTCGGCCCGATCACCAACGCCGCCTCCGAGCAGCGCATCCGGGGCTACATCGACGACGCCGAGAAGCGCGGCGCGAGGCTGCTCGTCGACGGCCGCAGCCAGCGCGCCGACGACGGCGGCTACTGGGTCGGTCCCACGCTCCTCGACAACGTCACCCCCGACATGCCCGCTGGCTGCGAGGAGATCTTCGGCCCGGTGCTGTCGATCATCCGCGTCAAGAACCTCGAAGAGGCCATCACGCTGGAGAACGACAACCCCTACGGCAACGCCTCGTCGATCTACACCACCAACGGCGCGGTCGCCCGCGAGGTCATGGGCCGGGTCGACGCCGGGATGTGCGGCGTCAACGTCGGCGTGCCGGTCCCCCGCGAGCCGTTCGGCTTCGGCGGCTGGAACGACTCCAAGTTCGGCCAGGGCAACATCACCGGCTGGGACGGCTACCGCTTCTGGACCCGCCCCCGCAAGGTGACCACCAAGTGGGCCCTGCAGTCTGACGCCAACTGGATGTCGTAGGAGGCTCCCATGAACACCCAGGAAATGATCGACCTGTGCCTCAAGCACACCCTCTACTCGTGGTCGGCGACCGGCAACGTGAGCCCGATGCCGATCGAGCGGGCGGAGGGCATCTACCTGTACGGGCCGGACGGCCAGAAGTGGCTGGACTTCAACAGCCAGCTGATGAGCGTCAACATCGGCCACAGCCACCCAAAGGTGGTCAAGGCCATCCAGGACCAGGCCGCGAGCCTGATCTACGCCTTCCCCGGCTCGGCCACGAAGGTCCGCGCGCAGCTCGGCGCGAAGCTCGCGGAGCTGGTGCCCGGCGACATCAACACCTTCTTCTTCGTCAACGGCGGCGCCGAGGCGAACGAGAACGCCATCAAGGCGGCCCGCCAGTTCACCGGCCGCTTCAAGATCCTCAGCCGCTACCGCAGCTACCACGGCGCGACGAACGCGTGCATGCAGCTGACTGGTGACCCGCGGCGGCTGCCCAACGAGCCGGGCTCGCCGGGCTTCGTCAAGGTCATGGATCCGTGGCCGTACCACTACAGCTTCGGCAAGACCGAGGCCGAGATCACCGCCAACAACCTGCGGTACCTCGAAGAGGTCATCATGTACGAGGGTCCCGAGACCATCGCCGCGATGTTCATCGAGACGGTCACCGGCACCAACGGCATCCTGCCGCCGCCGGCAGGGTACCTCCAGGGTCTGCGAGCGCTGCTCGACAAGTACGGCATCCTGCTGGTCTGCGACGAGGTGATGGCCGGCTGGGGCCGCACCGGAAAGCTGTTCGCCTTCGAGCACGGCGGCATCGTGCCCGACATCGTCACGATGGCCAAGGGCCTGACCTCGTCGTACATCCCCCTCGGCTGCATGGGCGTGCGCGACGAGATCGCCGAGCACTTCCGCAAGGAGGTCTTCTGGGGCGGGCTGACCTACAACTCCCACCCGCTGTGCCTCGGCGTGGCCCTGGCCGCCGTCGACGTGCTCGTCGGCGAGGGCATGGTCGAGAACGCCGCCCGCCTCGAGCCGGTGATGCGCGCCGAGATGGACCGCCTCCAGGCGAAGCACCGCAGCGTGCGAGAGGGCCGCTGCATCGGCCTGTTCGGCATGATCGACATCCAGAAGAACAGCGCCGGCGACCGCATCGCCGGCTACAACCAGACCCACCCCGCGATGGGCGCGTTCTCGCAGTACCTCCGCGACAACGGGCTGTTCACCTTCGTCCGCTGGGGAAGCTTCATGTGCAACCCCCCGCTGTGCATCACCGAGGCGCAGCTCCTCGAAGGCTTCGAGATCATCGACCGCGCGCTCGACATCACCGACGCCGCCTTCGAAGACTGAGCGCGAGCCCCCGCCTCGCCCGGCCTCGGGCGAGGCGGGGCACACCTCGATACACCCACGGACCATGGACGTCCTCCTCGACCAGCCCCAGAGCTTCGACAACCTCTGCGCGATCGTGCGCACCCTGGAGGTCTTCGGCTTCGCGCGCTGCTTCGTCTGCGACACCAACCACCTGGTCCGCGACCGCTACGGCAAGCGCCGCCGCAGGGACGCCCGCGCCATCTCGTCGGGTGCCTTCGGCCGGGTCGCGCTGATCCGCATCGACGACCCGCTCGCCTGGCTGCCCACCCGCCCCGGCCGGGTCGTCGCGACGGTGCTCGCCCCGGACGCCACGCCGCTGCCGGCGATGGTGTTCCAGCCCGACGACCTGCTGGTCTTCGGCGGAGAGTCGCACGGCGTCCGGCCAGCGCTCCTGTCTCGCGCGGACGCGCGGATCACCATCCCCCAGGCCGGCCAGACCCAGAGCCTAAACCTGTCCGTCGCCGTCGGCATCATCGTGTACGCCGCGTGCAACCCATAGGGATGGGGCAACCCTGAGACATTCTGCTGGAATGTCGCGGCATACCTCTCTGCCAGGAGGAGACCGTGAGCACACTCCAGCAGTCCTTCGCCCCGCAGCACCAGCCCGAGCAGGAGACCCCCTCCAGCTCGGTGTCCTCTCCGGTGCTGTCCACCCAACAGTACGGAAACAGCGCCGCGATCGACGCGATGGGATCCGACTCGGCCCAGGCCGCGGACACGTCTGCGCTGAAGCTGATGATCCGCATGGCCGCCGAGAGCAAGGACTTCGGCTCCCTGCTGGGCCAGGACGGGACCCACACGACCCTCTCTGGAGAAGACTTCGTCACCGGGCTCGACGACCTGGAGCGGGCCATGCCCGAATTCCACGCGCTGGCAGACAGCCCGGTGCAGGCAGAGCAGGCCATCTGGCAGATCTACGAGATCACGACGCTGCCGACGAGCACGGACAAGCAGTATGCGCTCGACCTCGACGCGGGCGCGCTGGTCGAGATCCCGCTCTCGGGGCGCTTCGCCCGCAGCTCCCTGGACGCCATGCTGAAGGCGGCCCGCCGCACGCTGACCGCCAAGGAGGCCATCCGAGACAACAAGGCCCCCGGTGCCCTTCCCTGGCAAGACGACCGCGACCCGGTCTCTGGCACAGAGAAAGACGACTTCGCCGACACGATCGACGACGCGATGACCGCCCGGAGCACCCTCCGATCCACGTTCGGCTTCGACCCGTCTGACCGCAGCATCGAGGCGGTCCAGGCGATGTCCGGGCGCCTGGAGGACGCCCAGATCAGTGCGTTCGTCGACGCCTACCTGACCGCGTTCTTCGTCCACGGCGGCAACCTGGAGTACGACCACGGCCTCATCGAGTCGAAGCCGCTGAGCGTGTTCTTCGGCAACCCGCTCGGCTGCGACCAGCTCCCGGACGGGCGCGGCATCATCGACTGCCAGGGATTCGGCGCGGTCGGCCGCCTGATCCTCTCGACCCTCAGAGACAAGGCCAACGAGCGCGGCGCAGACAACCTGAGCCTGCCGTTCTCTATCAACAACCACCAGCTCGTCCTGCTGATCGCCGGCACCGAGGGCAGCGTGGTCGACAACGACACCGTGCACACGATGTCCCTGAGCAAAGCAGAGCTGGACCACATCCACGCACTCCACGACAGCCGCTTCTCTGGCCCGCCGTTCTGGGAGAGCGTCGGGGAGCTCACCGGCCCGATCGACCTCAACGCGCTGCCCAGCCTCGCGATCGTCGTCAACCGCGTCTGCGCGAACTTCGGCTGGTACAACCAGCCAAAGGTCGCCTGGATGGAGGCCCTCAACGTCGACTGACCCGGCGGACCACCCCCCACACGAGCAGCGGCAGCGGCAGCAGCAGCCCGCCCGGCACCCGCCGAGACACTGCACAGCCGCACGACCGCGGCTCGGCCTGGCCGGTGTCCTGGCCGGTGTCCGCGGCCTCCGGGATGCCGTCGATGCTGGCCTCTGGGATGTCGCCCAGCTCTGGGCAGGCCGGGTCGCCCGCGGTGTCGCAGGCGACCTGGAAGGAGACCTCGTACACCTCGCCCGTCTCGGTGCCGTTGATCAGGCGCGCCCCGGCGCGGAGGCGGGCGGTGTACCAGGCACCGGGCACGAGGTCTTCCTCGGGCAGCAGCCGGATCAGGCGCGTCCAGCCCTCTCCCCAACGGTTGCTGGCCTGGCTGAACGCCACCGGGGCGCCGTCCGCGTCGACAAGCTCGGTCAGCTCGCCCTCGTACTGGAGTCCTGCCCCGAAGACGAGGGTGACCCAGCTGTCGGTCGTCTCGGCGTCGCCAGCGCGCAGCCGCCGCGGAGACTCGGGGAAGGCGAAGATGGTCGCCTCGTCGGGAGAGAACGTGCCATGCAGCCGCGCCCAGAGCGCCTGCTGGTAGGCCAGCGTCGGGTAGATCTCGGCGCGCAGGCTGCCAGGGACTTCCGCGTCCAGGTAGTGCGCGCGGCCCCAGGGCATCTCGTCGGCGTGCTTCTCGCCGTTGGCCGCCGCGACGGTCAGGCCGACGCCGTCGTTGATGTAGCCGCCCATCACGATGGCGACCGAGTCCGATATCACCTCCTCGGTGACCTCCTCTGGGAGCGCCGTGAACAGCTCCAGCACCGTGGACATCGGAATGTCCTGCTCGGGGAAGAAGCGGATGTGCTCGTCGAGGACCAGGAAGCCGTCGGTGCCGGGATCAGTGACGTCCTGGCCAGCGCCGTCGCGCGCCTCGACCTGGTACAGGAACAGCGAGTCGAAGATGGCATCCTGGAGGCCGTGCGAGGCGCAGCCGAGCAGGAAGGCGACCCGCTTCCGTGACGCCAGGCTGTCCCAGGGCGGCGGGTCGTTGACGAGGATCCATTCGACGTAGTCCTCGACGAACGGCTCCCAGTGGGCATGCTCGGCGTAGGCGCGCGAGGCGTCGCCGCCGAACGGCTGGTACCCGGTGTCTGCGAACGTCGCGCCGAAGAGGAGGGCGTTGAAGACCTCTGGCTCCAGCAGGAACTGCCGCAGCTCGTCGTCGGGCATGTTCTCCACGGCCCAGCCGGTGACGTGGATGTGGCCCCACAGCCCGTGGGCGTGGGCCTCGGGCGAGAGCAGCGCGAGGCCCAGGGCCGCCCAGGCCATCACGGTGTCGCTTCGCAGGACACAGAGATGCTCCCGTCTCGCGAGAGGCTCCAGCAACCCTCGGCCGCGGTCACCGCGCCGATCACCGTGTGCGGGCGGACCTCGATCCGGTCACCGTAGACGTCGATGACCGTGAAGCCGAGCTGGCCGATCGCGTAGTACGGCTCCACGCCGGCGTTGACGGACTTCATCTCGCTGCCCTCTCGGCAGGAGACGGTCACGGTCTCGCCCGAGGCGAGCGTCACGGGCGCCTCTGTGCAGCGGGTCTTGGCGCCCGAGCCCGAGACCACAGCGGCCACGTTCTCTTCGCGGCTCATCTCGAGCTGGTGGGCGTGGCCCGAGACAACAAGATCGGGCGACAGCGGCGCCACCGCCTCGCGCACGGCGTCCTGCTCTCCCGCTTTGTCCCAGGTGGTCGCCCAGGCGTGGTGCAGCACGCCGATCCGCCACGCGCAGTCGGACGACGGGGCGTCCGGCACGCGGATCCGCGGGTGCTTGCTGCTGTCGCCGACCATCAGGCACACGTCGTCCTGCTGGTAATTGTAGACCAGCCAGCGCTGGTCGCTGGCCGGCGCGGTGGGGAAGACCTCTCGCAGGCTCGCCTCGGCGCGCAGGCGCGCCATGAGCTGGAGGTTGAGGCGCTCGTGGTTGCCGATGACCGGCAGGATCGGCGCGTCGAAGCCGTCCCAGTATGCGTGCAGCCGCCGCTCGAAGCCGGCCGGGAAGATCGTGAAGCCGTAGTACAGGTCGCCCAGCGCGAGGATAACGTCAGGCTCGGTGGCGTTGACGGTCTGCTGGAGGAGCGTGTGCTCGGCGATGGACGCGAGCTTCTCCTTCTTGGGATCGTCGGTCAGCTTGATGCCGGTGTCCCCGATCGCGACGATCCGGACCGGCTCCTCCGCGCGTGCGGGTGTGACGAGCGTCGCGATCAGCGCGAGCAGCAGCATGGTTCCTCCAGGAGTCTGTGGCTCAGGCCGGCTCGACGGGCGGCTCGGCGCCGACGCGGCGGTAGAAGGTCTGGACGACCGCCAGCTCCTTCTTGAGGCGGCGGTGGTGGTTGCGGTTGGCGAGCAGGTTGGCCATCCCCAGCAGGCGGAAGGCGTCCTCGCGGCTGCCGGTGGCCGAGATCGCCTGGAGCAGCACGAGGCCCCGGAAGACCTCCAGGGTCTGCTTGTCCTGGAGCTCGTCGCGGGCCTGGAGCTCCCCGACGAGCTGCTGGGCGGCGGCCTCCAGGGCGCCGACGAGGTCGCGCGGAGCTGGCGCAGCGGCAGAGACCGCGTGGGCACCCTGGCGGAAGATGCGCTCGATGGTCCCGTCTCGGGAGAGCACCGCAGCCCGGTCGAGGGCGTTCTCCAGCTCCCGCACGTTGCCCGGCCAGGGGTGGGACAGCAGGTCGTCGAGCGCCGCGTCCGACAGCCGCAGCGGCGGGAGGTTGTAGCGCGCGCAGGTGTTCTCCAGGATGTGCCGCGCGAGCAGGGGGATGTCTTCCATGCGCTCCCGCAGCGGCGGGAGGCGGGCGACGAAGACCGCGAGCCGGTAGTAGAGGTCTTCCCGCAGCGTCCCAGACGCGATCGCGACCGACGGGTCGGTGTTCATCGCCGCCACGACGCGCACGTCGACCGGGACGGTCCCGCTGTCGCCGAGGCGGGTGATCGCCCGCTCCTGGAGCGCCACGAGCAGCTTGACCTGGCAGGTCAGCGGCATGCTGCCGAGCTCGTCGAGGAACAGCGTGCCGCCGTTGGCGGCCTCGAACTTTCCGATCCGGTCGGCGCTCGCGCCGGTGAAGGCGCCCTTCTTGTGGCCGAACAGCTCGCTCTCGAGGAGCGCCTCGGGGATCGCACCGCAGTTGATGTGCACGAACGGGCCTGCAGCGCGTGGGCTCGCGGCGTGCAGCCGCCGCGCGATGAGGCTCTTCCCGGTGCCCGTCTCGCCGGTCAGCAGCACCGAGACGTCGAAGCGGGCGATCCGGGCCAGCTCCGAGAGCGCCGCGTGCATCACCGGGGAGCGGCTGATGACGCCGGGCAGGATCGCGTGCTGCTCCTGCTCCAGCGCCCGGCTGACGCAGCCGGCGACCAGCGGCAGCCACGCCTTGACCGCGTCGAGGGCGGCCTCGTCGAACAGGCGCCGGGTCTTGGGGTCGTCGAGGTAGATGAAGCCGATGATCCGGCCGTCGAGCTGGAGCGGCAGGCAGGCGACGCTGCGCAGCTTGAGGGCGTGGACCGACGGCTGCGCGGCGAACGCGGTCTGCGCCGCGGCGTTGTGGGCGACCTGAGCCTCGGGCGAGCGGGCCGTGGCGGCGATGATCGTCGAGGAGGTCTGCGCGGTGGGGTCGTCGATGTCGCAGCCTTCGTGATCGCGCGCGGCGAGGAAGCGCCAGCTTTCGCCCTCGTACAGCCCCAGGAAGGCCCGCCGGGCCTGGACGACCGCGATCATGCCGTCGAGGAGGTGCTGCGCGACCGGCTGGAGGCCGCGGGTCAGGGTGACCTCCAGGGTGCGGGCCATCATGAGCTGGTAGCGGCCGATGTCCGTCTCCAGCGACTGCTGGCGGCGGGTGTCGCGGCGAGCGGTGTTGCGGGCGCGGGTCAGCGCGAGGATGGCTTCGTCGGTGCGGTGCTGGCGGATCGCCGACTCCAGCACCTTGAGCTGATCAATCAGAGACGACATGTCCCAACTATACAGCGCTCTCACGCGTCACCCCTGCACACCGCGGCCGGGACCGCCGCACCAACAGCCGCGCCGAGGTCGCGCATCCGTGCGCGCGGGTCGTCGCCCGACAGGCCCCCCAGCCGGCCCCGCACGGTCCCCCCGCGGACCAGCAGGCGGGCCATGCAGGCGGCCTCGGCGGGCGGCAGGGACAGCCCGGCGATCGTGTGGCCGAGCTGCTCTCGCAGCGCCGGCAGCGCTGCGGCGACGGCCCGGTGGTCCGGCACCGCCCGCGGCACATCGACGCGGAGGCCCGACCAGCCCGGCCGACCCGCCGCCCACGCCGTGATCCACCGCCGCATGCCCGTGGAGACCGCGAGGCGGAGCTGGAGGCGGCCGAGCACCTCGCCGGGGTCGTTGCGGCCACCGCGCAGGTCCGCGACCGCCTCCAGCCCGAGGCCGTGCCGGAGCATCGCCCACCACCAGCGCGCGTCCTTGTGGGCCGCGCGCTGGGGACAGTCGGCGAGCGTCCAGCACAGCGCGAACCGCAGCGGCAGGGCCTGCCGCCGCACGGCGACCCGCTCCTCGATGGCAGGAACGACCGGCGGGACGTTTCCCTCCAGCGGCAGCAGCGCCCGCCGCCGCCGCACCCAGCGGTGCTGGAGCCGCAGCCGGGCCTGGATCCGGTGGTAGCGGCTGACCGCCTCGGCCGAGGCAAAGGTCGGCAGCGAGCGGCCCGCCGCGGCGCGGGCGACGCAGCCCTGCACCCGCTCCCGCACGTCGAGGTACGTGTCGTTGACGACCTCCGCGGCCCGATCCGGGTCGCGGGCGACCCGCCGGGCGTAGCGATCGAGCGTGCGCAGGCCGCCCTCCTGGTGCCAGCGCCAGTATGCGGTGATCGCTGGCGCCATCACCGACACAATCGGCTCTGGAGCCACAGCAGGGCAGTCCGCAAGCGGCGCTGTCAGCCAGGTCGCGATCCAAGGGGCAGCGGACGTGTGCATGGTTCTCTCCGGGGCTACACTCCCCCTGAGCACAGGCCGTTCCAAGACAGACCGCACCGACCACACCGGCACCCTCTCGCCACCGCGTCAGCACCTGACGCGATGCAGCGTCAGGTGCTGACGCAGCGTGTCATCCCAGGACGCTGCTGACCGCTACACTGGCGAAGGCACCACGCACCGCGGGATCTTGATGGACCACATCACACAGTTTGAGGCGCTCATCGGCTGGAAGCTGCACCGCTTCGGTGACTGGATCCTTGCGGAAGATCCGGGCCTCCGGTGGTGGCAGCGCGTCGCTGACTTCACCCCGCGCCGGCTGGCCACCCTGACGGCGATGATCCACGAGCGCGGGGTGAGCGTCGACGATGCCTACGAGCACTTCCGCGACACGGTCGAGGCCGTCGACGAGCACGAGGTTCCGGCCGCCGTGGTCGCGAAGGCCCGCCAGAAGCTCGGCCTGGATCCCGGCGAGGACGTCGAGCTGATGTTGTAGCTGGCCACGAGGAGAGGGGGGGATTACCCTGGGTTGGTGAGGATCTCTCCTGTGAACACCATCCCGATGATCGCTGTGTGGTGGCAGCCTGCTCGACGGCAGGCGCACGGGTAGATCTGAACCCCACGAGCCTGTCGATGACGACAGGCTCTCTTCGTTGGCAGGCTCTCGTCGTTGGCAGGCTCTCTTTCCCACGGAGAAGAGAGATGACACGCATGCTCACTGGCGACCGACCCACCGGGCGCCTCCACCTCGGCCACCTCGTCGGCAGCATCCGCAACCGGGTGCGCCTCCAGGAGGAGGGCGTCGAGCCCTTCCTGCTCGTCGCGGACCTGCACACCCTCACCACCCGGCGCTCGCTGGCCGAGACAGGCCAGCTCACCGCGCTGTGCCGGGAGCAGGTCGCCGACTACCTCGCCTGCGGGATCGACCCGGAGCGGGCCACCATCTTCCTCCAGTCTGCGATCCCAGAGATCCCAGCGCTGGCGGGGCTGCTGGCGAACCTGACCCCGGTGAGCCGCCTGCGGCGCCTGCCCAGCATCAAGGAGATGGCCAGCCACGCGGCCATCGACGACGCGTCGGTGTCGATCGGGCTGCTGTCGTACCCGGTGCTCCAGGCCGCCGACATCCTGCTCGCGCGCGCCGACGTGGTCCCGATAGGCCCAGACAACCTCGCCCACGTCGAGATCACCCGCGAGCTGGCCCGGCGGTTCAGCCACCTGTACGGCCCGGTCTTCACAGAGCCGGAGGCCCTCGTCAGCGAGGCGGGCTCGCTGGTCGGCCTCCACAACCAGACCAAGATGTCAAAGTCTGCTGGAAACGCCATCTTCCTCAGCGACGATCCGGCGACCGTGCGCAAGAAGGTCCGGCGGATGTACACCGATCCCCGGCGGGTCCACGCCCACATCCCCGGCACCGTCGAGGGCAACCCCGTGTTCCGGTACCATGACCTGTTCAACGAGGACACCGGCGAGGTCGACGACCTGAAGGCGCGCTACCGCGCCGGGCGGGTGGGCGACGGCGAGGTCAAGGACCGGCTCGTGGCGGCGCTGGAGCGCACCCTGTCGCCCATCCGGGCGCGGCGGGCGGCGCTGTCAGCGCGCGAGATCGACGAGGTCCTCCTGGCGGGGACCGAGCGCATGCAGGAGGTCGCCCGGCAGACCATGCGCGACGTCCGCCGCGCGATGGGGCTCGACACGTACACCCGCCTGCGGCGCGCCGTCGAGCGCCGCAGGCGGTAGTGCCCTGGAGCAGCCGTTTTCGACCAGAGCCCTTCGCTGAGGGTGCCAGGCCCCTCTCAGGACTCTGCGTCGATCTCGGCCGGCCCCGGCGCGGCCCCAGCGGCAGCGCTGCGTTGAGCGGCATCGTAGTACGGCTTGTACCAGCGGATGGACAGCGGGACCGTCACGTTGAGGAAGAAGCAGGTCAGCATCAGGAGATAGAACGCCTCCAGGGTGATCAAGCCATGCTGGACAAAGGCGATGTCCATCACGACAAACGCCAGCTCAGCGCGTCCGAGCATCCCCAGGCCGACCATGACGCTCTCCTCGCGAGACATCCCTCCCGTCATCCGTGCCGCCAGCCCCGCCGAGATGATCTGGGCGACGGCGATGCACACAAACAGCAGCACGGCCTCTGGCAGGACCGCGACGGCCAGAGAACCATCGAAGACCAGCTCTGCACCGAGCAGCACAAAGAACACCGGCCCGATGGTCGAGAACGCCAGGCTGTCGACGACGCGCCGGGTCTCCGCGTAGTTTCCCTCGCAGCCGGGCTGGCTGAAGTACTCCTCCCGCAAGATGAGGCCAGCCATGTAGGCACCGACGGCGGGGTGAAAGCCAAAGACCTCGGCCAGCATCCCGGCGACCACAGCCATCAGCAGCACCTGCAGCAGCGCCAGGCGCCCCTGGTCAAGCTGCAACATGTCGCGGATGCCCCGCTGGCCGAGCACAGGCACCCGGCCCAGCCACCCTGGGCGGTCGTGGGGGAAGACCCAGTTGCTGATCACGCTGACGAGCACAAAGAACAGCACCGCCTTGCCGACGACCGTGCCGATCCCCTCAACCGAGAGCTCTCCGACCCCGGTCGCCACAGGCACCACGATGGCGACCAGCGCCAGCGAGGCGATGTCATCGATCACAGCGGAGGTCATGATGCGGGTCGCGACCGGAGAGTCAGCCAGACCCTCACCGCGCAGCGAGACCATCGTCAGCGAGACCGCCGTCGCGGTCATCGCCAGCCCGCACAGCAGCGAGGCCCGCGCATCTCCCCAGTAGGCATACGTCAGCCCAAACGCGGTCAAGAACGGCGCCAGCGCCCCAAAGAATGCGATCCCCCAGCTCTTCTTGAGGCTGGAGAGGAAGTTTGCGGTCCGCTCCTCGAAGCCGATCGCAAACATGATGAGCACAATCCCCAGCTCCGCAAGGTCGCGGATGAAGGGGTCGCTCTCCTCGGGCATCAGGCCGAGGTTGACGAACAGGCAGCCGATCCCGAGGTAATAGACCACCGGCGTCAGGCGGGTGGTCCGCGCGACGACGCTCGCGGCGAGCGCCCCACCCCAGATGAGTGCGAGCTGAGTGAAGCTGTGCATCCAGCACTCCTGACAGCGATCCCAGTGTAGTCCGACACCCCTCAGCAGTCCTGCTGCGCAGCCGCGAGCTGGCGATGTCTCAGGTCTCTCGGTGTTGAAGCAACAAGATCTGCTCGTGGGGCTGCTGTGAGCCTCATTTTCCGCCTGTGCCCCTCCGCGAGGAAAACCCAATCGCAAGCATTGTTCATGGCAGGACAGAGTCGCTTTGTTCG
>Ga0316202_10002280_pt1 | contig 12793 bp, 11 predicted proteins | sample 3monrhotite_MG_FD_204934 | JGI IMG/M metagenome (GOLD analysis project Ga0316202, IMG submission 204934) | Microbial mat bacterial communities from mineral coupon in-situ incubated in ocean water Damariscotta River, Maine, United States -... | ecosystem: Environmental > Aquatic > Marine >... | reverse complement strand
CTCAAAGTCTGCTAAGAAGCGCGCAATCACATCAGAAAAGCGCCGTCAACACAATGCAAGTCGTCGTTCAATGATGCGTACTTTAGTTAAAAAAGTAATCGCTGCTATTGACGCCGGTGACAAAGAGCTTGCAACAAAAGAATTTGCTACTGCAACACCAATTTTAGATCGTTATGCATCTAAAGGGCTTATTCATAAGAACAAAGCTGCTCGTAGTAAGAGCCGTTTGTTTGCAAAAATCAAAGCACTTTAATTTTTAATTAATTTTTTTTGATTTTTTTAAAAAACCGACATTATTGTCGGTTTTTTTATGGCTAATATTTAGTATTTATCTTGCACTCCATGTTCTTTTTTCCTAACCTTGACGCGAAATTATATTTGGAACCTTTATAATGATAATAACTAAAATTAAATTAACAAAAATTGCAGCTATATTAATATTGGCTGTGAGCGCATTAACCGCCTGCGGTGAGCACAAAACAGAAGAAGCATCGAAGTTAACCTTATTACCGCAATATAAAAACAAATTGGATATATATAAAACAGTAAAACTTAAAGCTGATTTAAGCCAACTTTCAAGTAATCAAAAACAATTAATTTCATTATTAATTGACGCCTCTAAAATTGTTGATGATATTTTTTGGCTGCATGCCTTTTCTCAAGACAAAATGACATTTTTGACAAGTATTAAAGATGAAAAAGTTCGTCGTTTTGCCGAAATCAACTACGGCCCTTGGGATCGTCTAAATGGAGATAAGCCTTTTTTAAAAGGGATTGAAGAAAAAAGTTTAGGTGCACAATTTTACCCTAGTGATATGACTAAAGCTGAGTTTGAGCAAGCTAACTTTAACGATAAAAAAGGACTATACAGTGTCGTTAGGCGCGATGAAAATGGCAAATTAATGACTATTGCTTATTCAGAGCAATACAGCGATAAAGTTGATCGCATAGCCGCTATATTAGAAAAAGCGGCAACATTTGCTGACGACAAGGAATTCGCTCATTATTTAACAATGCGCGCCACAGCATTACGCAATGATGATTACCAAGCATCTGATTTTGCTTGGATGGATATGAAAAACAACCCCATTGATGTTGTTATCGGCCCAATTGAAACTTATGAAGATCAACTGTTTGGCTATCGTGCTGCTTTTGAATCTTATGTATTACTCAAAGACCAATCTTGGAGCAAAAAACTAGCGCGTTATGCGCAATATTTACCTGAATTACAAAAAGGTTTACCTGTTTCTAAAAAATATAAAGCAGAAGTCCCTGGCAGCGATGCCGACTTAAACGCTTACAATGTTATTTATTACGCAGGGCATTCCAATGCAGGCAGTAAAACCATTGCGATAAACCTACCTAACGATGAACAAGTACAGTTAAAAAAAGGTACCCGTCGCCTACAACTTAAAAATGCCATGCGTGCTAAGTTTGATGCGATAATGTTGCCTATTTCAGAACAATTAATAGTACCAGAGCAACGTAAAAATGTTACCTTTACCGCCTTTTTTGCCAATACCATGTTTCATGAAGTAGCCCACGGTTTAGGTATAAAAAACACCCTAGATGGTAAAGGTACAGTACGCCAATCATTAAAGGAACACGCCTCTGCTCTTGAAGAAGGTAAAGCTGATATTTTAGGGCTTTATATGATCCGTCAACTTTTAGCTAAAGGTGCAATTACCGAAGGAACGCTACAAGATTATTACACTACCTTTTTAGCTGGTATTTTCCGTTCAGTTCGGTTTGGTGCAAGTTCTGCTCATGGTAAAGCCAATATGGTACGTTTTAATTACTTTGCAGAACAAGATGCATTTAGTAAAACAGAACAAGGATTATACCGCGTAAATGTTGAAAAAATGACGTCAGCAATTAATTCGCTTTCTGAGTTAATATTAACGTTACAAGGTAATGGTGATTATCAAGGTGTCGACAAGTTAGTGAAAGAACGCGGCATAATAAAACCCGACTTAGCAAAAAGTTTAGCAAAATTAGAAAGTGCTAACATTCCAGTTGATATTGTTTTTGAGCAAGGTAAACAAGTGTTAGGTTTATAATTTCACACAACTAAAGAACAACAGTTGATATGAAGTAATTCCTGAAAGCTCAGTTTTAGACCAATATAAAGTGTTTGTTAATCATAAAAACAAGCGCTTTATATTGTTTTTCGGTCTATTTAATTGACTGTTTTATTAACTAAATCGTTGACTTAATATCTAAAAGAAAAATCGACACAAACACCAATACTACAACATAAATTTTCATTTAATTGGTAGCTGTTTCAATTTATTCCATGAGAACATATACTTCACATATAACTTATTATAAAACATAATACAGCAACAAAAAGTCCTATTAAAACATGCCAGATTTATCACAACACACACCAATGATGCGCCAATACTTAACTATTAAGGCCGAATTCCCAGAATTATTAGTTTTTTATCGCATGGGGGATTTTTACGAATTATTCTTTGATGATGCGAAAAAAGCGTCAGATTTATTGGACATTTCACTTACCGCCCGAGGAAAAACAGGTGGTAATGCTATTCCTATGGCTGGCGTTCCTTACCATGCCGTTGATAATTATTTAGCAAAATTAGTACAATTAGGTGAATCAGTTGCTATTTGTGAACAAATTGGCGATCCCGCAACAAGTAAAGGGCCAGTCGAGCGAAAGGTCGTCCGTATTGTAACTCCGGGTACTATTAGTGAAGAAGCATTATTGCTTGATAAACAAGATAACTTAATTGTTGCTATCAGCCAAAATAAAGAACAATTTGGCTTAGCTTATTTAGATATAAGTAGTGGTCGATTTGTTTTAACACAATGTGATAATAGTGAACAATTACAAGCGGATATCGAGCGCTTATCGCCGGCTGAATTACTTTACGGTGAATCGTTTAGTTATAGTCATTTATTTGCGAAACGTCAGGGTACACGGCGACGCCCTGATTGGGATTTTGATTTAGCTACAGCTAACACTTTATTAAATCAACAATTTGGTACTAAAGAGCTAACAGGTTTCGGCGTTAATGAATATCCCCTTGGACTCATGGCTGCTGGATGCTTAATGCAATATGTCAGCAATACTCAACGCACTGCTCTGCCACACATTAGAGCCATTACGAGTGAATCTTCAAAGACAGCCGTAATATTAGATGCAGCTACCCGAAGAAACCTTGAATTAACTCATAATTTGCAAGGCGGAGTTAATAACACCCTTGCCAGTGTTTTAGATAATACAGCAACACCAATGGGATCTCGTTTATTGAAACGATGGTTACATTATCCATTAAGAGATATAAGATTACTGAACCAACGTTTAACCGCTGTTAGCGAAATTATTAGCAAAGACTATTGTGAAGAAATACAACAACTCTTAAAGCCCATTGGAGATATTGAGCGCATTATTGCGCGCATTGCATTACGTAGTGCTCGACCTCGAGATTTCGCTCGTTTACGTACAGGTTTACAGCAGTTACCTTTGATTCAAACATTATTAACTCAGCACACAACAATGCATGATGGTAAAGCAAACGTTGCTTTACAAAAATTCATAAAACATTGTCGTCCAATGCCAGCAATCGAGCAATTATTATCAAAAGCTATTATTGAAAACCCTCCAGTCTTAATTCGTGATGGCGGCGTTATTGCCCCCTGCTACAATGAAGAACTCGATATTCTTCGCGATTTAAGCCAAGGTGCGACTGACTTTCTTGCACAATTAGAAGAAAAAGAAAAGAAAATCACCGGTATTGCTAGTTTAAAAGTAGGTTACAACCGTGTTCATGGTTTTTTTATAGAAATAGGTAAAGCCTCGATTGCTCAGGTACCTGAACATTATATTCGTCGTCAAACGCTAAAAAATAATGAACGATATATTACTGATGAATTAAAACAGCATGAAGAAAAAGTATTAAGCGCACAAAGCAAATTTCTTGCATTAGAAAAACGTTTATATAATGAACTATTTGATAAGATATTACCTGAACTTGCCACTTTACAAACTATTAGTGAGGCATTAGCTGAATTTGATGTATTAAACACCTTTGCCGAACGTGCGATAAATTTAAATTATGTTAAACCTAAACTTAGTGATACAGCAGGCATAGATATTCAAGCAGGTCGACACCCAGTCGTAGAACAAATGGACAATAATAGCTTTATTGCTAACCCTGTGGTTTTATCTAATAGTAGAAAAATGTTAATTATTACCGGCCCTAATATGGGTGGTAAATCAACCTATATGCGCCAGACAGCTTTAATTGTACTATTAGCCCATATTGGTTGTTATGTGCCGGCAAGTGATGCTTCTATTGGTATTGTTGATCGTATTTTTACGCGTATTGGAGCATCCGATGATTTAGCAAGCGGTCGTTCTACTTTCATGGTGGAAATGACAGAAACAGCAAATATATTGCATAATGCCACTGATAAAAGTTTAGTTTTACTTGATGAAATTGGCCGAGGTACGAGCACCTATGATGGTTTATCGCTTGCTTGGGCATGTGCCGAAATGCTTGCTAGTAAAATTAAAGCATTTACTTTATTCGCCAGCCATTATTTTGAACTAACATTATTAGCCGATCAAATTGAAAGTTTAGCCAATGTTCATTTAGATGCCGTTGAACATGATGATAAAATAATTTTCATGCACACGGTTCAAGAAGGCGCCGCCAGTAAAAGTTTTGGTTTACAAGTTGCTTTGTTAGCCGGCGTACCTAAATCAGTAGTTACGCGAGCAAAGCAACGCTTAATCGAATTAGAACACCAACAAATACCTTCAATTATCACTCAATCTACTGAATCATTTCAGCAATTGTCCTTTGTCAGTGAGCCCCACCCTATTATAGACAAAATAAAAGCGGTTGATGTTAACGAGTTAACTCCAAGACAAGCGTTAGAATTATTGTATCAACTTAAATCAGATCTTTGATCTGATTTACGTTATATATTAAGAATAAAAAGCTAAATAGTTAAATAGTTAAAATAAAAACACGCTAAACTTATGAAAGGTTTAACGTGTTTTTAGAATTTAACTTTACATAATGTTATGTTCTCTAGCTTTCTACATGAAGATATACTTTTCAAGTAAGCTGGGATAATTTCGGAACTAACAAGTAACCTCAAAGATGGTTTCAAGAGATAAGTTTTGATGACTTAACATATCACGTAAACGCTTTAATGCCTCAACCTGTATTTGACGAACTCGTTCGCGTGTTAAACCAATTTCAGAGCCAACATCCTCGAGTGTTGCAGCTTCATAACCAAGCAAACCAAAACGTCGAGCAAGTACTTCTCGCTGTTTAGAATTTAAATCGTCTAGCCAATGAACAATACTATCTTTCATATCATTAGATTGTAGATTCGCTTCAGGACCATCGCTTTTTTCATCAGGAATAACATCTAATAATACTTTATCAGATTCTCCTCCAAACGGAGTATCAACAGAAGTAATACGCTCGTTTAAACGTAACATTTTACTAACATTTTCAACGGGTTTATCAAGCTTTGCTGCAATATCTTCTGCTGTCGGCTCATGATCTAATTCTTGGATCAATTCTCTGGCAGTACGTAAATAAATATTTAATTCTTTAACAACATGAATAGGTAAACGTATGGTACGAGTTTGATTCATAATCGCTCGTTCTATCGTTTGTCGTATCCACCAAGTAGCATACGTTGAAAAACGAAAACCTCTTTCGGGATCAAATTTTTCCACGGCTCGGATCAAGCCTAAATTACCTTCTTCAATAAGATCTAATAGTTGCAAACCACGATTATTATAGCGGCGTGCTATTTTTACGACGAGACGAAGATTGCTTTCAATCATACGTTTGCGTGAGGGTTCATCGCCTTTTAAGGAGAGACGAGAAAAATAGACTTCTTCTTCCGCACTTAATAATGGAGAAAAACCTATTTCACTTAGATACATTTGTGTTGCATCTAAATTTGACGATGATTCATCCTGAATCTTAGTAGTGTTTTTTGCACTAACTTTTTTAGCATCATCAATGGAACTTACATTTATTTGTTGCTCTTTTCTCATACTGTATCTCCACGTTTAGCATTATAAAATTTAAATATTCACGTTAACTCCACCTACCTCTATCGTTGAGGTTTAAATTAAATACATTTATTTTTTTGCTAAATACTTCAATGGATTTACAGACTTGCCTCGAAAGCGAACTTCAAAATGAAGCATGAATCTTTGAGCATCAGTATTTCCCATTTTAGCAATTAAATCACCCGCTTTTACTATTTGCTGTTCTTTGACCAATATATGATCATTATGAGCATAAGCACTAAGGTAGTCATCATTATGTTTTATGATAATTAAATTACCATAACCACGTAATGCATCTCCTGCATAAACAACTTTACCAGTAGCGGCAGCGACAATGTTATTACCTCGTCGCCCAGCGATATCAATTCCTTTATTACCTTGTATAGCAGTAGAAAATTTAGCTATCACTTTACCTTTGGCTGGCCAGTGCCACTTTTTTATTTTCTGAGAAAAGTTGGCTGACCGTGAATTGCTGTTTTTATTAAATTTTTTACTCTGTACATTTTCACCATACCCTTGCTTTTTATTCAACGCAAGTGCTTTTTTATATACTTTTTTCGAGGTCTTACCAGAGCTTTTATTCAGTTTTTTGCTAGAGGTATTACCCTGATTGACTTTGCCTACTTTTTCACTTAAAAATATTTTTTGTCCAGGAAATATATTATAAGGGGCACTCATTTGATTGAATTTTGCTAGGCTTCGTACATCGGTATTTGCTCTCCATGCAATTGAGTAAAGTGTTTCTCCTTTTTGTACTATATATTGGCTTGCATTAATGCTTGCTTTATTTTTTTGATTTAATTGAGCTGAACTTTGAATATCAACAATAGGCGCAGGAGTATGCCTGCTTGAACAAGCGGAAATAATAAAAAAAAAGCAAATATAACAACTAATTCTTATTAACGTCAAAAAAATAAATTCATTCCTATATAAAGTAGTTTTAAAAACAATCAGTTAACGCATAATAAAATAAGCTAAAATGATTAAAACGACAAGTCCCCAGCCGATAATATCGATCCACTTTCTTAATTTAACTTCCATGGCAGCACCGCCCCAATGCATTAATCCCGCAACCAGAAAAAAACGTAAGCCACGGCCAATAGCAGATACCAATAAAAAGGGAACGAAGGCCATCTGTAAAAAGCCAGCACTTAAAGTGAATAATTTATAAGGAATAGGTGAAAAACCCGCTAAAAAAACAACCCAAACTCCCCATTGTTCAAACCAAGTAACGATTTGATCAAATTTATCTTGGTAACCGAAGCTCGTTATAATGGGTTGAATTAATGGTTCAAATAATGAATAACCGAGCCAATACCCCACGACACCACCAACAACCGAAGCTATTGTGGTTAAAGTTGCATAACGCCATGCTCGTTCTGGTTTTGCTAACACCATAGGCGCTAACAATACATCCGGAGGAATAGGGAAAAAAACGGATTCTGCAAAGGTAAGTAATGCTAAAGCATGCGGTGCAAATTTATGTTCAGCCCAACGCATTGTCCATTGATAAACCGATGAAAATAATTTCATTTATTTCTCTTTAGTATAATAATTTTCAAAGTAAATCACCTTGTACTAACGGTACAAAACGAACAGCTTCAATTTGTTGTTCTAAATAATTATCGCCATTTTTGGTAATAACTTTTAATATTTGAGCTTGTTCGCCAACAGGTATAACTAAACGCCCACCGTCAGCTAATTGCTCAAGTAATGCTTGCGGAATTTGACTAGGCGCAGCTGTTACAATAATTGCTTGAAATGGCGCTTTAGACTGCCAACCTTGCCAACCATCGCCATGCTTCATTGATATATTATGTAAATCCATCGCACGTAATCGACGTTTGGCTTGCCATTGCAATGTTTTAATACGTTCAATTGAAAATACTTTACTGCTTAATTGCGCTAAAATGGCCGTTTGATAACCAGAGCCTGTACCAATTTCTAATATAGTATCAGGAATACCATCGGCTAATATAGTATCAGGAATACCATCGGCTAATAACAATTCAGACATTCTAGCAACAATATAAGGCTGGGAAATAGTTTGACCTTGTCCGATAGGTAAAGCGGTATTGTCATACGCTTTATGCGCAAGTATTTCAGGAATAAATAAATGCCGCGGCGTTTGGGCAATAGCCTGTAATACTTGTTGATTGGTTATGCCTTCATTGGCTAATTTTTGCGCCAACAATTCACCACTACGTGTTGATTTACCGGCTATTCTCGATATATTTCGTGTATTTGATTTATCTTTCATCATTTATATTTGGCTCTTTATACACCTAAGTTATCATTTAAGCTTATTTATTATTATTATGTGCAACTAAACTATCCCCTTACAAAACCAGTTCGTTGACCCATTCTTTAATTTTTTTCATACTATTGTAAGCGGTCATATCCACGGTTATAGGTGTTACTGATGCTAAATTTCGAGCCACTGCATTAAAGTCGGTGCCTTCACCAGCGTCACGCTTATTCCCTAAAGTGCCATACCAGTATATTTCCCTTTTCCATGGGTCTTGTGTTTTTCTCATTGTATCCGCTTTATGGCGATTACCTAAACGAGTGACTTCAAAGCCTTGTAATTTTGCTAATTCAACATCTGGTACATTAATATTAATAATTTGGTCGTTAGCTAATGGGTGCTCTTGTAAACGTTGAATAAATTTAGCAGCAACTCTAGCTGCAGTTTGATAATGTTGCTCGTTTTTACCGACTAATGAAACCGCTACCGCTGGCATCCCCATATGTCGCCCTTCAGTTGCAGCAGCAACGGTACCAGAATATAAAACATCATCACCTAGGTTTTCACCATTATTAATTCCTGCCACCACTAAATCAGGCGCAGGTTGCATTAATTGACTAATACCTAATTGCACGCAGTCGGTTGGTGTACCATTAACCGAAATAAATCCATTATCTAAGGTTTGTGTTCTCAGCGGATTTAGCAAAGTAAGTGAATTACTTGCACCGCTACAGTTTCTATCCGGAGCAACAACTAACACTTCAGCAAACTTACATAATTCTTGATACAACACTTTAATACCAAGTGCATGTACGCCATCATCATTGCTTAATAAAATACGCATTCTAGCCTGCTTATTAATTTTATTTTTTTGCTCAAATGATGATTTAACGGGGAAATCTACTTTATCAGTGATTAATTTTGCGAGGGGTTGATCATCACTAAAATCGATTCTAACGCGTTCGGTCATATCTTTATAATTAACCAATTCTTTCAATACTGTCGTCGCATAACTGCCAGCTGGCAAAGAAAATTCAAGTTTTACATCATCACCTTCAAGGCTGAAATTGGCATCGCTTGGTACAAGACGTATTTTTCGTCGCTCTTGTTTTAACCCTAAGCGTGCTAGTCCTTCACAAAATTCAGGATATTGCTTTCCAATATTTTTCTCTAACGCTAATGCTTCATGCTCCGTCATTAGCTCGCCTTCTCCCCACATTGAGGCAGTAATATCTATATCATGCTGCGCTAAACGTTGTGTTAACTCATCAGTAATTATTGGCGTTTTAAAAACTGATTGAGTACCGTTTAACATACAGGCATCACCCCTAACTAATTGATTAAATAGTCCTTGTTCAATACGATCATCAATAATTGAATTAAATAAAAAAGAACGTGCTGCCGATAAATACATTCCCCGCTTTTTCTTATCTTTTACGTCAGCACCAGCGAACAACTCAAGGGCTTTAGGTAAATTCCCCCCGTTTATGCCAAAACGCTGCTCGCCAAAGTAATTAGGGACGCCCTCACTTGTAATTTTTTGCCAACGTTCCATTACTTCCTTTACTTGCGAAACATTACGTAAAATCAATTCAAAACGATTACCCTGTAAGCTGCCAATGCGTAACTTTTTGTTATGACGTTTAACCTTTAATACTTCAACACCTTCAATGGCAAGATCAGCAAAATCGTACTGTTTTTTTCCAGGTAGATGTATGCCAAACCACTGTTCAGTAATCGCAAAGCGATCTTTTAATCCAGCATAAGACACTAAACCTTCTTTTACTTTAAAATATTTAGCTAATTCTCTAGCAACATAATTCGTATTAGCGCCAGTTTTTCGAATATTCAGATACAAATGTTCGCCATCACCACAAGGTTCGAATGGCAATATTTCATATACTTTAAAATCGCTCATTTTACTGCGCAATAGCGCTGTTGCTGTTGGTTTACCAAACAAATAATTAAAAGATAATTGAGTTTTTTTCATTTTTTTGTGTAGCTCTTATTTCATATCTAACTTTCTTAATAGCACTACGGCATGTACAGCAACACCTTCTTTTCTACCGGTATAGCCCAATTTTTCAGTCGTTGTTGCTTTGACATTAACTTGTTCAATATCACTATGTAAATCTTGAGCTAAACAGTTGCGCATTGCTGGTAAATGTGGCGCGATTTTCGGTGCTTGCGCAACAATAGTGATATCAGCATTCCCCAGTACAAATCCTTTACCTGTCATCAACTTAACAACATGGCGTAATAATATACGGCTATCTATATTTTTATATTCATTGTCTGTATCAGGAAAATGATTACCTATATCAGCTAAACAAAGTGCCCCCAAAATAGCATCGCATAATGCATGAATTGCAACATCGCCATCAGAGTGGGCAATAAAGCCTTGTGAATGTTCAATCGTAATTCCAGCTAGAATTAAAGGTTTATTACTACCAAAAGCATGCACATCAAAACCATGACCAATTCTCATTATAATTACTCTTTATCTAAGGTGTTTTTATAACAAGAAGTTAATTCTACTTGTTGATGTTTAAGAATAAACTCTGCCAGTGCCAAATCATCTTGTTGTGTAACTTTGATATTATCACTACGACCTTCAACAATAGCGCTAGGCAATTGAGCAAATTCAATTGCTGAAGATTCGTCCGTAATATTTGCTTTTTTAGCTAACGCACTTTCTATTGCCTGCGTTAATTGTTCAACCGGATACATTTGTGGAGTAAGCGCATGCCACAAGTCATTTCGTTGCTCTGTATAATCTACTTTATTGAGATCACCCAATTCAAGCTTCTTTTGTGTTCGCTTCATGGTATCCCGTACTGGTGTAGCCAGCAAACCGCCTATATGATGTTTCATGCAGTGTGCAATTAAATTATCAATATCTTCTAAGCGCAAACAAGGTCTTGCCGCATCGTGTACTAAAACCCAAGAATATCTATTAAGATCAATACTTTTCAATCCAGCCAATACAGAATCAACACGTTCGACTCCACCAATAATAGCGCTAACTTGCGGATAATTAGCCAAAGCTAAAGAAGGAAAATACTCATCTTTTTCACCAAGTACAATGATCACTTGGGCTATTCGAGGATGAGACAATAAGCGCTCTACAGTATGTTCAATGAGCGTTTTACCTAAAAGCATTAAATATTGTTTAGGGCATTGCGCTTTCATACGTTTACCCACGCCAGCAGCAGGAACAACGACAACAAAATTTTCTGTTTTATTATTTATCAACAACTTGCCTTTGAATTTTCTTTGAAGACGCTTTTTGAGTAGATTTATTTGAAGGGATCAAACGAAAAAAAGTTTCTCCTTCTTTGATCATCCCTAATTCATTCCTAGCTCGCTCTTCTATAGCTTCTAGCCCTGATTTCAAATCATCAATATCAGCATACAACAACTTATTACGTTGCGTTAATTTTTCATTCGCTAGCTGTTGTCTATTCATTTCATCTTTTAAATCAAGATAATCAGGCACACTATTTTTACCGAACCAAAGTCGATATTGCAGTAACGCTAAAAAAACAACTAACATACTAGTGATTAAACGCATAAAGCTTAATTAGCCCTTAAAATTTAATAATAAAATAAGTAAAAACGAGTAATAATAACAGTATTATAAATGTCTGATAACCGCTAATAATTAAAAATAATAAGAAAATATATAATACGAGCTTATTGTGTTAGCTTAATGTTGAGGTTTTCTTGAAATTTTGCCAATTAATCGCGCAAGATAAAAGTAATTCTCGCAAGGTTAATAGTAATGGCTGACAGGGTAATTGATTTTTCCAACGATGGCCTGAACAAGCTGACATCATTATTTTTTTAGTTGGTTTTAATAATTGTACTGTTTGACTTTTTAACGTTTCGTCCGTTTGAAAAAGTGTTTTTTCCATCGTTTTTTCTTCAAACCAACCAAAAGCATTGGTTCTAATTTTTTTGTTACTGCCATCAATTCTATCAATAGAATCTAACAAAATTCGTTCGTTAACCCGCACGGGAACAACTAAACCTAAAGGTATAGCAAAACTTTGATACCATTGCCATACGGTTTCTGATGTTTGTCCATTCAAAGGCATATTTTTACTTTGTTTCGACGACCAATGAGCATTTTGGCTATCAAGAGTAAGTGGCGTTTGTGCTTGAGTCATTAAATAGGCGGTACGTTTAATATAATGTGGCAAACTTTTTAATCTATTTTGCACTGTCTTAACATTGTTCAAATCGGCATGAACTAAATTATTTAATTCGTGCTCATACAAAGCATTACACACTTCGGCATAATCAGGGGAATATTGTCGAGTTTGCCATAACGAGGTCTGCGGCATAATAACAAGAACGTACTAAAATCAATTGTGAAGGTCTGGGTAAAGCACTTAGCTAAGTTTTACATTCCAGGGTAATAATGTTTCGATATCAAGTGCAGAATTGGTAAGTTGCTCTAGGCAATG
>Ga0316202_10002279_pt1 | contig 12795 bp, 10 predicted proteins | sample 3monrhotite_MG_FD_204934 | JGI IMG/M metagenome (GOLD analysis project Ga0316202, IMG submission 204934) | Microbial mat bacterial communities from mineral coupon in-situ incubated in ocean water Damariscotta River, Maine, United States -... | ecosystem: Environmental > Aquatic > Marine >... | reverse complement strand
GAAGACGATCGCGCAAAGGCAACAGGTCCCCTGTTTCGATAGAGATATGATGAATGCCGCCGCGGGGGTTTTTTGCAAGGAAGCTTGCGATGGGCGAGTTCTCCCCCAAAGGTTCCAGTAATTCGATCTTGGTATTGGGCAATTGCACAAAGACGACGGTGACCCCGTGATCAGGCTGGGCCATGGGCTCACCCACCTCAGCACCGAACTTGTCTCGCCATTGAGCAGCAGCCCGTGCCAGATCCGGCACTGCAATAGCAACGTGGTTTAAAGGTCCCAGCATTTTCTAACTCCAAAAATCAATCAGTTCGTATAACTTGGATATCCAGTAGAGGCTTCTTACCCCATACCTTCCGGATGGGTGCGCGAACCGCACGGCGCACCGCTTCTTCCACAGCTATATCATCCTTTGCGCGCTTGTTTGACAAGCCTTCCACGGCATCTTCTGCGGCGCTTTGCAGCGTGCCGACAAAGTCCGGATCACGGCTCAAGGTTTCCTGTGGCACACCGGCTAGGCGAATGACTGCATCGGCCAGCATATCGCCTGCATTGTCTAACACTACCGTTACGATAACCTGCCCCGATACGGCCATGCGTTTGCGCAAGCGCATGCCGGGATCGTCAGAGCCCACCAGCAAATCCCCATCCAGATAGAGCCGGCCATGATCGACCTGTTCGACGATTTCCGCATCCCCGGGGGCAAGGCGCAACATGGAACCGTTGCGCGCCACATGGGCCTCCGGCACCTGCAAGGACCTGGCAAATTGTGCATGTTCCAATAAATGCCGCGCTTCACCGTGAACGGGCACCGCAATGTGAGGCCTGACCCAGGCGTACATGGTGGCCAATTCATCCCGGCACGGATGACCGGAGACATGCACGAAATGCTCCCGGTCCGTAATGATCTCGATGCCTTGTTCCGCGAGCCGGTTTTGCAGATCGTAAATGCCTACATCATTGCCGGGAATCACGCGCGAAGAAAACACTACTGTGTCACCTTCTTCGAGCGTCACTGCCGGATGATCACCTTCGGCAATTCGGCCAAGCGCCGCGCGCGGCTCCCCTTGAGAGCCAGTGCAGAGATAGACAACCTTGTCTTTGGGCAAGAAGCCCGCATCTTCATCGGAAATGAGGTTCGGTATGTCTTTGAGATAACCCACACGTTTGGCAGCTTCGGAATACCTGTGCATGGACCGGCCCACCAGTGCCACGTGCCGGTCATTGGCCGTGGCCGCATGGATCACGCTTTCCACCCGCGCGATGTTGGAAGCAAAGCCGGTAATGGCCACGCGGTTTTCCAGCGTACCAATGAGTTCCGTAAGACTTTTGCGCACGTCGCCCTCGGACCCAGCGGAGCCTGCGTTAAAGACATTGGTTGAATCGCACAGCATGGCGAGAACGCCCTCGTCCCCCAATTTGCGCAGATATTCTTCGTCCGTCACTTCCCCCACCATGGGATCGGGGTCCAGCTTCCAGTCCCCTGTGTGCAGCACGGTGCCTAACGGCGTGCGAATGGCTAGGGCGTTGGGCTCCAGCGTCGAGTGGGTCAGCGTGACATATTCAATATCAAAGGGTCCAAGCTCGACGCGGCCGCCCAATGGCACCACGGTAACTTCTGCCTCCCCCAACAGGCCAACCTCCGCAAGCTTGGCATTCACAAGCTCAGCCGTGAACGGCGTTGCATAGATGGGGCATCTCAGCCGCGGCCAAAGCTGGGCCACTGCACCAATGTGATCTTCATGGCCGTGGGTCAGGACGAGACCGAGTAACTGATCTTTGCGTTTCTCAATATAGTCCGGATCCCCCATAATGAGATCCACCCCCGGCGTGCGGCTATCACCAAAGGTCACGCCAAGGTCTACCATGATATATTGGTGTTTCTTGCGGGGGCCGAGCCCAAGCAGGCTGAGGTTCATGCCAATCTCGCCACAGCCGCCCAGGGGCAGAAAGACAAGCTCGTCTTCGTTTTTATTTGTCACGGGGATATATTTATCCAGCCTTGATGTTTTTGTTATAAATGGAGCGAAGTCCGCGCATGGTCAAATCCAGATCCACATGATCAATGCACAAAGCACTATGACGGAACAAGGATGCGAGGCCCCCCGTTGCGATCACGGTCATGGGCTTGTCATATTCATTCTTGATGCGCGTTACCAATCCTTCGATGAGGCTAACATAGCCCCAGTAAATGCCTGACTGCATGGCAGGTACCGTATCCTTGCCAATTATCGCTTGGGGCCGTTCGATGGCAATGCGCGGCAGTTTGGCAGCTGCCCCGTGCAAGGCTTCCAGCGACAAGTTCACGCCGGGGGCAATAACGCCGCCCTCGTAATCACCGTTTTCTGCAACGATGTCGAATGTGGTCGCCGTACCGAAATCGATAACGATCAATGCGCCATTGTAAGTGGCATGGGCAGCAACGGAATTGACCAATCGGTCGGCCCCCACAACATCGGGCCGTTCGAGATTAATACCCAAGCCCAAATTAATGGCAGGGTCACCGATTACCAGCGGGTTGGCGCAGAAATATTTCGCGCACATCTGGCGCAAGGCAAACAAGGCTTGCGGCACCACGGTAGCGATGATGGCCCCGTCAATGTCCTCGCGCTTGATGCCTTCCATGGCCATCAATTGGGTAAGCCAGATCAGATATTCGTCCGCCGTGCGGGAGGCACTGGTTTCCGAGCGCCATTCGGCCCGCAGCGTGTCACCGTCGGAAACGGCAAAGACTGTATTGGTGTTGCCTGCATCAATAGAAAGAAGCATAGACCTGACCCGCTTGTTAGCCGAAAAACACTTCGCCAGCGGTGATCTTTTGCACCGCACCATCGGTTTCTAGCAGAAGCGCACCGGTCCCGTCGATACCTTGAAAAATCCCGCGAATCTCCTCATTTGGCAAGCGCGCCACCAGGGGCTCACCGATCCCCCGCGCCCGCGCCAGCCAGGGGCCTCGCAAGGCTTCGAAGCCATTGGTTTGAAACGCCTTATAGTGATGGGCAAAGGCAGCGGCCAAATGGGTCAACGCATCCAGGGGCGTGGGTGCAGGCCCCTCCAATGTATCCGATAGGCTGATGGTGCGCGGCTCCTCCAGACCCGGGTGATTGGCAAGGTTCACACCGATACCCACTGCCAGCCAATCCACCAGGCCCTCGCTGGTGGCAGAGCTTTCCAGCAACACGCCGCAAACTTTGCCGCCATCCAACTGCACATCATTGGGCCATTTCAGTTTTACGCGAGATGGGTCCACATAGGCGTCCAGCAAGTCCGCCACCGACAATGCCGCCGCAAAGGAAAGCAAGGCTGCATCTGAAGGCATGATCTGGGGACGGATCAATAGCGTGGCAAACAGATTACCGCCGGGGGATATCCATGTACGCCCGCGACGACCGCGCCCGGCGGTCTGCACATCTGCCCGCAGCCATAGGGGCCCCGCCTCGCCCTGATCAGCAAGGCGTTTTGCTTCCTCGTTTGTGCTGTCAATTTCAGCAAACTCGGCGAGCTCGAACCCCGTCGGCCAATGGGCTTGGTGCAGATCGGCTGGGGTCATTTAAGGCCCCCCAGGTTTCATCTACTGAAGCAGAGAGGCCGCAGCCTGCCCCGCCAACTGACCCACAGGACCGGCAATGCCGGCAAAAAGCAATACAAGAGCTGTGGTACCAAAAAGGATCAGCCGCATCTCCGTGCCAAGCGTGCGTTCGAACGCAGGAGCAGGTTCATCAAAATACATCACTTTGACAATACGGATGTAATAGAACGCGCTCACCACGCTCAAGGTCACACCAATCACGGCCAAGGGCCAGAGGCCTGCTTCGACCGCCGGCAGGAACACATAGAACTTGCCAAAGAAACCGGCCAGCGGCGGAATGCCTGCAAGGGAGAACATGAACATGGCCAAGGCAAAAGCCATCAACGGCTGTGTCCGCGAAAGGCCGGACAGATCAGAGATATGTTCCACCATGCCTTCGCGCCTGCGCATGGAAAGGATCACGGCAAAGACACCGATGTTGGTGATCATGTAGATCGCCATGTAGATCAGGACGCCCTTGATGCCAGCTTCAGTTCCGGCAGCAAGACCCACAAGGCCAAAGCCCATGTGGCCAATGGTCGAATAGGCCATCAGGCGTTTGATATTGTTCTGACCAATGGCGGCAAAAGCCCCAAGACCCATGGAGGCGATGGAAACAAAGACGATGATCTGACGCCACTCCGTGAGCAATGGCAACATAGGATCATGGAGCACGCGCAGGATCAGCGCAAAGGCCGCAACCTTCGGAGCCGCAGCAAAAAACGCCGTGACCGGTGTGGGCGATCCTTCATAAACGTCAGGCGTCCACATGTGAAACGGCACAGCGGAGATTTTAAACACCAATCCGGCCATCAGGAATGTGAGACCCACCGTCAGGCCAACGCCGCCATGGCCTTGCGCCACAACATCCGTCAACACGGTAAAGTTCGTGGTGCCCGTAAAGCCATAGATGAGCGATGCGCCATAAAGCAGGATTCCCGATGACAGGGCGCCAAGGACAAAATATTTAAGACCTGCTTCTGTGGAGCGCTGACTATCCCGATTGAACGCCGCCAGCACATAGAGTGCCAATGACTGAAGCTCCACACCCATGTAAAGTGAGATCAGGTCATTGGCGGACACCATCATCATCATGCCAAGGGTGGCAATGACAATCAGTATGGGGAACTCAAAACGTTCCAGTTTTTCTGCATGCATAAACCCGCGTGACATCAGAATGGCCAAGGCCGATCCCACGAGCACAAGAACTTTTGCAAAACTGGCGAAGGCATCCACGGCAAAACTGCCGCCGAAGGCCAAGGCAGGCTCCCCCCACTGAGAGACAACATAGGCAGCCACCGTTACCAGCAGGAATGCTGCAAGGCTGGAGACCAAGCGCGCGCTTTTGTCCCCGCGAAAAACACCGAACATGAGCAGAGCCATCACCCCAAGGGCCATAGCAATCTCCGGCTTCAGCAAAGCCATGTCGCGGAGAATATCGACAGGCGGCAGGGATACCAATTGGGCTTCCATGGCTTAGTGCCCTCCATCCGTTGCAGGACGCAAGGCGGGCGCATCTGGCGCCGCAACGCCCCCGGCCGCAAGGTCTGCTTCATATTCAACAATCAGGTTTTCAACGGACGCAGCGGTAATATCCAGTATCGGTACCGGATAGACACCAAAGAAAATCGTCGCCGCCACAAGGGGCCCGAGGATCAATTTCTCTCGAAGGCTCAAATCAGAAATACCGGCAAGAGAGTCTTTGACCATTTCGCCAAAGACCACCCGGCGATAAAGCCACAAAGCATAAGCCGCCGACAGGATCACACCGGACGCCGCGAACAAGGCAATCCAGGTGTTGACCTGGAACACGCCCATAATGATCAAGAACTCGCCCACAAACCCACTGGTGCCGGGAAGGCCCACATTCGCCATGGTGAACACCATAAAGGCAAAGGCATAAAGCGGCATGCGGTTTACCAGCCCGCCGTAATCGGCAATCAATCGCGTATGCATGCGGTCATAAATAACACCGACGCAAACGAACAACGCGCCGGAGACAATGCCGTGGCTGATCATCTGAAAAATGCCACCCTGGATGCCTTGGGTGTTCGCGGCAAAAATCCCCATGGTCACAAAACCCATATGGGCGACGGAGGAGTAAGCAATCAGCTTTTTCATGTCTTCCTGGGCCAGGGCCACAAGGGACGTGTACACAATAGCTATGGCCGAAAGGATAAGCACCAAGGGCGCAAAATGATCCGACGCCAACGGGAACATGGGCAGGGAGAAGCGCAAGAAGCCATAGCCCCCCATCTTCAACAAGATCGCCGCAAGGATCACCGAGCCCGCCGTTGGCGCTTCCACGTGCGCATCTGGCAGCCAGGTGTGCACGGGCCACATGGGCATTTTCACCGCAAAGGAGGCAAAGAACGCTAGCCAGAGCCAGGTCTGCATACCCGCTGGAAAGTCGTAGCTCAACAACACTTCAATGTCCGTTGTGCCTGCCACCGCATACATGGCGATCATGGCCACCAGCATCAACACCGAGCCTAAAAGCGTGTAGAGGAAGAATTTGAAACTGGCATAAACCCGGTTGCCCCCGCCCCATATTCCGATGATCAGGAACATGGGGATCAAGCCCGCTTCGAAGAAGACATAGAACAAGACCAAATCAAGCGAGACAAAGACCCCGATCATCACCGCTTCCAGAATAAGGAAGGCGATCATATATTCCTTCACCCGGGTCTGGATTGCATCCCAGCCAGCAAGAATGGCAATAGGCGTCAGCGCGGTTGTCAGGATGACGAAGAGAATGGAAATCCCGTCGACACCCAGTTTGTAATTGATACCGCCGCCGAGCCATTCGTATTGCTCAACAAACTGAAAACCGGCATCGGCTGGATTGTACCACCACAGCAATCCAAGGGAGACTGCGAAGGTAAAGAGCGATCCCCACAAGGCCATATAGCGGGCATTGCGGTTCCGGTCTTGATCACTGCCGGTTACGGTCAAGATGAACAGGGCCACGGCTATCGGCAAGGCAATGATGATCGAGAGCAAGAAGGGAGGGATCATGATGCACCTCCCGCCGCATTGATCATGAACCAGGTCACCAAGGCTGCAATCCCCAGCAACATGGCAAAGGCATAGTGATAAAGATAACCGGACTGGAAGCGCACCACTTGCCGGGTTACATCCGCAACCCGCGCAGCAATGCCATTGGGTCCGAGACCATCAATGATCTTGCCATCCCCGATTTTCCACAACAGGCGCCCCAGCTTCTTGGCTGGATTGACGAAGAGGAAATCGTAAAGCTCGTCGAAATACCACTTGTTATAGAAGAAGAGATAGATCGGCGAGCGACGCTCCGCCATCTGCAACGGTAGCTCTGGCCTCTTGATGTAATAATACCAGGCGATAAGGAAGCCCAATAGCGTGACCACCAGCGGCGACAGTTTTACCCAGTTCGGCACGTCGTGCATTGCATGAAGGATGTTGAACTCATGATGTTCTTCTTCTGCAGCAACGCCTTGATCTGCCGGCGCCGCATGATCGTCCTGGACCACTTCATGCATTTCCACAGGAAGGATGGAGCCTGCCCAAAATGCTTCCTGGCCATCGCCAATGAAATGCTTTGCAAACATGCCGCCCGCAAGGATTGCCCCCACGGCCAAGACGATCAGCGGGATCATCATCGCTCGAGGGGCGTCGTGGGCATGAGAGAGAGTTTCTTCGCTCGCGCGCGCGGTGCCGTGGAAGGTCATGAACAACAAACGGAAGGAATAGAATGAGGTCATCAGCGCTGCGACAACGGCCATCCAAAAGGCGTATTTCCCGAATGTCCCGGTTGCAGCATAGGCAACTTCGATGGCGGCATCTTTGGAGAAGAAGCCAGCAAAACCAATGTTCGGCAGGTCACTGAACACATGTAACGGAATACCCACCCCGGTCAGGGCCAAAGTACCCACTACCATCATCAAATAAGTCAGGGGCAGCATTTTGTGCAACCCACCCATTTTGCGCATGTCTTGTTCATGGTGCATGGCGTGAATGACAGCGCCCGCGCCCAGGAACAGCAGGGCCTTGAAGAAAGCGTGCGTAAACAGATGGAACATGGCTACTTGGTAGGCGGATACACCAGCGGCAAAGAACATGTAGCCTAGCTGGGAGCAGGTGGAATACGCAATCACGCGCTTGATATCGTTCTGGAACAGGCCAACGGTGGCGGCAAAAAACGCTGTGGTCGCCCCGATGAAGGTAACGAACCCCAATGCAACAGGAGCTTGCTCAAACAAAGGCGCAGTGCGGCAGACGAGGAATACGCCGGCGGTGACCATGGTTGCTGCGTGGATGAGGGCTGACACAGGCGTTGGCCCTTCCATGGCATCGGGCAACCAAGTGTGCAGCATGAATTGAGCTGACTTGCCCATCGCCCCCATGAATAAGAGCAGGCAAACAAGGGTTAGCGCATCGAATTGCCAGTTAAGGAACGATAACTGATGACCAGCCATTTCCGGGGCGCGCTCAAACACTTCGGTGAAATTCAATGTACCGAACAGCATAAAGACAGCCGCAATACCGAGCACAAAGCCAAAATCCCCTACCCGGTTCACAACGAACGCCTTGATGGCGGCGGCATTGGCAGAAGGCTTCTTGTACCAGAACCCGATGAGAAGATAGGAGCACAGGCCCACCCCTTCCCAGCCAAAGAACATCTGCACAAAATTGTCGGACGTCACCAACATCAACATGGCAAATGTGAACAAGGACAGGTAAGCAAAGAAACGAGGCCGATGCGGATCTTCGTGCATGTAACCGATGGAATAGACGTGCACGAGCGAGGAGACACCGTTCACCACCACCAACATCACGGCAGTCATCGTATCAATGCGCAAAGTCCAATCAACGGTGAGCTGACCTGAATCAATAAATGTCAGCAGATGAATGGTTTGGGCCTGATGGCCAAAGCCAACATTATAAAGCGCAAGGCAGGACAAAAGCGCTGCGGCTACCATAAAGAGCGAGGTGATGACTTCACTCATGCGCGCGCTCATCCGGCCACCGAAGCCGCCGGCGACAAGAGCCCCAATGAGAGGCAGGAAGACAATGGTCTTGTACAACATAGTCTCTGCCTAGCCCTTCATCATGGAGACGTCTTCGACGTCAATGGATCCGCGATTGCGGAAGTAAACAACAAGAATGGCCAAGCCGATGGCCGCCTCAGCAGCCGCGACGGTCAGCACAAAGAGCGCAAAGACCTGCCCCACCATGTCCCCCAGGAATGCAGAGAAGGCCACGAGGTTGATATTGACTGACAGCAAGATCAGCTCAATCGACATCAAGATGATGATGACATTCTTGCGGTTCAGGAAAATCCCGAAAATACCGAGGGTGAACAGCATCGCTGCCACCGTGAGGAAATGTCCAAGTCCGATCTCCATGACTAAATCCCCTGCCCTGATTTGACTTTGACCACTTCCATGGCGCTTTCCGGATCACGAGCGACCTGGTCCGAAATATTCTGGCGGCGCACGTGCGGCTTGTGGCGCAGGGTCAGCACGATGGCGCCGATCATGGCCAGAAGCAGGATCATGCCCGCCGCCTGGAAGAGGTAAATGTAATCTGTGTAAAGAATGGCACCCAGGGCGGCGATGTTGGAAACCTCCCCCGCATCCGGCATGGGCACAACGCGCACGCTGGCCGTTTCGGGGGCTGCGACCAGCCCGCCCAGAACCATGAACAATTCGGCCAGCACGATCAGGCCCACCAAGGCCCCGATGGGCAAGTATTGAAGCGCCCCGCGTTTAAGTTCGGCAAAATCCACATCCAGCATCATCACCACGAACAAGAACAACACGGCCACGGCGCCCACATAAACAACCACCAGCAACATGGCCAGGAATTCAGCCCCCAGCAGCACAAATAATCCAGCCGCATTAAAGAACGACAGAATCAGGAACAATACGGAATGCACGGGGTTGCGCGCTGCGATCACAAGGAAAGCAGAAGCAACCAGAAGGCCGGCAAACATATAAAAGGCAAGTGCACTGAGCACCATGAGTTCAATCCCTTTTTCTGGCCTTCTTTGGCCTTCTGCGAGCGCGTCAGCGACCCTCTTTCGAGCATCAGCGGTATGGCGCGTCGAGTTCCATGTTGTGAGCGATCTGGCGTTCCCACCGATCCCCATTAGCTAGCAATTTATCTTTGTCGTACATCAGCTCTTCACGCGTTTCTGTCGCGAATTCAAAATTTGGTCCTTCGACGATGGCATCCACCGGGCACGCCTCTTGGCAATAACCGCAGTAAATGCATTTGGTCATATCGATGTCGTAACGGGTGGTGCGGCGGGTGCCATCTGATTCCCGCACATCCGCTTCAATGGTGATCGCCTGCGCCGGGCAGATGGCCTCGCACAATTTGCAGGCGATGCAGCGCTCTTCCCCGTTGGGGTAACGACGCAAGGCGTGCTCTCCGCGGAACCGGGGCGACAGAGGCCCCTTTTCAAACGGATAGTTGATCGTTGCCTTGGGCCGAAAGAAATAGCGCATGGCCAAAAAGAAGCTCGAGATGAACTCCAACAGGAAGGCAGATTTTATGGCGCGGGTAGTAGCAGACATGAGTCCCGTCCCTCAAAAATACGCCAGCACAAAAGCTTCGAGAATGACGAAGCCCAAGCTGACTGGCAAAAACACTTTCCAACCCAAACGCATGAGTTGGTCATAGCGATAACGCGGCACCATGGCTTTCACCATGGCGAACATGAAAAAGAAGAACGTGGTCTTGATGGAGAACCAGATGACACCGGGGATCCACGTAAATGGTGCAACATCCACCGGTGCATGCCACCCCCCAAAGAACAGCAAGGTACAGAGAGCGCACATCATAACGATGGCGACATATTCCCCGATCATGAACAGAAGATAGAGCGAGGAGGCATATTCAACCTGATAGCCCGCCACCAATTCAGATTCTGCTTCCGGCAAATCAAATGGCGGCCGGTTTGTTTCCGCCAAGGCGGAGATAAAGAAAATCACAAACATGGGGAACAAGGCGGAGGCAAAGTGCCAGTTCCAGAAACCGCCCGCCTGATGATTCACAATGTCGGTGAGGTTGAGCGACCCCACCCACATCAACACCGTGATCAACACAAAGCCGATGGAAACTTCATAGGACACCATCTGTGCCGCAGACCGAAGCGAACCCAAGAACGGGTATTTTGAATTAGATGCCCAGCCACCCATGATGATGCCGTAAACGCCCAGGCTCGAGACCGCAAATATATACAGGATGCCCACATTGATATCGGAGACCTGCCAACCTTCAGCCACGGGGATCACGGCCCAACCGGCAAGGGCTAGCGTTAGCGTGATGATCGGCGCGATGACAAAGACCACCTTGTCCGTGCCCGCTGGGATAAGCGGTTCCTTGAACATGAACTTGAACAGATCCGCAAAACTCTGGAACAGGCCAAAGGGACCAACAACATTTGGGCCCTTACGCAATTGCACCGCCGCCCAGACCTTGCGATCCATCAACAACAGAAACGCAATGGCAACCAGCAACACGACCACCAGCAACAGAATGTGGCTGACGGTTGCGACAAACAATCCCCATTCAGGGCCAAGCAGTGTTTGGAAGAATTCGTACATCTCTACTCCGCCGCTGCCAAGTTGTTGGGTGAATCATGTGTGTTGGGTGAGTTAAAAGTGCGGGAACATTCTGCCATGGTTTTGGAAGCCCGCGCGATAGGATTGGTCAGATAGTAATCTGCAATGGCCTGGGTGATTAGCGTATCGCAGATCGATCCCGTCGCCCCTTGGAAGGAACCAGAAGCAGCGCCCGGTGCTACGTTGATGGAACCAAACGTCGGATAAGCCGCGATCATCTGACCCAGCAAGGCTTCGTGAGTATCGAACGGCAAGGTCTTGCCCATGGCTTCGGACAGGGCACGAATGATGGCCCAATCGTCTTTGGCATCCCCAGGGGGGAAGCCTGCCTGATAGCCGCGCTGAACCCGGCCTTCGGTGTTTACCCAAAGGGCGTTCTTTTCCGTATAGGCAGAGCCGGGCAAAATCACATCAGCCAGATGCGCGCCTTTGTCCCCATGGTGGCCCTGATAGACCACAAAGGATTTCAGCGGTCCGGCAACAGAAATCTCGTCCGCATTCAGCAGGTACAAGAAACTGATATCGCCTGACGCGGCCCCTTCCAGAATGCTTGCCGTATCGCGGCCTCCGTCACTCGGCACAAAGCCAAGATCAAGGCCACCGATAACGCCGGGATTGGTATGCAGCACATTGAGGCCGCTCCAGTCATCGGATTGTTTGGCAAGCTTCGCACAAGCAGCATGGATCGCCGCGCCGTCTTCTCGGGTTAGCGCCCCTTGACCGATAATGATCATGGGCCGATCGGCATTTTTCAGCACGTCGAAGAATTCGTGGTTACCGTTCAATGCAGCTGCATTGTCGCCCAGATGATCATAGGCATAAGTCAAATCGCCAACGGGGCCAATAACGCCGATGCCTTTAAAGCCCCGTTCAAGATAACGTTTGCGAATGCGCGCATTCAGAACCGGTGCTTCATGGCGCGGGTTGGAACCGACGATGAGCAAGGCATCTGCCTGATCAATGCCTTCGATGGTGGAATTGAAAAGATAGCCTGCACGGTTCCCGCTGTTGAGCTTTGTGCCGTCTTCGCGGCAATCCAGATTTGTAACACCTAAAGATGTCATCAGTTCCTTCAGCGCGTATTGGCTTTCCGAACAGGCCAGCCCGCCAGTAATGGCCGCGGCCTTTGATGCATCGCTTGGGAACGCTGCTGCCACGGCGGCAAGGGCGTCTTCCCATGATGCCGGTGCAAGCTTGCCATTTACGCGCACATAAGGCTGATCCAGACGCTGGCTTTTCAGGCCATCCCAGATGAAGCGGGATTTATCGGCCAGCCATTCCTCATTCACTGCTTCGTGGACGCGCGGCATGATGCGCATCACTTCGCGGCCCCGAGCATCCACGCGAATGGCAGTGCCGACGGCATCCATCACATCCACGCTTTCGGTCTTGCGCAGCTCCCATGAGCGCGCACTGAACGCATAAGGCTTGGACGTCAAGGCACCTACCGGGCACAAATCGATCACATTGCCGGAAAGCTCCGACGCAAGCGCCTTTTCCAAGTATGTCGTGATTTCCGCATTCTCGCCGCGTCCCAAAAGTCCCATGTCTTTGACGCCGGCCACTTCTGTTGTGAAGCGAACGCAGCGGGTGCAGTGGATGCAGCGGGTCATGATGGTT
>Ga0316202_10002276_pt1 | contig 12810 bp, 16 predicted proteins | sample 3monrhotite_MG_FD_204934 | JGI IMG/M metagenome (GOLD analysis project Ga0316202, IMG submission 204934) | Microbial mat bacterial communities from mineral coupon in-situ incubated in ocean water Damariscotta River, Maine, United States -... | ecosystem: Environmental > Aquatic > Marine >... | reverse complement strand
AAGGGCAGCGCCTACGACGGCGCGACCCTGCGCAACGTCCTGCAAATGTCCAGCGGCGTGACCTTTGACGAGGATTACCTCGACAAAAACTCCGACATCAACCGGATGGGCCGTATCCTTGCCTTGGGCGGCAAGATGGATGACTTCACCGCAGATTTGACCGAACGCTTCGCTGAACCCGGCCAGCAATGGCAATATGTTTCCATCGACACCCATGTGATCGGCATGGTGGTGCGCGGCGCAACAGGGCGCAGCATTGCCGACCTGCTCAGCGAGAAAATCATCGTGCCTCTGGGGTTGGAGCGCAGCCCCTATTACGTCACCGATGGCGTCGGCACCGCCTTTGTTCTGGGCGGTCTGAACCTGACCACCCGCGATTACGCCCGCTTTGCCCAGATGTTCGCCCAAGGCGGTGAGTGGCAAGGCCAACAGATCGTTCCAGCGGCCTGGGTCGCGGCCTCAACCGCTGCCAGCGCCCCCACTGCGCCGGGCAAAATCGGCTATGGCTACCAATGGTGGATCCCTCAAGGGGCCGCGCCGGGCGAATACATGGCACGCGGGGTCTACGGCCAATATCTTTATATCGACACCGCCCGCAACGTGGTGATCGCCACCAACGCTGCCGACCGAAAATTCCGCGAGGCAGGCGTCAGCCAGCGCAACATCGACATCTTCCGCCTGATCGCCGAAAACCTGTGAGGGACCATGGAACCTGATCAAAGCATCAATGTCCTGAACGGCCCGCTTGCGTTATGCGGCACCGATCCTGTCACCGGCTTTTACCGCGATGGAATGTGCAACACCTGCGCCGAAGATCACGGCAGCCACACGGTCTGCGCTATAATGACCGCCGAATTTCTCGCCTATTCGAAATATGTTGGCAATGACCTCAGCACCCCGCGGCCCGAGTTCGGATTTGATGGTCTGAACCCCGGCGACACATGGTGCCTCTGCGCGGGCCGGTTCCTGCAAGCGGCCGATGAGGGATGCGGGCCCAAGGTCTCCCTCGAAGCCACGCACATTCGCGCCTTGGACGTGGTGCCTTTGCAAACCCTAAAAGACCACGCATTACAAAGGCCATCCAAAGACTGACCCTGCCCCCCTTTTTGGCCCTAAATACCTCCGGGGGTTTGGGGGCTGGCCCCCAATGATCTCATGTTTGGGGGCCGTTAGAAAACCTAGGCGAACTCACCCATCTCAAAACCCAGCGCCTTGGCCACGGTAAAGATATCCTTGTCGCCGCGCCCGCACATGTTCATGCAGATGATGTGATCTTTTGGCAATTCCGGTGCGATCTTCATTACATGCGCCAACGCATGCGATGGCTCAAGCGCGGGAATAATCCCCTCCAGCTCGCAGCACAGCTGAAACGCCTCCAGCGCCTCCACATCCGTGATGGAGACATATTTGGCCCGGCCAATCTCGTGCAGCCACGCATGCTCTGGCCCGATGCCGGGGTAATCCAGCCCCGCCGAAATGCTGAAGCCTTCAAGGATCTGGCCATCGTCATCCTGCAACAGATAGGTCCGGTTGCCATGCAGCACGCCGGGGCGTCCGCCGGTCAGCGATGCGCAATGCTCCATCTTGGCGTTCACACCTTTGCCGCCGGCCTCAACTCCGATGATACCCACCTCCTTGTCATCAAGGAACGGAAAGAACAGGCCCATCGCGTTGGACCCACCACCAATGGCGGCGATCACGGTATCGGGGAAACGGCCCTCGGCGGCGGTCATCTGCTCGCGCACTTCCTTGCCGATGATGCTCTGGAAATCGCGCACCATGGCCGGATAGGGGTGCGGCCCTGCCACCGTGCCGATGCAATAAAACGTATCGCGCACATTGGTCACCCAGTCGCGCAGCGCATCGTTCATCGCGTCTTTCAACGTGCCCCGCCCCGAGGTCACAGGCACCACTTCGGCGCCCAGCAAACGCATCCGAAACACGTTCGGCGCCTGACGTTCCACATCATGGGCGCCCATATAGACCACACATTTGAGCCCGAACTTGGCACAGACAGTCGCCGTGGCGACCCCATGCTGGCCCGCGCCGGTCTCGGCGATGATCCGTTTCTTGCCCATGCGGCGTGCCAGAATGATCTGGCCCAGCACGTTGTTGATCTTATGCGCGCCTGTATGGTTCAGCTCGTCGCGTTTCATGTAAACCTTGGCACCGCCGAGATGTTCGGTCAGGCGCTCCGCATGATACAATGGACTGGGCCGGCCCACGTAATGCGTCCAGAGGTCATTCATCTCTGCCCAGAAGCTGTCGTCGGTCTTGGCCTTTTCGTACTGCTGTTCCAGCTCAAGGATCAGCGGCATCAACGTCTCGGATACGAAACGCCCGCCAAAATCACCAAAACGGCCCTTTTCATCGGGGCCGGTCATGAAACTGTTGAAAAGATCGGTGGCCATAACGGCAGCTCCTTCATGAAATCGGGCATGTGGTCTGGCCTGACATAGCGCAGCACAGGCCGGACCGCCACTAGGATCGTATAGGAAATTGTACCCCTGACACGTCAATCAAAGATGCTCAGCAGTTCCTTTTTCAACTTGTCCTCGATCCCGTCTTTGACCGCCTCTTCGATGGACTGGCCGTCCTCGACCTTCACACCCAGTTCTTTTTCGATCTTTTGCTGGACCTTGGCCTCAACCTTGGCTTTGGCTTCTTCCTTTTCTTTCTGGAAATTCAGGTCCACCGCCGCTTTCAGATCAGGCCGGATTTTGGGATCGGCCCATGGCCCGTAAATCCGCACAGGCACCGCCAGCCCGCGATCCCCGTTCACCCGCAGTGCCTTGGGCGTGACAGTGTAATCCAGTGTTTGTGCGCCCAGATTGATCTCGCCTGCGCCCGCCGCGTTAAAGTTGGGCAGCAGCATCAGCAGATCAGAATTGCGCAGCACCCCGCCCTTGATCGCATAGCTGGCATTCAGGCTGTCAAACACTGTGGTGCCGCCCTCGACATCAAACGAGCCAAGCAGGGCGTCAAGGTCGATCCCTTCGATGGCCCCGCGCCCCACCTTGAGGCTGCCCTCACCGCTGAGAGAGCGCATGATCGCATCCACGCTTTGCCCCACCCCGAGGAACGAGAGCGAGGCGTTGCCCTGCCCGCGAAACCGGCTCAGATCAGCCAGATCGGTCAACAAAGGCTGCATCTGCACGCCCAGCGCCTGCAATTTGCCACCCACAGACAATCCGTTGCGGTTGTTCATTACAAATTCGCCCGCCAGTTTGCCGTCATAGGCGTTGACCTCGCGCAGCTCGAACACCATCCGCGATCTGTCGTTGCGCAGTACCGTGCGCGTGGGGCCAAGGGACAATGCGCCCAGATCAATACTGTTTGCGTTCAGGGCAATGGTGCCGTTGAACGCCGCAAGTCCCGAGGCATCAATGCGGTCTTTGGGCCACCCCGCCCCGGCACTACTGCCGCCGCCCTCGCCGCCTTCGGTGAGGCTGCGCAGATCCAGCGCCCCGGCGTTCAGTTGCGCATTGATCTGCGGCACACCGTTCAGCGCCACATCGACCCCGCCGCGCAGGGTGTTGCCGCCCAGATCCGCCACCAGATCCCGCAGTGCCAAACGCCTATCGGGTGTCAGCGTCAGATCGGCGGTGACATTCAGGCTTTGCCCCAGCCCCTTGGGCAGTTCCACACCGCCTGCCCCCAGTTGCGCCAGAAACGTTGCGGTGTTCCCGGCCTGAAGCGCAAATGCACCCGCAACCGCCCCTTCAAGCGATCCGCGTCCCTGAAGGCTCAGCTCGCCCCCCTTGGCCGTGATCTTGGCCCGCAAAGGCTGCACCGTGCCGGTCAGAAATGATCCGAAATTTTCAATGCGGGCGTCGATGTTAACCTTGTCGCGGGCGGGGCGCAGGGCCGCCGCAATATCCGCCGCACCATTGGCATTCGGCCAATCCAGCGCCAGATCAACCCCTTGATAAGACACCAGATCCGACCCTTCCGCGTCATAAATCAACGTGGCATCGGTGATCTTGAGCTTTTGAATGGTCACCGCTTTGGCAGGCCGCGCGGGTGAGGTTTCGGTCTCGATCTGTGCTGCGCCTGTGGCATCGGTGAATTCCCAACTGGCCCGCCCATCCTTGCGGCTTTCCAGCCGGATCGTCGGGCTTTGTGCCTCGATGTTTGTGATCCGGATCTCGCCGCGCAGCAGCGCAGAGGCATCCACCCCGATGGCCGCGTTCGTGGTGCTGAGCATCGCGCCGTCCTTGGCCCAGCTGGCATTGCCAACCTCAAGCCCGCCCGCCGTCACGCCCAGCACCGGCCAGAAGGTCATGGAAACATCGCCGCTGATCGTCACATCGCGCCCCGTAACCTTGCGCAGCTGGTCCCCTGCGATCTGCGCGATCTTGTCCGCAGGCAGCATCAAAACCCCCACGACGACCAGCACAGCCACCAAAACCACCAGCCCCAAAATCCGCATGATCCATTTCATTGCCGCTCTCCTGTTTTGCGGGGGCTTTCACCGCCCCTTTGCTTGCCTTATAGCCCATTGGATGAGCACAAACCCACCCAATCTGCGCCCTGATCTGGCTCCCAAAGCCAAAATCAGCGATCCCTCCCGCCCCGGCCAGCCGACCATCGGTATGGTCTCTCTTGGTTGTCCCAAGGCATTGGTGGACAGTGAACGCATCCTGACGCGCCTGCGCGCCGAAGGCTATGGGGTATCCCCCGATTATGCCGGGGCCGATGCGGTGATCGTGAACACCTGCGGTTTTCTTGACAGCGCCAAGGCCGAAAGCCTTGATGCCATTGGCGAGGCGCTGACCGAAAACGGCAAGGTGATTGTCACCGGATGCCTTGGGGCGGAGCCTGATTATATCCGCGAACATCACCCGCGCATTCTGGCGGTGACCGGTCCGCATCAATACGAACAGGTGCTGGATGCCGTGCATGGCGCCGTGCCGCCCAGCCCGGATCCTTTTGTGGATCTGCTGCCCGCACAGCAAGTCTCGCTGACCCCGCGCCATTACAGCTATCTCAAGATTTCCGAGGGCTGCAATCACAAGTGCAAGTTCTGCATCATCCCCGACATGCGCGGGCGGCTGCAATCGCGTCCCGCCCACGCGGTGATCCGCGAGGCAGAGCGGCTGGTGGATAATGGCGTCAAAGAACTGCTGGTGATTTCGCAAGACACCTCGGCTTACGGCGTGGACATCAAACATGCCGAGGATCGCGGCCACCGCGCCCATATCACCGATCTGGCGCGTGATCTTGGGGCGCTGGGTGCCGGGCGCGATCTTTGGGTGCGCCTGCATTACGTTTACCCCTACCCGCATGTGCGCCAGTTGATCCCGCTGATGGCCGAAGGGCTGATCCTGCCCTATTTAGACATTCCGTTCCAACATGCGCATCCCGATGTTCTCAAACGCATGGCGCGGCCTGCGGCGGCGTCCAGAACGCTGGATGAAATTGCCGCTTGGCGCGATGTTTGCCCTGATATCACCCTGAGATCCACGTTCATTGTCGGCTATCCGGGTGAGACCGAGGCAGAGTTCCAGACCCTGCTGGATTGGATGGACGAGGCGCAGCTCGACCGGGTGGGCTGTTTTCAATATGAAAACGTCGAAGGCGCGCGGTCAAACGCCCTGCCTGACCATGTGGCGCCCGAGGTCAAACAGGACCGTTGGGACCGTTTCATGGCCAAGGCGCAGGCAATTTCCGAAGCCAAGTTGGAGGCCAAGGTGGGTCAGACCCTGCAGGTGATCGTGGATGAGGTGGACGAAGAGGCCGCAACCTGCCGCACCAAGGCGGACGCGCCGGAGATCGACGGGAACCTCTTTATTGACGAAGGCTTTGCCGATCTGAAGGTTGGTGATCTGGTCACGGTCGAGGTGGAAGAGGCCGGCGAATATGATTTGTGGGGGCGGGTGGTTTAGGGCTTTTTGCCCAGCAACTCTCCCTTTGCACGGACTCAAGGCGTAGCCGCCGTGCAGCGCCAGACCGCCCCACCGGTCTGGCGCTTTTGCGACCGGGTGCGCCCTCTCGATACCAAGCCCTAATCATCCACCATAAATTGCCAAACTGTTAGGCCAGATGCGCCACCCCGCGGTCTGCCGCAGCACTGCGCGCGATGCATCTAGAGGCATGTCAAACTGCCGATGTTCTCCTCCCCCTTGAAAATGTTCCCCATATGTTCTACATCTTAACCAATCGTTAAGAGAGGTGCATATCATGTCCTTCCAACCCTCATTTCCCGGTCTGTTTTCCCCCGCACGCGGGGCCGCGCCGGTCGAGGCCGAACCGCACACTTCCGCCGCGCAGCCCGCGACGGAGAAGCAGATCGCCTATGCCCGCGTGCTGTCCGCCAAATCCGGCGCGGCGCTGCCTGATGGGATCACGGCCGACCGGGCGGCGCTGTCCAAGTGGATCGACGCGCACAAAGCGCCCGCGCCGCAGGGCCGGTTCAGCAATTATCCTTCTTCCAAACAGGTGGCCTTTGCCGAACGCATTGCGCGGCTCAAACGCAACCCTGTGCCGCCCGAGTGTTTTCGCGACAAAACCATGATGTCGCGCTGGATCGACAGCAATAAACCGCGCTGAGCCTTTGCCACAGGGCCGCCGCGCTCTATCTGGACCGTTATGAGCAGCGACACCAAAGTTCTGTACAACGGCCAATGCCCGGTTTGCAGCCGCGAGATGGATCATTACGCCAAGGCCAGCACCAAGGCCGCGATCCCGATCCGCTATGATGACCTGAACGATCCGGCCAAGCTGGCTGATTGGGGCATAGATGGTGATCAGGCCGCCCGGCGGCTGCATCTGCGCAAAAACGGGCAGACGTTTGTAGGCATTCCGGCCTTTATCGAACTGTGGCAAGAGATCCCGCGCTATCGCTGGCTTGCACGGCTGGTCGCGCTGCCGGGGATCAATCGGCTGGCGGTCCTGAGCTATGACCACCTGCTGGCGCCGCTGATCTATCGTTGGCACCTCTGGCGGCAAAAACGCGCCTAAACTTCGGCTTTCCCCAGGGTCATGCATGGCGTGTTTACAAACCGCTGCTAGGCTTGGCCTATGGCTTATCCTTACTCCAAAGCGGAAACGCTGGCCGATGGCGCGGTACATGTGGCGGGTCTGTTGCTGGCGGTGCCAGCCTCGGTGATCTTGTTGATCCAAGCGGCACAAAGCGGCACAGCGCAGGCCTCGACGGGGCTTTATACCGGCTGCATGATTTTTGCGTTTATGGCATCGGCGATTTATCACCTGACGCCGCATGACGGGCTGCGTCCGGTGCTGAACAGGATCGACCACGCCGCAATTTACTTTAAGATTGCAGGAACTTACACGCCATTGGTGATGGTGATCGGATCGGGGTTTGCCTATGGTATCCTTGGCATCGTCTGGGCGCTGGCAGCCCTCGGCGCGGTGGCCAAACTGTGGTTCTGGGGCACCGACGGGCGCGGATCATTGGCGCTTTATCTGCTGATGGGCTGGCTGTCGGTTCTGCTGATCTGGCCGATGTGGATGACACTGCCGGGCGGCGCATTGGCGCTGATCGTGGCGGGCGGGCTGACCTATTCAGTTGGCACCTTTGTCTATGCACACAAGGGAATGCGATTCCAAAATGCGATCTGGCATGGGTTTGTACTGGTCGCCTCGGCCTGTTTCTTTGCCGCGATTTTGCTAAGCCTTTGGGCTCACGCGCCGTCGATATAGGCGCTCACACAGGTCTGCACATGGCGAAACCGGTCGCCGCCCAGATGTTTGCCGCCGTACCAGCGGGTCACAACAATCACGTGATCGGTCAGGCCTTCGCGTTCCAGCATCCGCAAGATCACCATGCCTGCGCCCGATTCCCCGTCATCGCCCTTGAGCGGCGTGCCGTCTTCGAACAGAACCCCCCAGGTGTTATGCGTCGCCTTGGCATAGGCTTTGTCCCGCTTGAGCGATTTCAGCAGGGCGTCTACCTCGGCCCGGTTCTTGGCAGGCCCGCCGGACACCGCATATTTCGATCCGCGATCGCTTAGGATCACGCCCAGTTTCTTGTGCATGTTTTGTCTCTCAGCGGCGGGTCAAACGCTCTAACGCGGTGCCGTTTTGCCAAGTGCCATGCAGATTGCCGTTGGCCATCACCACATAAATAACTGGATGCGCCTGCCCCCAGTTGATCACCACAATCTGTCCATCCCGCACGCCGCTGCCTGCGTAGGTCTGACTGCCCACAGTCCAAGTGACCTGCACCGATCCGTTTTGTTCGTTCACAACTGCCACACCGGAATAGGACGACCCATCAGGGTTGCGCCCTTCAGCAGTGAAAACACCGGAGATCCCAATAGTTTGCGCCGCTGCAGGAGCAGCCAGACAAGCCGCCATAGCCCCGGCGATCCAAGCCCTGCGGGTGAAAATGCTGCGGCTCATTGGTCTCTCCTGCGGTTGGTTTGCCCCCGCAGTTTAGGTCACATCAGCCGCCAAAGCCACCACCACCGACTGATCAAAGCCCCGCAGCGGTTTGGCGCACGATCTTGATCCGCGCAGCGTTGGGCGGGTGGGTGCCAAGGAATTTGTCACCCGGATCGGGAATACGGGTAAAGAACTCCGCTCCCCGTATCGGGTTATAGCCTGCCTTGGCGGTGATGATGGTGCCCAGCGCATCAGCCTCCAGTTCAAAATCCTTGGAATAGGTCCGCGCGCCGACCTGCGCACCCAACTTTTGCGCCGACCGAACCGCATTTGCGTCGCCGCCGGTCAGCGTGGCCAATCCGGCAAAAATCACCGCACCGGCCACCGCGTTTTGCTGCTGGCGTTCAATATGGCCCGCAATGTGATGCGCGGTCTCATGACCTAGGACAAAGGCCAGTTCATCGGCGTTGCGAGCATCACGGATGAGCGGCAGAGTAAAGACCACCACAGGGCGGCCCTTTTTGTCCAATGTCTGATATGCATTCGACGGTTGGTTCGGACGATCGTCAATAATGATGTTGAAATCGCAATTCACACCAGAGGTCCGCACCCGGCATTCACGCTCTGCCACCGGCTCAACGGTCTGAACCACCCGCGCAAAACTCCGTGCGGCCTGTGATTGCGTCAATGTCGGCGCGGAGGGTTTGGCCTGCACCGTACCGCCCTGCGCTTCGGTCTGCACAGGCACCACCTCGCAGGCTGCCAGCACCACCACGGCGGCAATCGCACACATCGTCTTTTTGATCATTTGCCAACGTCCTTTGGGCAATATCTGCTGTGCAGCAATCTAGCACGCCCCGCACAGAGAGCCACCCCGATCACCACCACGTGACACAGCGCTTGCAATGCCCCGCCGAAACCATCAGGTTTGCCCCATGTTTACCATTGAACACGAATTCGACGCCACGGTGATCACCCTTGTGGACGAAGGCAGCGCCCCCCTCCGAGAAGATGTGACAGTGCAGGCATTTGCAGGCGAGATCACCTTTGAACAATGGGATCCGCGCACGGACCGCGTGTCCAAAATCACCCTCTCTCCAGATCAGCTGCGCGATTTGACGGCGGCGCTGAATCTGCCCGAGGGCATCTATCGCAGCGCACCATAAGAACAGGACCAACCAAGATGGCCACCGGAACCAACATCAAAACCTATTACGACGGCCGCTGGCATGACGGCGACAAGACCGTGATCAATGCCGCCGATCACGGCGCATGGCTGGGCACCACCGTGTTTGACGGCGCACGCCTGTTTGACGGGCTGTCCCCCGATCTTGAGGCGCATTGCGCCCGGATCAATCGGTCCGCCAAGGCGCTGATGATTACGCCAACCGTTGAAACCGACGACATGATCGAGATGGTCCGCGAGGGCTTGAAAAGCTATGGCCACGACAGCGCCGTCTACATCCGCCCGATGTATTGGGCGCTGGCGGGGGACGATCTGGGCATCGTGCCGCGCGAAGGGGCAACCGGTTTTGCCATCAGCCTCGAAGAGATCCCGATGGCCCCGCCCGAGGCCGCAACAACCCTGACCCGCACCCGTTTCCGCCGTCCGGTGCTTGAGGACAATGTTGTGAACGCCAAGGCAGGCTGTCTCTATCCCAACAACGCCCGCATGATGGTCGAGGCCCGTTCCAAAGGGTTCGGCAATGCTTTGGTGGCCGATGCGGCGGGCAACGTGGCCGAAAGTGCCTCTGCCAATGCGTTTATGGTCAAGGACGGCGAAGTGTTCACACCGATCCCCAATGGCACCTTCTTGGCGGGCATTACTCGTGCGCGGCACATCAAGAACATGCAGGCCGATGGCATCAAGGTGCATGAAACCGTCCTGTCCTTTGACGATTTCCATGATGCGGACGAGGTGTTCCTGTCCGGCAACATGATGAAAGTCACCCCGGTCAAAGCCTTTGACGACACCGCTTACGAGGTGGGCGCAAACGCCAATCCCGTGACCCGCCGGGTACGCGAAATGTATTGGGACTGGGCCGCCTCCGAACGGTAAACGGCCTGTCCAGGCCCCCAATTCCGATCACACCAGCCGCAGATAGCGATTGCCCTGCGCCTGAACTGAGGTCATGATCCGCCCTCAAGGGAGACCAGAAAATGCGCAAGTTCCTTGTTGTCTTGGACGACAGTACAGAATGCCTCAATGCCATGCGTTTTGCCGCGCTCAGGGCCGCTCACACGGGCGGCGGGGTTGAGGTTCTGGCGGTGATCCCGCCGGAAGAGTTCAACCATTGGATCGGCGTCGGTGACATCATGCGCGAAGAGGCCCGTGAGCGGATAGAGGTCCATTTTGAGGTTTTCGCCAAGTGGATGCGCGACAAACAAGGTGTCGATCCCGAATTGGTGATCCGCGAAGGTCAACCCGTCGATGAGATCATTCAACAGATTGCCGATGATCCTGAAATTGGCGTGCTGGTTCTGGGTGCCAGCTCAGACAAGAAAAAAGGGCCCGGCCCATTGGTTACGCAAATGTCCCGCTCTGCCGGCACTTTGCCGGTGCCGATCACCATTGTGCCCGGCGATCTGAGCAAGGAACGGCTTGAGGCGATCACCTGATTGCAGCGTTTAGAATCGTTCCAAATCTTGACACTTCGCCCCTCAAGGCGCATATCAAAGCCAAGCCATCTGAGGACACAGCGATGTTTATTCAAACCGAATCCACCCCGAACCCGGCCACGTTGAAATTCCTGCCCGGACAATCTGTTCTGGAAATGGGAACGGCGGATTTTCCAACCCCTGATACGGCGGGTTCGTCCCCGTTGGCCACGCGGCTGTTTGCGGTGGATGGCGTGACAGGCGTGTTCTTTGGTACAGATTTTGTCACCGTGACCAAGGCCGACAGCATCGAATGGGACCACATCAAACCCGCACTTCTGGGCGCGATCATGGAACATTTCCAGTCCGGCCAACCGGTCATGGGCGAGGGTCACGAGGCCAGCTCTGGCCATGCCGCGCATGACGGCGAAGATGGCGAGATTGTCGGCCAGATCAAAGAACTGCTGGACAGTCGTGTGCGCCCTGCCGTGGCACAGGACGGCGGCGACATCACATTCCACGGCTTTGACCGCGGCGTGGTTTACCTGCACATGCAAGGCGCCTGCGCGGGTTGCCCTTCCTCGACATTGACCCTGAAAATGGGCATCGAAAACCTGCTGCGCCATTATATTCCAGAGGTGACCGAGGTGCGCCCGGTTGCCTGATCGCCCACTTATTCTAGCGTTTGACACATCGGCCGCGCATTGCGCGGCCGCTTTGCTGTCGGGTGATACCATCCTTCAAAGCGCAGTCGAAGAGATGTCCAAAGGACAGGCCGAACGCCTGCTTGGCCTTTGTGAAGAGCTATTGCAGGCCAGCGGCAAAAGCTTTCAGGATCTTGATGCCATCGGTGTCGGTGTCGGCCCCGGCAATTTCACCGGCATTCGCATTTCGGTGTCCGCCGCCCGCGGTTTGGCATTGGGTCTTGGCGTGCCTTCGATGGGGGTGTCCAACTTTGACGCGCTGGCGTTTGGGCAGGACGGACCTTGCGCTTGTGCGGTAGATGCCCGGCGCGGTCAGGTCTTTGTGCAAGGCATCGCAAATCCGTCTTTGGCCGAACCTGCATTGCATGATGCAGACGCCCTGCCCCCCTTCGATGGGCCGTTGATCGGCGTTGGGGGCCAGCCGCCGGTCCTGCCCGTTGCCGAGGCGATCGCCCATATCACCGCGCAGCGTTATACCGCTGCGACTGACCGCCCTGCCCCTCTCTATCTGCGCCCTGCGGATGCGACCCCGGCGCGTGATGCCCCTCCGGCCATTTTGCCGTGACACCGGCGCGGATGGCACAATTGCACCGCGCCGCTTTCCTGCGTGAGCGTCCATGGTCGGCTGAGGAATTCTCCGAACTGGCCCAAAACCGCTTTGTTCACTGCTTTGACCACGCGTCCGGCTTTGCGCTCACCCGAACGCTGGCAGGTGAAAGCGAGCTGCTGACGCTTGCCGTTGATCCCGGCCATCAGGGCAAGGGAATCGGCCAGCAACTGCTGCAAAACTGGCTTGAAACCCTGCCCACAGACACCGAAACCGCCTTTCTTGAGGTCGCATCGGACAATCAGCCTGCGTTAAATCTTTACCAGAAGTTCAAATTTATCGAGGCCGGACGCCGCGCCGCCTATTACAGCCGGAGCAATGGTACAAAGGCCGATGCCATCGTGATGCGCCGTGCCGTGACCCTTGGTCATGGCGGTGTTTCACACGGTAAAATGCCAGAAAGCGGTTGACCCTCCCCCCCGCATACCGCCTAAATTGGCTCTGATCTATTGATCTTGGGCAATCGGCCAACATAGGCCGCGCCCCAACAGTATAAACCTGGGAGACAAAAATGACCCTTATGACCAAATTTATGGGTGCCGCCGCCGCAAT
>Ga0316202_10002275_pt1 | contig 12811 bp, 8 predicted proteins | sample 3monrhotite_MG_FD_204934 | JGI IMG/M metagenome (GOLD analysis project Ga0316202, IMG submission 204934) | Microbial mat bacterial communities from mineral coupon in-situ incubated in ocean water Damariscotta River, Maine, United States -... | ecosystem: Environmental > Aquatic > Marine >... | reverse complement strand
CCTGCCCGGAGCATCCGGCGCCGAGCTGCTTCCCCGGTTCAAGCAGCTCAACCCCGCCGTGCCGGTCATCATCGTCTCGGGCTACGTCGACCCGACCCTGCCGATGCGCGAGGCCTTCGCGGTGCTTCAGAAGCCCGTCCGCCTCACCGAGCTGCTGCGCACCCTCCACAGCGCCTTCTCTACCTGAGCGCCCGCCCACGCGGCGAAGGTGACACAATCGGGACACACGGCGAGGTGTGTGGTGGACTTCTTCTGCAGCGAGATCCTCTCGGGACGAATCCCGGTCGAGATCCTCTACGAGAGCAGCCGGGTGATGGCCTTCCGCCCGCCGCAGCCGGTCTGGGACGGTCACATCATCGTGCTCCCCCGAAAACACATCACCTCGCTGACCGACGCCGCGCGCGCCGACGAGAAGATTTTGGTCGAGCTGCTCGGCATCGCCACCCGCTTCGCCCGCGAGGTCGAGGAGGAGCACGGCAGCTCCCGCGTCTTCACCGACTCTGGCGACACCCAGGTGGTCCCCCACCTCCACTTCGTCGTCCACGGTGGCGCTCGCATCGCGCCACCTGATGATGGACCGGCTGGGGTATCCTGAGATCATGGAATCTCCGCAGATGGACCCGCTCAGCATCGTCTCGATCGCGCTGGGCATTTTAAGCTGGTGCATGGGCTGCTGCATCGGCGTCGTCTTCAGCCTCGCCGCCGTGATCGTGCTCCCGTTCTCGATCGCCGGCCTCGTGCTGGGCATCGTGTCGGCCCGCCGCATCCAGGCCGAGCCCGAGATGTACAATGGCATGCCGCTCGCCGTCGTCGGCATCGTCATCAACGGGCTCCAGCTCCTGTCGATGCTCCTGCTGGCGGTGGTCTTCGCCATGGCGATCGTCGGCGTCGTCGCGATCCCGATGCTCGAGGGCACCTTCTAGCTCAGAAGCTGCAGATCTCCGAGTCGACCACCACCGACGACGCCTCGTCGTCGGTCGCCACGCTCACCCAGGTGCCCGCCGAGTCGCGCGTGACCACCCGCCAGCCGGCGCGCACGCTGTAGCACTCCATCAGCCGCCAGCCGCGGTACGAGGCCACCGGCCAGGTGTAGCGCAGCGCCGCGATGGAGTTGTTGACGCACATCGTCGCGTCGCTGCTGCCCTCGCCGTCGGTGTACGCCCCGTCGCCGTCCGCGTCGTCGTAGACGACACCGTACGCCAGGGCGTAGTCCCACGCCGGGTCCGGCGAGACGTCGTACACCGCGTCCGGCGCCCCCGAGAAGTGCCGCGAGAAGGCCCCCCCCTCCAGCGCCAGTCCCGCCAGCTCCGGCAGGGCATCCTTCCCACCAACAAACAGCGTCTGGTACGGCAGCAGCGTCAGACTCGCCCCCTCCGGCAGCCCCGCGGCCGCGCCCGCGAGGACCACGTCCGCCTCCAGGCCAAGCAGGTCGACGTCGACCGGCTCGTCGAGCCCGTAGATCGCCGGGTAGTCGCGGTTGAAGCTGCTGCGCCAGACGAGCGGGTTGGTCGTGTCCAGCAGGCATTTGCCGGTCTCGTAGGTGCCCGACAGGCCCGTGTCGATGACGTTCCAGCCGTAGACGTACCCGTAGGGGATGTCGCCCTCCAGCCAGACCAGCACCCGCGACAGCGTGCCCCCCGCGACCTGATCGCCAGGGATGAAGCGGTCGTCCCCGTCCGCGTCAATGAACGCGATGGGCAGGTACATCGATCCCATGAGGCCCGGATGGGCGCTCTGCTCAAGCTCGGTGAGGTGCTCCTCGGGCGGGCGCTCGGCGAGCGACAGGCTGTAGCTGCCGCTGGTCTCGATGCCGGTCACGGCGAGCGTGTCGCCGAGGTCCGGCCCCGAGCCATAGTCGACGTAGACCAGCCCCAGCTTCAGGTCCGCCACCGACGCGGGCGCGCTCTCGGGCAGGCGGATGGTGCCGGTGATGTCACCGGTCTGGGGGAGCACCTCCCCGGTGTCGACGCTGGTGTCGGTGGCAGAGTCGTCTGGGGTAGAGCTTGTCGACTTGTCCGCGTTGCAGGCGACGAGGAGCAGAGGGATGAGGCAGCGCATACCGAAAAGGTAGCACCAGCCTCGGCCGACCGCGCCCGCTCCCCTGCAACGCGCGGAGCTACTTTGTCGGCGCGTCCAGCGACTCCGCATCCTTGTGCTCGGCGATGTACGCGGCGTACAGGTCACGTCCAACATCCTGGACGTAGCGCTTGCCGTCGTACCATCACTCTTCCTCGAAGCCGCCGCCGGGCTGGCCGTCTCCAAAGTAGCCGGAGCCGTCGAGGTGCCACTTGCCGGTGTAGGCTGCCCGGTAGCCAATCCGCGACACGATCTCGCCCATCAAGGGCACCTGCCGGTGGGGCGCGACATTGTTGCAAGAGGCACCGTTGATCTGGGGGTGCATGCCGCTGAAGATGGCCCCCCGAGCCGGAGTACACGCAGGGCTGGCAGAGTACGCGCGGGTGAAGCGGATCCCCTCTCCCGCGAGCGCATCCAGTCTCGGCGTCTCCATCGCAGAGTCACCGTAGCAGCCGACCATGTCGCGGTTCTGGCTGTCAGTCATGATCAAGACAATGTTCATCGTGCGTTCCTTTTCGAGCGGGTCAGAGTACTCTGCGTACAAACGAGAGCCGGCTTGAGATGGCAAACCCACCACCGATACTCATCCTATGAACACAAATTTACCTGTTCACAGGACATCATTCCCGCAGCAAATACCGTTCCAACAAATCGGAACCACATATCAGCACTATACTTATTTTAACGTGTCAAATCATCACACAAAGGTGCGGGAAACCCCACACCGCAAGCCCGAAGAACGGAACGAGCTTGCGGTGAGCCTCCGGGCTGACGCCTACAGTGCACCGCGCAGGCGGTTCAGCTCGATGAGCGCGAGGTTATAATCTGACCGCGCGCGCTCGACCGAGACGCGGGCGTTCTCGACGTCGCGGATGGACTCCAGGACGTCCTTCTCAATGGCGCGGCCGGCGTCTCGGAGCGCGCGGTCGGCGGACAGGGTCTCCTCGGCGGCGACGAGGTTGGCATCGGAGAGCTGGACCCGGAGCTGGGCGGAGCGGACGGCGCGAGCCTGTGCGCGGACCTGCTGGGCGAGGGTGCGCTCGAAGGACTCGCGCGCGGTCTTGGCGCGGGTCAGCTCGGCGGCGCGCTGCTCGGCGGCGCCGCGGTCGGCTCGGTTTCCGAGCGGCACGCTGAGGGTCGCGCCGACGCTCCAGGTGCGAAAATCACCGCTCAGGGCCTCGGTGACCGCGTCGCCCAGGGGGCCTTCCTCGCGGCCGGACTGAGAGTAGGAGGCCGTGCCGGTCAGCTCGGGCATCAGGGCGTGCCGCGCGCTGGCGAGGTTGTCCTGGGCGTTCTCTTCGGCCTGCCGGAGCTGGAGGAGGTCCGCGTTCTGCTCCAGCGCCTCGGTGATCGCCGCGTCGGCGTCGATCTGGCGCTGGGTGACCGGCAGCGGCGCCGAGGTGATCGCGACGCCAGCGCTGGGGTCTTCACCGAGGAGGAGCAGCAGCGTCTCGGTGGCGGTGGCGGAGGTGTCCTGGGCGGTCAGCAGGTTGCTCTCGGCCTCGAGGGCAGCGGCCTCGACGCGGGCGCGCTCGACCGGCGCGAGGTCGCCCTGCTCGATGCGCGCGATCACGATGCGGCGCTCTTCCTGGGTGATCTGGAGGGTCTCCTGGGAGATCTCGACCAGCTTCTGCTGGTAGTACAGGTTCCAGTAGGCGTTCGAGGTGTCTGCGAGGACCTGCTGCTTGCGGGCGTAGGCCGCGGCCTCGCTGCTGGTGAGCGAGCGCTTGGCGATGCGCACGCCGCTGAGGTTGTACGTGGTCCAGAAGCCCTGGAGCAGCGACTGCGAGACCGTGATGCCGCCGCGGGCCGAGGTGTTTCGCAGCTCCGAGGCGCCGTCTCCGAACAGGTCCAGCTCCGAGGTCGAGAGCTGGTCCTCGGCCGAGAGGTTGACGTCGAAGCTCGTGCCGGTGGGCGCGTAGCCGCTCAGCCCGAAGGAGTAGCTGTCGGTGTCCGACGCCACGTCAGCGAAGAGGTTGAAGCTCTGGACAAAGAACTGCTCGGCGGTGTTGCTGTAATTGTACGAGGCCGACACACTCGGCTCGAAGGTCGCCCAGGACTGGGTGAGCGAGGCGCGGGCGGCGTCGACGTCGGCGAGCGCCTGGACCAGCTCAGGGTTTCGATCCAGGGCGCGGTCGACCGCGTCTTCGAGGGACAGGGAGATCGTCTCGGCGGCGAGAGCGGTGCTGAGCCACAGCAGCATCATTTTGCGGTTCCTTCTTCAGCGGCGCCCGGACGGCGGACGACCCAGCCAGCCCACCGGGCGGCGCTGTCGCGCATGTCATCGAGCACAGAGTACAGGTACGGGACAAAGAACAGTGTCAGCAGCGTGCCAGCGACCATGCCGCCGGCGACGACCCGGCCCATCGGGGCGTAGGGTATGCCGATGAAGCTCGACGAGCCCACCGCCATCGGCAGAAGGCCGAAGATGGTCGTCAGCGCGGTCATCAGGATCGGCCGCATCCGGCGCCGGCCGGCCTCGACAAGCGCCTCGGTCCGGGGCATCGTCTCGCGCAGGCGGGTCACCAGGTCGATGAGCACGATGCCGTTGTTGACGACCACGCCGATCAGGATGATCAGCCCGACGCCGCCCATCACGTCGAGCGGCGTGCGGGTCAGGTACAGCGTCCAGTAGACGCCGAACAGCGCCATCGGGATCGTGGTGATGATGCTCAGGGGCAGCAGGAAGCTCTCGAAGAGCACGCCCATGATGAGGAAGACCATCGTGATGCTCAGCAGCAGCGCCATGTTGCGCGCGGCGTCGTCCTCGGCGTTCATGTCGTACGACGGCTGCTTCCAGGAGTAGCCGCGGGGAAAACTCATCTGGGCGAGGGCGGCGTCCACGGTCGCGCGCACGACCATCATGTCCGCGTCCGGGTCGACGTCGACGGTGATCGGCCAGGAGGTCTGCCGGTTGGTCCGCCGGATGGTGCCCAGGCCGCGGCCGACCTCGGTGTCGACGAGCGCCCGCAGGGGGATCGAGCCCATGATGGTGGGGCTGAACATCGGGAAGTCGAGCAGCCGGTCCATGTCCGCGCGATCCTCCAGGCGGAACCGGGCGAAGACATCGACCTCGATGTCACCGTCGTGGTAGTCCGGCAGCCCCGTGCCCCGCAGCGCGAACGAGACGGTCTGTCCGATCTGCTGGGCGCCGATGCTGTAGCGGGCCGCGGCCTCACGGTCGACGACGAGGCGCATCTCCTCGCTGGCGCCCTCCTCCAGCTCCGGCAGCGCCCCGATGACGCCGGGCACCGTGCGGATCATGCGCCGGACCTCCTCGCCGAGCACCGACAGCTTCTCGGTGTCGTCGCCCTGGAGCATGATCGTGAACTGCGGCACCTCGCCTTCCTGGCCGCCGTCCCAGCCGATCTGGGCCTCGACGCCCGCCAGCTCCGGCAGCGTCTCGCGGGCCTCCCGGACGACCTCCTGGCGGCTGATCATCTCGGCGGGCCGCTCCTCGGCGAGGTGCACGGTGGTCCGGCCGTAGCTGTCGGCGGACCGCAGGCGGCTGCGGTGGACCTCGACGCCCCACTCCTCGCGGTGCTCCTGGACGTATGCCTCGTAGGTGTCGACGATCTCCAGGCGCTCTGCGTAGGTGAAGTCGCCGGGGAAGCGGTACACGATCGAGAACTCGCTGACGTTTCCGTCCCCGCCGTCCTGGCAGCCGACCGACTTCACCGGCACCGCGAAGGTGACGAACGCCATCGCGACGACCCCGAGCAGCGTGTCCGAGCGCCGGGTCAGCACCCAGCGCAGCCAGCGCTTGTAGTGTCCGCCGAGGAAGGCCACCCAGCGCGGCTCGCTGAACGCCGCCGCGCCGTCGCCGCGCATCAGGGTCGTCGTCAGCGGCGTGAACACCAGCGCCACGATCAGGCTCGCGGCCAGCGCCCAGACCACCGGGAAGCCCAGCTCGCCCATGAAGAACGAGAAGTCAGCGTTCTCGCTCATGAGGATGACGGGCAGAAAGACCACCATCGTCGTCAGCGTCGACAGCGTGATCGCCAGCGCCACCTCGGCGGTGCCCGAGATGGCAGCGCTGTCGGCCACCTCTCCGCGGCTGCGCCGGGCATAGATAGACTCGACGACGACGATGGAGTTGTCGACCACCATGCCCACGGCGATCATCAGGCCGAGCAGGCTGAGCAGGTTGAGGCTGCCGCCGTTGAAGTACATCCACGTCACCGTCAGCAGCAGGGCGAACGGGATGCACGCGGCGATGAGCACGGTCATCCGTAGGTCGCGCAGGAACGCGAACAGCACAATGACCGCGAAGATGCCGCCGTAGGTCGCCGACGTCAGCAGGTCGTTGATCGACTTCTCGATCAGGCCGCCCTGGTTGAAGAAGGTGAAGAAGCGGACGTCCCCGCCCTGGCTCGCCTCCAGCTCGGCCATCGCGATGAGCACGCGGGCGGCGGTCGCGACGGTGTTGGCGTCGGACTCCTTGCTCACGGCCAGCCCGATGCCTTCCTGTCCGTCGATGCGGTTGATGCTGGCCGAGGAGACAGTGCCGTAGAAGACCTCGGCGATGTCTTCGAGCACGAGGCTGTCGCGGATCGGCGCCCGGCGCAGCTCCTCGATGTCGGTGTAGCGGGCGAGGCTGCGGACGTAGCGCACCTGGCCGCGGTCGGTCATCCGGCCGCTGGCGAGCTGGAAGTTGTCGGAGCTGAGGCTCTGGATGACCTCGTAGAGGCTGATGTTGTGCTCCGAGAGCGCGTCGAGCGAGAAGTCGACGTACACCTGCCGGGGGCTGGCGCCCCAGATCTCGACCTGGCCGACGCCGTCGACCCGCTCCAGGCGGGCCTTGATGACCTCCTCGGCGAGCTGGTACGGGTACTCGACGTCCTCGCCGAGGCTCACACCGGCCCAGATGATCGGCGTGTCCGCCGGGTTCCAGCGGTAAATGTAGTAGCGCTCGACGTCCTCAGGCAGGTCCACCATGACCCGCTCCATGCGGTCGACGACGGCGTTGTAGCCCTCGTCCATCGACATCGAGCGGTGGAACTCCAGCGAGAAGCTCACCTGCCCCGAGCCGGCGCGGCCGGTCATCTCCTTGAGGCCGGCGAGCGTCGAGAGCTGCTCCTCGACCGGCAGCAGGATGGCCGACTCGTTCTCGCGCGGCGTGGCGCCGGGGTACGGCACCGACACCCACAGGCTCGACGGAGAGAAGCGGCCCGGCATCAGCTCCAGCGGGATCCGGCTCCAGGCGATCGCGCCCAGCACGCACAGCGCGAGGAAGGCCATCACGATGGTGACCGGGCGGCGGACAGAGAGCTCTGGAAGGCGGCGCAGCATCGGCGTTCTCCTCTGCTACTTCGTCGGCTCGGGGACGGGCACCGCGGCCACCTCCCCGCGCTCCAGGGCCGACGTCACGACCCGGTAGACCACCGGGATGACGCCGAGGGTGAGCACCGTCGAGCTGGACAGGCCCGCGATGACCGTCAGCGCGAGCGGCACCTGGATCTCGGCGCCCTCCCCCACGCCCATCGCCAGCGGCAGCAGCCCGAGGACCGTGGTCATCGTCGTGATCAGGATCGGCCGCAGCCGCAGCGTGGACGCCTGCGCGATCGCCGCGTCCCGCTCGACGCCGTCGGCTCGGATCCGGTTGATCGTGTCGACCAGCACGATGGCGTTGTTGACCACCACGCCCGACAGAACGATCGCGCCGATGAAGACGACCACGCTCAGCGGCGTCGCTGTCAGCCACAGCGCCGCGACCACGCCGACGAGCGCCAGCGGCACGCTGAAGAGGATGACGAAGGGGTGCAGCACGCTCTCGAAGGTGCTCGCCATGATGACGTACACCAGGAAGATCGCGAGACCGAGCGCGAGCAGCAGCGAGTCGCGGGAGCGATCCAGCTCCGCGTTCTGGCCGGCGATCTCCCAGTCGACGTCGCGGGGCAGGCTGCCAGCGAGCGCCGACGAGATGGCCTCCGCTTGCCCCGAGAGGTCAAACCCGTCGAGGTTGGCGGTCACCGCCGCCGCGCGCCGCTGGTCGAGGCGCCGGATCTCAGAGGGACCCTCGGTCTCTTCGAGGCTCGCGACGGCTTCGAGGGGGATCGGGGGGTTGAGCTCGGGGTTGACGTTGAGGCGGCGGAGCTGGGCGACGGAGCGCCGCTCGTCCTCGGCGAGCCGAACGACGAGGTCGACGCGCTGCTCTCCGCGGCTGATGGCCGTGGCGGCCTCGCCCTGGATCTTCTCGCGGATGCGCTGGGCGACGACGGCGGTGGTGAGGCCGTAGCGGGTCAGCAGGTCGCGATCGTAGAGGATGCGGACCTCAGGGTAGCCGGGCACCAGCGACGAGCGCACGTCGGTGAGGCCGTCCATGCCGGACATCACGCCGACGGCCTGGTCCGAGGCGGCCCGCAGGTCGCCGAGGTCCTGGCCGTAGAGCACGACCTCGACGGGGGTGCGGAACGAGAACAGGCTCGGCCGGGTCATGCGCAGGTCCGCCTCGCCGCCGATCTCGCCGAGCATCGCGGTGCGGAGCTGCGCCATGACGGATGCCTCGCGGGCGGCAAGGTCACCGCCAGCGGTCAGCTCGACCATCAGCCGCGCGGTGTGCTCGCCCTCGTCCGGGCGGCTGTCGGCCCGCCGCTCGGCGCCGATGATGGCGTGGACGTGGTCGACCTCGGGGTGCTCCCGCACGACCTGCTCCAGGTCGCGCGCGACCCGCGCGGTCTTCGGCAGCGGGGTGCCGACCGGCAGAGCGATCTCGGCGGTGAAGCGGCCCTGGTGGACCTCCGGGATCAGCGCCTGCCCCAGCGAGGCCCCCAGCGGCAGCGCCAGCAGCACCGCCAGCGCGGTCGCCGTCATCATCAGGCCGGGCTTCGCGAGGATCTGCGGCACCTGGGCGGCGTACCAGTCCTCCAGGCGGCCGTAGGCGCCCTGGAACTTCCCCGCGACCCACAGCGCCGCGCGCGCGGCCCGCGGCAGCACCAGCGACCCCAGGCCCACGCCGGCGCGGGCGATGAACGCTGCTGGGACGATCGTCACGGTGACCATCACCTCCAGCATCAGGCGCAGCAGGGTGCGGGCGATGCCCCACGGCAGCCACACCAGCCGGCGCCAGCCCGCGCGCGACCGCCAGTCCTCGCGGAACATGCCGATGGAGTGGAACTGCGCCGAGCGCGCCACCGCCAGCAGCTTCGCCTGCTCGGCTGGCGGGCGCAGCTCGGTGCTCGCGAGCATCGGCACGAACAGCAGCGCCACCGCCAGCGAGGCCAGCAGCGAGAAGACCACCGCCAGCGACAGGTCGCCGAAGATCTGGCCGGCGATGCCCTCGACGAAGGCGATCGGAAGGAAGACCGAGATGGTCGTCAGCGTGCTGGCGAACACCGCCGCGGCGACCTCTGCGGTGCCGTTGACGGCAGCCTCTCGGCGCGGCACGCCGCGCTCGACGTGGACCTGGATGTTCTCCAGCACGACGACCGCGTTGTCGACCAGCATGCCGATGCCAAGGGCCAGGCCGCCGAGGCTCATCAGGTTGAGCGACACCCCGCCGAGGTACATCGGCGCGAAGGTGCAGATGATCGACAGCGGGATCGCCGCGCCGATGATCGCGGTGGCGCGGAAGTCCCGCAGGAACAAGAACAGGACGACGACCGCGAGGAACGCGCCCAGGATCGCCGTGGAGCGCAGGTTGGAGAGGCTCGCCTCGATGAAGGCGGCCTGGTTCTCCAGCACCGTCATGGTGACCCCGTCGGGGAGCTCCTGCTCCACGGTGCCACCGAGCACGGTGAGGATGTCGCGCGCGACCGCCACGATGTTGGCGTCTGCGGCCTTGAATACCTCGACCTCGACGGCCTCTTCAGCGTCCAGGCGGCTGAGAACCTCGCGCTCCTTGTGTCCCTCCCGGACCTGGGCCACCTCGGCGATGGGCACCCGGACCCCGTCGGCGCGGCGGATCTCCAGGGCGTTGATTTCCTCGACGCTGCGGACCTCGTTGAGGGTGCGGACGAGGTACTCCCGGTCACCGTCGCGGATCGCGCCGCCGGGGATGTTGACGTTCTCGGCGCCGAGGGTCTGGATGAGCTGGTCGATGCTCACGCCACGCGCGGCGAGCCAGTCCTCGCGGGCCTCGACGCGGATCTCACGCTCCAGGCCGCCGCGGACCGAGACCGCCGCGACGCCGTCCATCGCCTCCAGCTCGCGCTTGATCTCGCGCTCGGCGACGTCGCGCAGAAGGTACAGCGCCGCCTCGTCGTCGAGCCCCTCAGCCTCGGTGTCGATCGCCAGTGCGATGCGCAGGATCGGGTCGAGCGAGGGGTCGTAGCGCAGGATGAGCGGCCGGGTGGCATCCTGGGGCAGGAAGGTGGTCTGGAGCCGCTCGCGGATGTCCTGGGCGGCGCGGTCCATGTCGGTGCCCCACCGGAACTCCAGCACGACGTCGCTGACGCCGGCGCGGGAGCGGCTCTCCAGCTCGGCGAGGCCCTGGGTCGTCGCCAGCGCCTCCTCGATCGGGCGCGAGATCTGGGACTCGACCTCTTCGGGGGCGTAGCCGGCGACCTCGGTGCGCACGGTGACCGAGGGGTAGCTGAGGTCTGGCATCAGGTTGAGCGGCAGCCGCTCGTAGCTGACAAAACCAAACACCGCGATCGCGATCGCGATCATCCAGGTGGCGATGGGGCGGCGGACAACCTGCGCGAAGAGGCTCACCCTTCCTCCTCTTTGTCGCCTTCATCGTCGTCGCTCGACGCCCGCGGGGCGGGGTCTTCGGGCAGCCGCACCGAGGTGCCGTCGCGGAGGTTGGCGTTGCCGACCACGATGACCGGCTCGCCCTCAGAGACCCCCGAAGAGACCTCGATGCGATCGGGATCCATGAAGCCCACCTCCAGGTCCCGCCGCTGCGCGATCCGCTGCGGGATCTCGATCTCTGGCGTGTCGTCTTCTTCCGCAGCGTCCTCCGGTGCCGCCTCTTCCTCTTCGCCGCCGCCGAAGAGGTTGGCGAGCCATCCGCCGCCCTCTTCCTCGGTGGCGTCGGCGTCGCCTTCTTCGCCCTCCTCCTCTTCCTCGGGGGGCGGGGCGTCGGCGACGGCCCAGGCGACGGGCTCGCCGTCCTCCCAGACGAGCGCGCGGCGGGGGATGGTGAGCACACCGTCGTGGCGGTCGACCTCGACGCGGACCTTGGCGAACTGGCCGGGTCGCAGCGAGTCCTGGCCGGGATCAACGCTGATGGTGACGCGCACGGTGCCGGTGGCGGCGTCGACGACAGGGCTGACGCGGGCGACGGTGCCGGGCGCGACGGCGTCCTCGTTGTAGGCGCTGCTGAGGCGGACCGGCTGGCCGACGCGCACGCGGGCGAGGTCCTTCTCGGGGAGCTGCACGATGACACGCAGGCGGCCGAGGTCGACGATCTGGAAGGCCGGGCCGCTGGTCAGCTCGCCGACGCGCACGTTGCGGACGGCGACGGTGCCGTCGATGGGGCTGGTGAGGCGGGTGAAGCCGGCGGTCCGGCGGGCCTCGTTGGCGCTGGCCTGGGCGGTCCGGTAGCTGATCTCGGCCTGGCTCAGCTCGGTGTCGCTGATCGCCTGCTGGGTGTGGAGGGCCCGGGCGCGCTCCAGGTCCGCGGCGGCCCGCTCCAGCTCGATCGCCGCGCGGCTCGCGGAGGCGTCGAGGGAGGGGTTCTCGATGACCGCGAGGAGCTGTCCGCGCTTGACGGCGTCCCCCTCCTCTGCGGCGATCCGGGTGACGATGCCGGTGGCCTCGGCGGCGACGTCTGCCTGGGCCTCGCTCTCGATGGTGCCGGTGGTCTCCAGGTAGTCTGCCACCGAGCCGATCTCGACCGGGGAGGACTCGACGAGGATGCGCCGATCACCTTCTTCCTTCTTCTGGGCCCAGGGGGGGCCACCGGGACCTCCGCGGCCCTCAGAGGGACCGCCGCCGGAGCAGGCGCTGAGCAGGATCAACAGGGAGACCACGATGGGTGTGGGGGTTCTCATTGGCGCAGTGACCGATCGGGAGAGGGGTTGCGGGAGGCGGCTGACTCAGGGTTATCCTGGGAGTGGGGTATACGACCCCACCGTGCAGGGCATTCCATGTGGTTGATGCTGATCGGGCTGCTCACCAGCCCCGCCTGGGCAGATGTAGACGACGATGACGGCGACGGCATCGGTGAGGCTGCGGGAGACTGTGACGACCGGGATCCGACGGTGTACCCCGGCGCCCCAGAGGCCTGCGACGGCGTAGACGACGACTGTGACGGCACCATCGACGAAGGCACCCAGTGCTACGACGACGACGGCGACGGCTTCACGGAGGACGAAGGAGACTGTAGCGACGCCGACCGCACCGTCAACCCCAACGCCCCCGAGCGGCTGAACAACCGGGACGATGACTGCGACGGCATCGTCGACGAAGGCACCGAGAACTACGACGACGACCGGGACGGCTACTCGGAGCTGGAGGGGGACTGCGACGACGACAACCCCGACCGCAGCCCGGTGCTCACCGACTACTGCCGCGACGGCATCGACAGCGACTGCTCCGGCGCGGCCGACGACGCCTGCGTGGAGGACCCGGACGACGGCTGCGACCCGGACATCGGCGTCATCCTGTCGGCCAGCCGCTTCAGCGGCGCGCCAGGCGACACCCTGCTGCTCGACGCCTTCCCGCTGTTCGACGACAGCAGCCTCGACCCGGTGGCGTCCTGGACCGTCGAGGCCGGCGACGTCACCGACGACGGCAGGTTGGAGGCGGTGTGGACGCTCCCGGACACCCCCGGACGGTACCTGGCGTC
>Ga0316202_10002273_pt1 | contig 12815 bp, 11 predicted proteins | sample 3monrhotite_MG_FD_204934 | JGI IMG/M metagenome (GOLD analysis project Ga0316202, IMG submission 204934) | Microbial mat bacterial communities from mineral coupon in-situ incubated in ocean water Damariscotta River, Maine, United States -... | ecosystem: Environmental > Aquatic > Marine >... | reverse complement strand
AATAACTTTACTTGGCACATCACTATCTATATCGCAATAAAGCGACAAATTTTTATTTTCAGCATTTAGTGCTATTAACTGCGCTAAATTATCAAACTGATCTCTCACATTAAAGCTTTGATCTACACGTGCCAATAAACCCTTTTCTAAACGATTTACATCAATTAAATCATTCAATAATGATAATAAACGAACACCTGATGATTGCACCATTTTTACCGATGAATATATTTCAGCCAAGTTAGTGAGCTGATGGCTTTTATTTAATCCTTCAACCATACTTTGTAACGGATCTTTCAACTGATGACTTAACTGCGCAATAAATTGTGATTTAGCCAAACTTGCCGCTTTGACTTGATGGTTAGACTTTTCCAATGCTATATTTTTTTCTGCCAGATCATTGGCCAGCTGTTGATTAGAAAAAGTTAAGCACAAGCTATTATAAATATAGCTGTGCAAAGCTTTAAAATGACCAAACAAAAAAGTCGCATGTACTAACAATAATACGATAACCGCATAATAGGAAAAACTCCCAACAATTAACAGCCAGTATATAAAACTAATATAAAGAGGAATGTTAAAAGCAAATACAGAGATTTTTATTGATGATTGTGCAGCAACACTATTCATACTAAAAGTTGCGGTAATAACTATCAACAACCATTGGTACTCTTGTGGCAATACCGCTAAAAAATAACCACTTAAACCCAAAATAAAACCAGATAAAAAATCTAGAGAGAGCATAAACTTTAAATATCTTGCGTAATTCTGCGATGATATAATAATATTATTAATATAATGATGAATAAGAGCTCTGTAAACACTCACTCCATAAACACTAAAGAGCCAAAATAATAAAGTAATATGTTCTGCATAAGGCCAAAAAATAAAAGTTAAAATAGAGGCGGTAAGAGGAAAAGCGTATATCGCTTTAGTTAAGCTTGAAACTAACAATAATAAGCTTTGTTGATTAATATATTGCTGCTTTCCCATATTTTTATACGACAACATTTAGAAAAAGTTAATTAATTAGTAGGATAAAGTGCATTATTTGTAATGTCTAGGAGCGTTTTTCTTTCTGCCATAAATTTTATTATAACGGTCAACAGCACCTTCTATTTTAAACAAATAAAATATGCTTGTTTATCGCGCTTCGCTTAGGCAAAATATGTTCTATATAATCAAGTAACAAAGAGAATTTTATGAGTGATAACTCTACATCCCAATCAATAGGGCATCATCAAATTGAGCAAATGCTATCAATGCAAGATGCTATGAATTCACGAGTAAGCACGAGTTGGCGCGATAATAATTATGAATGGTATCGTGCTATTTGGGTTGAGTGCGCTGAAATGCTCGATCATCACGGTTGGAAATGGTGGAAACATCAAGAAATTGACGTTCCACAAGTGCAGTTAGAGTTAGTTGATATCTTTCACTTTGGCTTAAGTTTACGCTTAATTACAGGCGCTAATGTTACCGATATTACCAATGAATTAGCGCAACAACTTAAACAAAGTAGTCAAGAAAATGATTTCAAAGTAGCACTTGAAGCACTAGCCTCTTCAGCCGTAACAAACAAAAGTTTTAATGCGAGTGCGTTTACCGATTGTATGCGTTTAATCAATATGGATTTGAATGAATTATTTCGTCAATATGTTGGCAAAAATACTCTGAATTTCTTCCGTCAAGATCACGGTTATAAAGACGGTAGCTATATTAAAGTGTGGCATGGAAAAGAAGATAACGAGGTACTTGCTAACGTTGTAAATCAGTTAGATGTTAGCTCATCAAACTTTCAAAAAGAGTTATATCAAGCTTTAGAAAATCAATACCCTCAGTGAAATAGTATATTAACTAAATAAATTAATCTCTGGCATAAATTCTGCTTACTCTGCTAGTACAGAGCAATTATCAGTCGTTTATTACCAATAAACGTCAAGAATTTGAAATGCCGGAGATTTTTTATGGAATTTATTCTTTTTACCTTAATTACCTTAATCGTTATTGTTGCCGTAATGGCAAGTCGTTTAACAAATAATAGCTATCCTTTCCCTTTCGATAAAAAAACAACTATTTTTACCGCGGCAGAAAAAAACTTTCATAGCTTGCTTGAACAAGCCGTTGGTGAAAACTTTCGAGTTATTAATCGAGTTAAATTAAGTGACTTGATTGTTATTCGCCACGGTGTATCAGCTAAAGCTAGTCAAACAGCATTAAATAATGCCAATAATAAATATATCGATTTTGTTATTTGTCATAGAACATCGATGGAATTGGCCGGCGTAATTGATCTAGTTGATACTAATGGCAAAGGCTATAAAGTGAAAAAAGATTGGTTTGTTGGAGGCGCATTAGAAGCTGCCGCCATTCCACATTTACGCATAAAAGTTAAGGGCAGTTACACATTAGAAGAAATTCGCTCGTGTATTAATAATCGTTTATTAGGTAATCCTACAGCAGCCCCTAAATTTAAAGGAAGAACCGTTCCTGCAACGCTAATTAAAGCACGCTCAAAAAACACGGGCGTTATTCCTAAATCATCAAGTACTAAATTAGCGAGCCAAAAACCAAATCCATTGGCAGCTAAGCTACAAGCTCAACAAATTGCTGCATTGCCTCATTAGTCTTTCCCCTTAAAAAAACAGTTTAATTAATTAACTATTAAACTGTTTTTTGGCTACCACTTTATTTAAATACGTTATAATCTTTTCATTCTTTTTAAATAATCAAATGAGATCACGCATGAGAGCAGGCATTATTGGCGCAATGGAACCTGAAGTTGCTATATTAAAAACAAAACTAACTAATCCAATAACGACAACCTATGCAGGTTTTGAGTTTCATCAAGGGCAACTTAACGGCAATGATGTTGTTATCGTGCAATCTGGAATAGGAAAAGTAGCCGCAGCTCTTGCGACAGTTTTATTAATTGATAAATTTTCTCCAGACTATGTAGTAAATACTGGTTCAGCAGGCGGCTTTGATCAAAAATTAAAAATAGGCGATATTGTTATCGGTGATGAACTTCGCTATCACGATGTTGATGTAACGGCTTTTGGTTATGAAATTGGTCAACTACCTGCCAACCCAGCAGCATACATTCCTCACGCAACTTTAGTCGAGGCGGCTAATCGTGGAGTTGAACAATTATCACAACAAAATGAAGATAATATTCAAGCTATCGTCGGATTAATAACCAGTGGTGATACTTTTATGACTACTGATGCAGATATTGCTAAAGCACGAGCCAACTTCCCGACAATGGCTGCAGTAGAAATGGAAGGAGCCGCTATTGCTCATACCTGTCATCAATTTAATGTACCTTTTGTTGTTATTCGTTCAATGTCAGATATTGCCGGTAAAGAATCACCAAGTTCTTTTGAAGCCTACTTAGAAACGGCCGCAGTTAATTCATCTCAATTAGTCGAAAATATGTTAACTAACTTACAAGGCCAATCACTGAGCTAATGATTACTTGGTTTACTCAATTAAATGATTTTAGCTTTAATGTATTACTGCTATTAATTGTTATTCTGCTTAAGATAACAATAGCTCGTTTTGTTCCTCTTATTACACAGAATGAGCCTTTACAATTTTTTATATGGTATTGCCAACAACTCGCTAACAAAGTCAATAAAAATACAAACAGCACTTCACAACTACAAATTTCTGGCTTTATCGCTACATTAATTAGCTTACTGCCAATTATTATTATTTTATGGATTTTTGAAGATTTTATTGCTGTGCCTTGGGTCTGGCATAGCCTTTTATTGTATATAGCTATGGGGGATTTTAAGCTATCATTAGCAAGTAAAAATATTTCACAAGCGCTATCAATAAAGCAAAACCACCTTGCTAAGCAAACGCTTAAACCTTGGGTGTTACGAAACGTTGATAAGTTATCAACAATGGGCATTGCTAAAACCACTATAGAAATGCAATTATTACGCTATGTGCAGTTTTATTTTATTATCGCCTGCTATTTTTTAGTCTTGGGTTCTCTTTGTGCTTTTAGTGTTAGATTGGTTATAATAATGCACCATTGCTGGAATACTAAACTCGATAAATTTCAACATTTCGGGCGTTTTATTAGCCTTATTGTTAATATTATTCAATGGTTACCTAATCGAATTTTCACACTGATAATACTATTTACGAGTGTAGGAAATAATGCTTTTAACAACACAAAAAAATTAGCGCATCAATGGTTACAACTCAATAATGACATTGTCATTCACAGTTTTGCCTTAAGTTTAAACATACAGCTGTCAGGTGTTGCAATATATAACGAGGTAAAACTTCGTCGTAAAGCTTATAATATTCAAGGTAATCAACCAGACATTAGCGATATTCATCGCGCTACAAAAGCCATTCATCAAATATTTTATTTTTTACTTTCCTTGACAACACTAGTGGCAATATCCACACTACTGATACTTTAATTTTTACCTATAATTGTTCTACCTAAAAATGTAGGAGCATATTGTCTTGGACAACTCTTAATAAAATAGGTATTGATTATGAATAACTCGCATTTTCAAATTGATAATATATAAAAATATATACTGAAACTGCTTTATCATACTTCACAGACGGAATACATCATGTTTAAAAAATTAATATTTATTGCATTAATCAGCAGCGTATTAACTCATATAGCTTTTGCAAATTCAAATGATGATATAAGCCAAAAAGAACTGCAAACGATCATGGCTTCATCAGAAAAATCGAACGTCATTATATTAGACGTACGCACCGCTGAAGAATATACAGCTGGGCATGTTCCCCGCGCTATTAATATTAGTCATACACAAATAAAAGCTAATTTAGCTAAATTACTACCATACAAAGATAGTACGGTTGTTATTTATTGTCGTTCGGGTCGAAGAGCCGGTATGGCAAAGAGTATTTTGGCCGCTAATGGATTTACTAAATTACGTCATTTGTCGGGCGACATGAACGGTTGGTATAAAGCCCAATTGCCGTTAGAAAAATAGTCAGAATTCTTTACAGTTTTACTTTATTAAACAGCCCACAAAAAATAAAAAGTATAGTTTTTATACACATAGTTACTTTGGTTCGAATTGTGCTTAGTTAAGATATACACACTAGGAGAGATATGATGAAATTGATTCGTTTTTGTTCCAACCTTGCTTTAACTATATTCGTATTTTTAAGTTCAACGTCAATTGCTTCAGCAGGGTTAGTACAAACAATACCGGTTCCTGAACCAAGCATGCTTTCACTGTTTGCTGTTGGCGCTACTATTGCTTTTATTTTAAAAAAACGTGGTAAATAAGATAAACAAACTCATTGTACATGCTTGATTTAAGTACTGATTATCTAGCTTTAATGTTCATGTTAATTCTTCTCTGGGAGTATAACTTCCCTAGGGAAGTTATTATAAATAAAAATAAACGTTGGTTTAATAACCTTGTACTTTATGTATTAAATCAAATAATAAAATGGACAACGGCTTTTTTAATAGCATTTACTGCTATTAAAATGTTTCCTATTGAAGATCAATACAATTTAACGATATTTTTAACTGAAAAATTTAATCATACAGAATATTTAGTCATATCATTTTTTCTTTTAGATTTTTTTCTATATGCCTTACATCGTTTATTCCATCATTTTCAATTTTTATGGCGGCTTCATCTAGTACATCATTCAGATGTTTCATTAGATGTTACAACAAATTTTCGTCATCATCCTTTTGAACAAGTAACAACTAGCCTATTTATTACTTTATTTATTTGGTTAGGTCAATTTTCCATTGAAGCACTTACACTTTATGGGATAATTTCTACAATTGTTCAAATTTGGCATCATGGCAATATTAATGTGCCAACCAAAATAGAACAATGGTTGAATTACCTCATTATTACTCCCTCAATTCATCGCATTCATCATCGTGCTAATAGAAAGAGTACTGATAGTAATTATGGCGCCATATTTTCACTTTGGGATCGTTTATTTAATAGTTTTATTCAACCTGATAAGAACACCTCGTTCATCTATGGCCTTGAATATTTTAGAGCACCGCAGCAACAAACATTATTGCAAATATTAAAACAACCTTTTCATTATTTACATGCCAAAAATACAACATCGATAACTTCCAAGACGAATAACGACTAAAGCTCATTGCTTTAAGTAGTAATAAAATCGATCAAGAACATGGTTGACTTTTATTAATACAATCTCTAAAATGCAAAAAATGACGAAACGTCAATTTAATTCATGCCGGCTTAATTAAATGACCTACTTTACACAGAAAACTAAGCATTGCGTATTTACATAGCATAACGAAGGCCGTGATAAGAAAAATGATTTCATTAAAAAAAGTTAAGCAGAAAATATGTCCTATTGCTCGTAAAGAGATGATAGTTGATGCTGCACTTGAAATTATGGCGACACAAGGCGTTGCAGCTCTTACTATGGACAAAGTTGTCGCTAAATTACCCTGTTCAAAAGGGACTGTTTATAATAACTTTTCGTGTAAAGAAGATCTTTTAATGGGTATTGGTGACAAAGCCGTTAAAATATTAATTAGCTTTTTTAAACGCGCGGTTAAATTTGAAGGGTCTACCCGCGAAAAAGTATTATCAATACATCTTTCATATTTGATTTACGCAATTCTATATAACGATTTATTTCAGTCAGTTATCGCAATTAAAAGCCCAACGGTTTACAACAAAGCAAGCGTAAAACAAGTACAAGATCATGAAAAACTAGAATTGGGTTTAATGGCTATTTTCGACGAGCTTATTTCCACAGCAATTGAAAAGGGTGATTTGAAAAATAGTAGTAATTTAAATAATCAGCAAATATCTTTTTCATTATGGGCAATGAATTTTGGCACTATCGCATTATTAGGTGAAGACCTAGCACTTTGCGATGGCCGAAAAGGCTTGGAAGTAGAGCGAGAGTATTTTAACCACAATAATATATTACTTGATGGTTTAGGCTGGACACCGCTGAATGCTGATTTTGATTACCGACAAAGCGCCCGTAAAATATTATCACAATTATTTTCAGAAGAAATGACCTTAATTGCAAAAACTGGCCGAGTATTAATGTTTTAAATCAAAAAAAATGGATACATATTTAACAAGATCCTGACCTTCGTCAGGATGACGGTACTTAGATTAGTAAGAACATGCTGTAAATAAAGAAAGCAGTGAAGTAAAGGCCCTCGTTAAGTAACAAATAAATATCGTTTTGCTGAATTTGTTTCAGCATCTCGTTTTAGTTTTAGGATTAGTTAATTTACATATTCACTAATCAAGTATTTACGATAAAGAACTTTCTTTTTATTTAAAGTTATTGTTTTTTATCGTTATTTTTTAAACACAAGTGACGATTCGTCAGTTTTTTTGGAGAAAACAATGTCAACAAAATGGTCCAAATGGTTAACTAGTCACCCGTGGTTAGTTATTTTAACAACAATAGTACTCGCTTTTGCTGCCGCCTATGGCGCACAAAATCTAACCTTTAAAAGTGATTATCGCGTATTTTTTGGAAAAGACAATCCGCAATTAGTTGCCTATGAGTCTATGCAGAAAATTTACAATAAAAGTGATACCGTAAATTTCATCTTAGCGCCGAAAAACAAACAAATTTTTACCGCTAAAAACTTAGCCGGTATAAAAGTATTAACCGAGGGAAGCTGGCAAATACCTTTTTCAACGCGTATTGATTCAATCACTAATTTTCAATACAGCCATGCTGAAGAAGATGACATGATTGTTGAAGACTTAGTTGACGATGCGTCAACATTAACCAGTGCGCAGTTAGAAAAAATCAAAAAGGTTGCGTTAAATGAGCCTCTATTAGTTAACAGCATTATTTCTAAAGACACTTCGGTAACCAACGTTAGCGTTACCATTCAATTACCGGGCATTAACCCGGTAAAAGAAATGCCAACAGTTGTTAAAAAAGTACGTGAATTAAAAGCGCAGTATGAAGCCAATAACCCTAATGTTAAAGTGTATTTATCAGGCATGGTAATGATGAATACCAGCTTTGCTGAATCGTCAATTCACGATAGTTCAACCTTAGTACCATTAATGTTTTTAGTGGTTATTGTCGCAATAGGTTTATTACTAAAAACTATCACGGGTACTATTTCAACCGTACTTGTTATTATTTTAAGTATTGTTTCAACTATGGGTTTAGCTGGCTGGATGGGATTTTACTTAACCGGACCATCGTCTTCTGCGCCAACAATGATTTTAACCTTAGCTGTAGCCGATTGTATTCATATTTTATCAACGATGTTTTATGAAATGCGCCGAGGTATGGAAAAGCACAAAGCGATATTAGAAAGTTTACGCGTGAATTTACAACCAATATTTTTAACCAGTGCAACTACCGCTATCGGCTTTTTAAGTATGAACTTTTCAGATTCCCCCCCCTTTCGAGACTTAGGTAACTTAGTGTCAATTGGTGTAATGATCGCATTCTTGTTATCTATTACCCTATTTCCCGCGTTGTTAGCAGCACTACCATTAAGGGTAAAGCAAAAACCGGAAGAAAAGCACGACACCATGGACAAAATTTCGCATTTTGTTATCAATAAACGTAAAACTTTATTACCCGTAATGGCTATATTAACTCTAATTTTTGCTTATTTTATTCAGAATAATCAGCTAAACGATGATTTTGTTAAATACTTTGATGAAAGTGTACCTTTTCGCCAATCTACTGACTTTATGCAAGATCATTTAAGCGGAATGACCTTAGTAGAAATATCTATCGACAGCCAACAATCAAGTGGGATTAACTCACCTAAGTATTTAAAAACGGTTGATGATTTTACGAAATGGCTACGTGCTATGCCAATAACTGATCACGTAAATACTATTACAGACACAATGAAACGTTTAAATAAAAACATGCATGGCGATGATCCCGCTTGGTATAAGTTACCTGACAACAACGAGTTATCGGCTCAATATTTATTGTTGTATGAGATGTCATTACCTTATGGTTTAGATTTAAATAATCAATTAAATGTTGATAAATCATCGGCGCGTATTATTGCGACTTTTAAAAACATGACTTCTAATGAAATGCTTGAAACCGAAGCAATGTTGCAGCAATGGTTTAAAGATAATGCCAGCGAATACAAAGTGAGTATTGCTAGCCCAAGTTTAATGTTTGCTCATATTGGCAAGCGTAATATTCGTAGCATGTTACTTGGCACTACCTCCGCTTTGCTGTTAATTTCAGTGTTACTTGGCTTTGCCCTTAAATCAGTTCGGTATGGCCTTATTAGTTTATTGCCTAATTTAGCACCCGCCGCTATTGCTTTTGGCTTTTGGGGATTAATTAATGGTCAAGTGGGCTTAGCCATGTCGGTGGTAATGGGCATGACTTTAGGTATTATTGTTGATGATACCGTTCATTTTTTAAGTAAGTACCTTCATGCACGTCGTGATAAAAACGCCAATAGCCAAGAAGCCGTGCAATATGCGTTTGGTAGTGTAGGCAGAGCATTATGGATCACTACTTTTGTACTTGTTGCAGGTTTTACAGTATTAGCGCAATCAAGCTTTAAATTAAATTCAGATATGGGTCTATTAACCGCGATCACTATTTTAATTGCACTAATTATCGACTTCTTATTTTTACCACCATTGTTGATGAAATTAGACAATGGTGACAAATTTTCTGTGGAGAAAAAATAAATGAAATGTTCAACCAACTGTTATCAATCAACTGTTTCAACCTCATTCGCAATAGGCTTGTCTTTTTCGGTATTGTTAATATTAGTCACAGCCTTTTCAAGTAATGCAGCAACACCTGAAGAAGAGGGGTTAACCATCTCTAAAGAAGCAAAATTACGTGATTTAGGCTGGCAAGACTCAAGCGCCAATATGTTGATGAAATTGCGCAATAAACAAGGCCAGGAAAGTGTCCGTGAAATTAGCATTAAAAGCCTTGAAGTTGCTAATGACGGCGATAAAGGCTTAACCATTTTTAACAAGCCTCGTGATGTAAAAGGTACTGCTTTTTTAAGTTTTTCTCATACGGTTGGCGCCGATGATCAATGGTTATATTTACCCGCATTAAAACGTGTAAAACGTATTTCATCGCGTAATAAATCAGGCCCTTTTATGGGGTCTGAATTTTCTTTTGAAGATTTAAGCTCGTTTGAAATTCCAAAATATACTTATAAATATTTAGGGGATGAAAGAATTAATGACCTTAATTCTTTTATGGTCGAACAAGATCCAGTTGATAAAAACTCAGGCTACACACGCCGTGTAGTATGGATTGATAAAAGTGAATATCGCATTCAAAAAATTGATTTTTACGATCGCAAAAATTCATTATTGAAAACCTTAACCTATACTAATTACAAACAATTTTTGAGTAAATACTGGCGTGCAATGACCATGAGCATGATTAATCATCAAAATGGTAAGAGCACAGATTTAGTATGGGACAACTATAAATTTCGTGTTGGTTTAAGCGATAAAGACTTTAATAAAAATTCACTAAAAAGAGCCCATTAATGAAAAAATTAGCGCTACTAGCAACGTTTTTATTGTTACCCGAAGCGTTAACAACTAATGCCAACGCCGCTGAGTTTGAACTTAGCGGTAAAGTAGGTATTGAAGAACGTTATTTTTATCAACAACCACAACAGAGTGGACAAAGTGGTCAATCTAACTTATCTATTTTTGCTGAACCTGAGCTGTATTGGAGTTGGAATGATGATTCCGACACTGTGTTATTTAAGCCTTACTTACGTGCAGACCAATCTGATACACAAAGAAGCCACGGTGACATTCGAGAACTAGTGTGGACTCATGTCGGTAACGACTGGGAATTACGTACAGGTATAAATAAAATGTATTGGGGCGTAACTGAGTTTCAACACCTAGTTGATGTAATAAACCAAACTGACGGTGTTGAAGACATTGATGGCGAAGATAAACTTGGCCAGCAAATGATTAACCTTTCGTTAGTGCGTGATTGGGGCATTATTGACTTTATTGTAATGCCTGGTTTTAGAGAACGCACATTTGCAGGCAAGCAAGGCCGTTTACGTGCTGGCCTAGTGGTTAATACTGATAGAGCACAGTATCAAGCCAGTGCAGGCCAACAACACATTGATTATGCCATACGTTGGGCAACCAGCGTGGGTGATTTTGATATTGGCAGCAGCTGGTTTCATGGTACCAATCGTGATCCTATTTTGACGGTTACGCCTAAATTGGCAAATCAAGAGCAAGTCCTAAACCAAGAGAATAGTTCATCAATTGCACAATATGAATTAACGCCCTACTACGAATTAATGGATCAAGCATCAGTTGATGTACAAGCCACTATTGGCGATTGGCTTTGGAAAGTAGAAGGTATTTATCGCAATAGCGACTCTGATAACTATTGGGCAAGCCAAGTTGGCTTTGAATATACCCGTGTTGGCATTTTTGAAACCGCTATCGATATTGGTTACTTAATGGAATATGGCAAGGATTCTCGCGGTGAAAAATTTGGCGTAGTTGCTCAAAACGATTTATTTATTGGTAGCCGACTTGCCTTTAACGACATGCAAAGCACTGAAATATTATTGGGTGGCGGTATCGATTTAGACCACAACGCCCATAGCCTAATTGTTGAAGCTAGCCGCCGCCTTGGCGATAGTTATAAATTAAGCATTGATATGCGCTGGTTTAGTAGTGATAGTAGCAAGGATGTACTGACCAGCATCAGCCAAGATGACCATTTACAAATAACGTTAGAGAAGTATTTTTAAAAACTGACAAGTTAGAAAATAAGCAACCAAGCGGTTCTCCCTATAGAGCTGCTGCTTCTGATTGCCAGTCATCCTAATAGCCGCTGTCATCCTGACGAAGGTCAGGATCTAGCTTTGAGATACTGAAAAAAGGTCAGGATGACGGTTAATTCCGCCTGATTTTCTTATAATTAGTCTTCCCATACCCTGATAAATCATCCCTTTCGACAACGGTTACAAAACTATAAATTTATAACTCATTAATGCTGTATTATTAAAAAGATAAGATGATAAAATATTATATTTTAGAGTAGTGTTTACAATAAGGAACACGTAAATGAACGGCATTTTTAAAATTATTTTTTTAAGTTTAGTTTTAATTGGTTCATCGTCTTGTTCTAAGCCTCTTCAAATCGCTGATCCTGATTTTATCCCTAAAAATACTCAACATAGCTTTTCAAAAATAAATAGCCCGATAGTCTTTATTGATGAAGCACATAATAATTTCCATACAGCAAATGGCCGATACAAGCCATTTTCTCAGGTTCTGATAAGCGATGGCTATACGGTAAAACCTAGCAAAGAAAAATTTACTTTAGAATATTTGCAACAAGCTAATATCTTAGTGATTGCCAATGCGCTTGATAAAAATAGACGAGACTTTAACCCTCCATTCGGTGATGCATTTAGCACAGATGAAGTTGAAGCTGTTAAACAATGGGTATCTCAAGGTGGTTCTCTTTTTTTAGTGGCCGATCACACACCTTTTCCAAAAATCATTGATAAATTAGCGCTTGCTTTTGGTTTCAAATTTAATAATGGCCATATCAATGATGCTTTATTTCGCATTGATAATAATACGCTTGTAAAGCACCCTATAACGAAAGGAAATTCTGCTTCACAAGGTGATCGCCAACTCGGCATTTTTACTGGCGCTATTAGACAAGCCATAATTAAAAATGCCTCTCATTTAGAACGTATCGTTCAAGTTAAAACATTTGGTGGTTCTGCTTTTCAAATACCAAAAAATGCTGAGCCTCTTTTGATTCTTGGTAAG
>Ga0316202_10002270_pt1 | contig 12845 bp, 10 predicted proteins | sample 3monrhotite_MG_FD_204934 | JGI IMG/M metagenome (GOLD analysis project Ga0316202, IMG submission 204934) | Microbial mat bacterial communities from mineral coupon in-situ incubated in ocean water Damariscotta River, Maine, United States -... | ecosystem: Environmental > Aquatic > Marine >... | reverse complement strand
CGAGAGAGGTTTGGGTTTCAACTTTGCGGCTCATCGATGTTCTCCTTAAGTGGTTTTATAAGGATACTATCATTTATATCAGATGTTTAAAATAGAAAACTGATGTTTTTGCCGTGCAGAGATCTTAGGTTGTTCGTTGAGGTGTTGGGTGCTGTGCCGAAGGTGTTTTAGGGGCGTTGGTATGTTCGAAACGAGTACCCTCGGGGGACACCTGTACCGAACAGAAGACTGGTTGGTCGATAGAGCAGGTCTTGAGGGGGGATCGTGCCTAGCCAGCGAGGTTTGCCGGCTAGGTTAAGGGAGCTTAATCGATTTGGTTTTTTCGGGGGCTTCTAGAAGAAACTTCAGCGGACAGAGACTCTCCAATCGCAGAGATTTCTTTTGCGCCCAAGACCTGGTTGCCCGCCCTGACAGTCGCCGATTTTTCTTCAACCTCTCGGTCTCCTACGACTAGAATATAATTGACCTGCGCCAATTGAGCGACCCGAACTTTTTTGTTGATTGACTCAGCATCCAAATCGGCTTCAGCCCTTAAGCCAAAACTTCGTAGTTGCTTCACCACGTCATTCGCGTATTCATGATGAGAGTCGTTGATCGCCAATACACGCACTTGTTCAGGACTAAGCCACAGTGGGAACTTACCTGCAAAATGCTCAACCAGAATCCCGAAAAATCGTTCGATTGAACCGTATATGACTCGGTGGATCATCACAGGTCGAGCCTTATGGCCTTCGGCATCCGTGTAATTTAGGTCAAACCGCTCGGGTAGGAACATGTCTAACTGGATTGTTCCACATTGCCAGGTCCGCCCTAAAGCATCCTTAATGTGGATGTCGATTTTTGGTCCATAAAAGGCCCCATCGCCAGGGTTGATGGTGAATTGGTATCCACCTTTTTCTAATGCGCCTTGAAGCCCCTGAGTCGCTTTTTCCCATTCGTCATCGGTACCAATGGATTTCTCAGGCCTTGTGGATAATTCCAAGTGATAGGTGAGTCCAAAGGTGGAATACATTTCCTCAGCGAGCTTCAAGACCCCTAAAATCTCGTCTTGAATGTCTTCAGGCTTCATATAAATATGGGCGTCGTCCTGGTGGAAGCTTCGAACCCGGAAAAGACCCGAAAGGGCACCAGACATTTCGTGACGATGAACGTTGCCAATTTCGCCAATCCGCAACGGAAGCTGGCGGTAGCTGTACTGGTTTTCGTTGTAAAACAGCATGGCCCCGGGGCAGTTCATTGGCTTGATCGCAAAATGCCGATCTTCGATTTCTGAGGTGTACATGTTTTCTTTGTAATAACCCCAATGTCCAGAACGTTCCCAAAGGTCTTGGCTCAGCATCACAGGGGTTTTGATCTTGTGGTAGCTTTGAGCTCGGTGGCATTCGTCCCAATACCCCATCAACTGGTCCCACATGATCATCCCTCGAGGGTGAAAAAAGGGCATTCCCGGTCCTTCGGGGTGAAAGCTGAAAAGGCCCATCGCTTTCCCAATCAACCGGTGGTCTCGCTTTTTCGCTTCTTCTAGGATGTGGAGGTATTGCTTTAACTCTTTTTTATCAGGGAAACTGATTCCGTATATTCGGGTCAATTGGGCATTGTTCGCGTCTGCACGCCAGTAGGCCCCGGAAGTTTTGAGGATTTTAAACCCTTGGATCAGGCCAAAATGCGGGACGTGAGGCCCACGGCAAAGGTCAATGAACTCCCCGTGAGTATAGGCTGAAAGCCCTTCGTTTAGCTTCTCAATCATTTCCTTTTTATAAGGATTGTCCCCAAACTGAGTCAAGGCCTCGGAAGTGTTGTTGTACTCTATCCTAGCGGGGGCTAAGCGTTCCTTGACGATCTTCCCCATTTCCTCTTCAATCTTTTCGAAGTCTTCTTCGTGAATCTGGAGATCAGCAAAGTCGTAGTAGAAACCCTGTTCAATAGCGGGGCCGATGGTCGGCTTCGCTTGAGGGAACAGCCGGGTGACCGCTTGGGCTAAGAGGTGAGCGGAACTATGCCAAAACAACTCTTTCCCCTCATCTGAAGAAAAATCGATCACCTCGACCGCCGCATCGTCGACCAAAGGGCTTGAAAGATCTTTGGTGTTGCCGTTGATCTTGACCGCTAACGCCGGTCCGTTTACAGTCTTTTTGATTTTTCTAGCGAGTTCAACGCCAGTAGACTCTTCGGAAAGTTCCTCAGAGGTTCCGTCAGGTAAATGGATGATCATGGGAAATGTTGCTCATATCGGGGGGTAATAAAAAGTTTAAAAACCGTGTCAGAGTTAACATTTATTTCAGCCTTAGGCAAGTCGTTAGAGTCATTATAGACTTGGTCTGCTCGTCATTTAACACCCTACAAAGAGTAATTCTAAGTTTTAAACAAGATTGACAAATCTAGGGAATCTACCTAGATTGAGGCAAGGAAAAATTACGAAACACTACCGTGGCGACGGTTCACCCCTACTGGATTCTTTCATGAAGAAGACCATGGCACGAATTTTAACGACCAAATACGGTTTGTTCCTGCTCGGAACGCTGGCGTTACTTTGGCCTACCTCCCTGCTGGCAGAGGAACCGCAACATCTGCGGCTTTCTTTAAGAGCCTTAGGGATGGGTAATGCATTTGTAGCCGCCGCCAACGACGAAAGCAGCCTGTACTACAACCCTGCTGGTTTGGCCTCGGTTCAACGAAGCTTTTTTGAAATCTTGTCGACCAACGTGACAGTTAACCAGAACCTAATTGACATGGGAAACCAGTCTGGTTCGGATCAAACTGCTTTTGTCGGAGACTTGATTGGGAATAAGATCTACGCAGAAGGTGGTCTTGGACTGCTGAGCTTTACCGCTCCTTACTGGGGATGGTCCACCTTTGCCGGCTTCACCATGGATGCGACAATCCATAACCCGACAATTCCTTACTTCGATGTCTTAGGATACGCTCAGTATGGTGCGTTGGGTGGATTTGCGGTGACGATGTATGACCAACTGATTGATGTTGGTGTGAGCTTAAAGTACATAAGTCGTGCGGGGATTGGGAAAACCTTCCACATCGTGGATTTTTTAGACCCCAAGTTTGACACCAAAATCCAAGATGATTTTGTGAATAAATCGCAGGTCTCTTCGGATGTAGGCGCTACCTACCACATTGATCAGTGGTATAACTACAATTTGAAAGTCTCTGCGGTGATGAAAGATATCGGCGGCTTAGACTTTGGTAGCTCCGGCAGCATCCCGACAACGGTGAACTTTGGTTTGGCCAGCGAATCTGAATTCGCTGGATTTGATTTGTTGGTCGCTGCGGACTTAGTCGACGCTACCTTTGCAGCAACAGAGAAGAAATCCTTTGCTCGTAACTTCAATATGGGGGCAGAATTAGGGCTCTCAAAGCGATCAAATGGTGGGCACCATGCATTAGCTTTCCGGCTGGGAAAAAAGGGGCCTTACCCTACAAAGGGCATCTCCTTTAACCCGCCTTACCTCCCAATAATGATCGACTACGCTAGTTGGTCTGAAGAGGTCGGCGCTGTAGCTGGTGCAAAAGAAGACAAAAGACAAACTATTCAACTTTCTTTCAACTTTTGATCTAGGATAGGCAGATGAACCTGTTGAAAAAAATCTTGCCCATCGGGTTGGCTCTCTTCGGTATGGTCGGGTGCTCTAGCCAGGGAAAGGTGACCCACGCTGTGTTTGAACGACAAGATGCGAGTTTTAGAGAGTTGGATCTTTCACTCAAAGAATTGTACCTGAACATCTACAATGGATCCACGGACGATCAATTTAAAGCGGTATATTCTCTTCGACATTTAGCCAAATGGATGGACGATCCAGGGAAACGTGCGATGGCCGCAAAAGGCTTGGTTTTTACGGCTGCCTTTTCGGATGATGGCGATGTTGTCGATTCTGCGGATTCAAGGGCTGAATCCCTTGTGCGTGGAGACGATCTTTACGCCGCTTCTGCAGTCATTGATGCGAAAGTCGGAATCGTCACTGGACATTTTGGTTTGTTAAAAAAAGACACCAGTGTGTTTTCTAGTGAGGTGACAGAAGAGTTCATTCTTGCCGACGACTCGGAACGAGAAAACGCTCTAGATTTTTTGACTTCTAATTTTGATGAAGTTGATGAGGGCCTACAGCTAAAGTTAGCCTTTGGTTTTGCGGATATCCTTAATAATCCTGCAAACTGCTATAAAACTGGCTATAAAATGGTCACCAAGAACGTTTCTGAAACGGTTCCCAACCCTCTTTACGTCGAACCGAAAGAAGGGGAAGAACCAACAGCTGGCGTCCCCAAGATGATCACAAAAAACAAGATCCTCACAATGGAAGACAAGACTCAACCTGCTTGTAAAAAAGACGATTTGTCGGATCAAGCAAGCTGGAAAAAGTCTCTCATCGAAGACATCAATGACATGCTGAGCTACGGAGGGATCACCCCGGAAGTATCCTCAGCCTTGTTACTGGCAGCAGCGGGAACGACTGGGCTAGAAGACAAGATGTTTGTAGCCAACGAAATGTCTGACTGGATTGATGACGGTGTGATTGCCCCTGAACGGCAAGGTATCCTTGAAGCCGCGATAAACCGGGCGAAAGGATATTACCCAGATCTATATAAAAATAAAATAGACTTGCAAGCTTCCGCGCCAGTTAAAGAAGAAACAACGGTTGATGAAACAAAGTCTGCAATGGAAATTGCAAAACAACTTGAAGCGTCGAAGAGTGGCACTTCTGATCAGCTCTCTAAGCAGTTAGCCAATGCTCAATTCCAAGTTCGACCTAATTTTGCGAACCCTGGGGCTTACCTAGGGTTGGCCTTTTGGATGAACAACAGCGATATGGTCTTGCAACGCCAGTTATTTCGGCCGAGCAGTCGGTACCAGAGTGGTCCCGTCCCAGGAAATCAAGCTGGATTCGTGGTCCCTTTGAGCTGGTTGAACTACCGGGGATTTGATGGGACACCAGAGTCTAATGAGTTGAAGATTGTTTTGTACCGTTCTCTAATCAATCGGTTAGATCAGGGTTATACCTTTGATTCTTCGAAAGGGTTGGTTAAAGTTGCCTTGAAAAGTATCCAAGAAGTCAGCGAGGCGAAACCTTGGGAAATCGATCTTCAAATGGATTTGATTCGTGCTGCTTGGCCAAGTTTGGTCGCTGGTGGGGCGGATTATAAAGCCTTTGAAGAAGCCATCTTAGCCGGCGTTGAGCGACATCAAGAGGAACCTCAGCTTATCTCAGCTTACATCTCTGCCTTAGTCGGTGTGTTGGCGGTGAAAAATCAAGAAGAAGCTGTTTGTGAGGTCTTGAAAACTAAGGATGTGAAAATCCAACTTGCTGCGTTTGACCAGGTAAAAACTTATGATGCGTACAAAAAACCTCAGGCAACCGACAGCGTTCTCCCAAGCCCGACGTTTTGTGGAGTTTCGATTTACGAAGATACTGTGAAGAAGGCTGAACCAGAGATGGACGCACCAACCGCAGTGGAGGCCACTGAACCTGCTCCGGTGGACGAGAAACAGGCTGAGGAGCCTGCGGCCGGAACTGTGGAAACAGCTAACGAAACCCCTTAATTCACTTTATACACCCTTGCGACTTCGGAATTCGAGGAAAAGACCATGGAACAGTTTCAACGAGCTAAAACAAAAATCCTACCTTGGGTGATGTTAGGGGCGGTTTCCTTATTATTTGGATGCGCCTCAGCGGATAACAACACAAGCTGTGCCCAACGGTTAGATGAAAAATCATTCGCAAGCGTGAGTGAAGATGCTAGCTGTAGTACCTATGAGCGGGGTAGTGCTTACTTGGGTAGAGCAGGGTTTTTATTCTCAAACTTCTTGAAAGAAGGGGCTTCGAATAACTTTAGAACCGCCCTTGGCATTCCTGGGACAGCAACTTGGGATTCCTGGGAAGGAAAGGCCCACTATAAGTCTGCACGATATTGGACGGGTAGCGAAGCGGCTAGTACAAGCGCTGATAGTAACGACTATTACTATGGGCAGTCTCGAACCAACGCTGATATTGAAATTCACTACTTTGCTACCCTCGCAAACATGCTTGCGGAAACTTATGTTCAGTTGGATACCGACGGGAACGGGAAGGTGTCTGAGGCAGAAAATCAGGCATTCACCAATATCAACCCGAAAACCGCTGCAGACTACGGTTCCAATGATATTACGGGCACCAACTACTTTCAAATCAGCACGGGGATTCAAGGATATGTTCTGGATATTAATAATAACCGGTGCTGGACTGATACGAATGGTGACGGCCTTGAAGGCATTAATGACCCAACCGGAGCCTCTGCAAGTACACTGTTGAGTTGTGTGACAGCTGCAGGAGGCACTCTTTCGGGAACCTGTTCGGTTATCGCGAAGGTGGACAACGTACAGAAGATGTTTAAAACAACGATCACCAGCGCCAACAATGTGTTGACGATGACCGATAGCTTGGTTGCCAGCTTAAAAAGTTTGAACGCAGATATGACCGCTTTAGGTCTTCCGGCAGATTCGGATTTGAAAAAAGGGTTAAACGATTTTACCGCGAAAGTGGATAACGGCGGAGCCTGTACCAGTAACGCAAGTTTCGTCGAGGTAAACCAGTTATTAGTGCTGATCAACGCGGCAAACAAAACGAGCTTAGGCACGACTTCAGGGGCTTATTTGAGCGCAAACAAGCTCGCGTTGACTGCCTTGCAGGGGTCTTCAGATAAAACGGTCACCCAGCCAACGACCACCACCACTGGGATCAATTGCTCAAATGCAGGTGCCTTGGATGCTCGTCTTGTGTTCCAAACAAGTACAACTGGGACCTATACAGCTGACTACGGTAGTGCAAACACAGGGATCAGCTCCACCTTCGCTAGCTTGAGAAATATCCAACTCTCCGCTGACGGTGTGACGATCAAACCGATTAAAAAGGGCGACGATATTGTTGCCTTTGAAGAACTAATTTGTATGCAGTAGGGTTTTTTGAACCCACAACTGATGCAAAGGGGCTTTTACCTTCTGACTATTTTAGGTCAACTGGGGGAAACATTTTCGATCGAACATAATGGATGAAGTCAGAGTCCCTCAAGAGACGATATATGAAACCTTACACCCGATTTTACTGAATGGGTGTGAGGGTCTTTCAAAGCAGCTTTCTCAAGCTTTAGGAGTCGATATTAGCTCCAGTCCCTGGAATTTTATAATCGACAATCGTCAGATTGCTGACCTTGCCAAACCTTTTTCTCTTGATGCTAACTGGCCTTCGTTTGCTAAGTTTTTTAAGGGTGAACAGGATATGTTCCTTTTTTTAGAGAAACCGGTGATGGGGATTGTCACCAAAAAAGCGAAGATTTGGGTCTTTTTCGACCCAAAGATTGCGGTTGCTTACTTCCAACGGCAAACTGAACGGCCTAAAGACTTTTCTTCGCAGGGGATCAAAAAGTTTCCACCCCTAGATTTAGGTAAAGGGCTAGCAAAACAGTTGCAGGCTTCTCTGTCCGAGTCGGGCGTGAAGGTGATGCAGCAAATTAAGAAGATTGAAGCGTTCTATTCAATTGCCGATCAATTTTTACCAGCAGAGGCCAGCCAGGCATTTTCTCAGGCTGCAAAAAAGTTGATTGTTCGCTTGGCGTTGGCTGAAGTTAAACAATTGCAGCTTGATATTGTAGATTCTGGTTCATCCCCGACCTTGCTTGAAAAGCGTCTACAATCGATTTTTCGGGTCTGCATAGGTCTCTATGCCCGAAAACCTGAAGGAAAGGAAAAAGAAAGCCTTAAAACGCTACTATCCCCTAAGATCATCGTTCGAAAAAAGGCTCTTGAATTAGTTGAAGCTCGTTTAGCAGCTGATGCCGCTTAATCTGTAAACCTTTAGGGCTACGGTGTCCTAAATTTACAGGTTCAACGCTTTGCAAGGCTGAATAATCTTTAGCGTTTGGTTTCCGCTGGTCGAGGCTCTTTGTCGGTGGTTTAGACTCACAGCCTGGGCGCTTTTGCACTATCTTACCTCCTCCCTTTTAAATACTGTTGCCTCACCGGTTCCGGCTGTTTTTCAATGGCATACCGCAACATGGTTCTGGGCATTTGAGCGTAGCTTAGGTCTAAGAAGTCTGTGAGCTGCTTGTTGTCCCGCTTTCCTGCTTCTCGAAGCATCCATCCTACAGCTTTGTGGATTAAATCTTCCTTGTCGAAAAGTAAGCAGTGCGCGAGCCGGAAGGTGTCATGAAGTTCACTTTGTCTGATGAAATATAGTGTGGAAATGATAGCTATTCTGCGGGTCCAAAGACGCTCAGATAGGGCCCACTGGTCAAGAAGGCTCCTGTCTTTTGAGAAAAGGTAATGACCGATGACCGCTGGGCAGCTCATGTCGACGAGGTCCCAATTGTTAATTCTTGGGAAGTTTTTGAGGTAAAATTGATAGGCTTTGTCCTGCCCTGCTGCCCCGTTTGCTGTTGTGTATTGATTCACCAAAATAAGCAACCCAACCATTCGCTCTTCATGATACTTGGAGTCTAGGAAGGATTGTATTTCCTCTTGGGAGATTGAGTATAGTTCCTTAGAAAATTTTCGTAGAACCGGAACTCGTATGCCCAAGAACAGGTCTCCCTCCCCATATTCGCCTACCCCAGTTTTAAAGAACCCTTGGCTGTGCTGCGCAATCTGAGGGTTCCCCAGGGATCTAAGTTTCGTTTGGTAGGAGGTAGTCATGGCAAAAAAAGGTGAGTTTTGAGTTTACAGGTTGTAGAATGTGTAAGAACGCCTTTACTCTATCCCTATTTGGGGAAATTTACCACTGTGCAGGCTGTTGGGCTTTGTAAAGTAACGGATTTCCTTGTTTGATAGGAAGCTGGTTGCGCAGCAAAGCGGATTGTTGCTAATGTAATGTAAATATGAATTTTAGGTATGTGACCGTAAATGAAGGCCAATTCAAGTGATGTTTTAATATGCCCTAGGTTGACAGCACCCAGGGCTGCTGGGTAGGGTTAGGGTTCAGAAAAATAGTCGAGGCGTAGCGCAGCCCGGTAGCGCACTTGTCTGGGGGACAAGGGGTCGCAAGTTCAAATCTTGTCGCCTCGACCATTACCACATATAGCTTTACGGCGAATCTGCTGAACTCTAAAAAGCTGAAAATTTCATTTTATGACTTATTTGTGACTTAATCGGTATGCTTCGGTTGTTGCTGTTTGTATTTCTGTGTTAGGTCTATTGTTCTCAGTTTCTGTTACACGAGCAATATTCCACAGACTCAAACCACAGTTATAATTTATGACCTATCAAGGCGTTCAACCAGGTTCAGATAATTTTACTCCTGGCTTTTTACGACAACGGCGCAATTTATTACTCTGCACCATATTAATGGCAGTAATGAATATGGGAATATTCAAGTTGAAGGGTGTTAGCCTTAGCGGACTAGGACTTGAACTACTAAATGAACAGCGATTGCATTGGCTGGTTCTGGCCCTTGAACTTTACTTCCTGCTTCGATTCTTTGCTTATCGAAAACGATATGAAGGCAATGCCGCAAAATTCCCTGAGTCGTATTCAGAGGCTATCTTAAAGTCATCTCAGGCAATAACAGGTAGGTGCGCAGTCTTTTTTAATAAGAGCGATAATAGTTGGAAGTATTCCTTATTAGCTAAGGGTCATAAATTTTCAGGGACTAATAACGTCGCTGAAAAGGTCAAAGAACCTCTACCAAAAACAGGGGTATGGTTAGTTTTTATTATAGGTTGGGCCTTCTGGCTGCCCGTTATGTGAACTGGAGCTTAAGATCACCTATCTTTACCGATTACATGTTTCCACCCATACTTGCTTGGTCCTTACTTACCTATGAAGGGACGATTATTTTAGCCCCCTATTGGCTAATTTTGCCTTCTTTTTAGATTCAACCAAAGGAGGTAATACTCACACATTTATTCTTCTATAAACAAAGAATAACTAGTACTCCTGCCACCTTCAGGGTTTTTCTTTAACACCCCTCGTTTGATCAGATCGTTGATATCCCTAGTTGCGGTATCCTGAGAACACTTGGTGATCTTGGCCCACTTCGACGAGGTCAGCTTGCCTTCAAAGCCATCTAGCAGACGATTTAGAATATCCCTTTGTCGGTCATTGATCGATTCATCCCTGAAATTATCCCAGTACTTGGCTTTGCCAAGAACTCCAGCTAAAAGTTCTTGTGCGCCTTCTAAAGCACGGCCTAAACAGTTAAGGAACCATTCAATCCAAGCTGTTATATCGAGGTCACCCTTTTGAGTAGCCTCTAAAATCTGGTAGTATCCCTTATGCTCTCGTTGGATTTGGGCCGACATGCTGTAAAAGCGCTGAGCTGAGTTTTCTGATCTCGCTAAGGCCAAATCTGTAAGAGCACGGGCAATACGCCCGTTGCCGTCATCAAGGGGATGAATAGTCACAAACCAAAGGTGAGCGATAGCAGCCTTCACAACCCCGTCAATTTGGCTGTCTTCATTGAACCACTGGATAAAGGCTTTCATTTCCTTAGCTAATCCCTTTGCAGGCGGCGCTTCAAAATGGACCATTTCTCGCCCCATATGTCCCGAAACAACCTGCATAGGGCCGTTGTGATCATCTCGCCATTCACCGACCTTAATTTTTGTCATCCCACTTCGGCCTGTTGGGAAAAGACAAGAATGCCAGCCAAAGAGCCTTTCATCGGTAAGTGGTTGGTTATATTTTTGAGTAGCATCCAACATCATTTCCACCACACCCTCGATTTCTCGACTAGCAGGTGGCATTGAACCCACATCTAGCCCGATTCGCCTAGCAATGGACGAGCGTACAGATTCTTTATCTAAAAACTGCCCTTCAATCTCGTTAGATTTGATGATCTCTGTGGTTAAAGACTGCAACGATGCTTCGTTCTTAAGATCAAACCCAAGACCTTCCATACGGCCAAGCAAACGGCCTTGTTGGTGCCTGACTTTAGCTGTTAGGTCGGCCAATTGGTCCTTTGACCATGTGAAGTTAGGCCAGGATTTAAGTTCATGGATATAGGTCATTGATAATCTCCGCATCAGTTGCAGTGATTATGAAGTCTATTCTCCGCAAAAGCAATCTTTTTTCAACGCAGATTATGCGGAGTTTAAAGGTGGTATTCTCCGCACCCCGTGACTTTTAAAATATTTTATAATTTCAAGGAACGCAACTTTGCGTTGACTATAATGGACCTAAATTTTCGTACAACTTTTGAGTTAGGCGTTATTCCTGAATTTCGGTAACAAACCTCAAATCAGGAGCAGGGAATGAGCAGAAAGAAACGAACATTTGGCCCGGACTTTAAAACTAAGGTGGTCTTAGAATTATTGGCTGGAGATAAAACGGTAGCTCAATTGGCGAGCAAGTACGAGATTACACCTAATAGCCTCAATCAATGGAAGAAGCGATTCTTAGAGAATGCTTCAATGGCCTTTGACGTAGGCAAAGCCACTCAAGGGTTCAAAGAAGAGATTGACGATCTGAAGCAAGAGAACGATGCTTTGGCTAAAAAACTTGGCAAAACCACCATTGAGAGGGATTGGGCCGTGGGAAAGCTAAAGAGCTTGGACTCCTCGATTAAACGAGACCTTGTTGAGTCTAAGCAGGCAAATTCAGCCGTTTCTTTGGCAAGGCAATGTGAACTCGTAGCTGTAAACCGGTCCAATTTGTATTATCAACCCAAGCCGACTTCTGAAAAAGATTTGGGGATGATGAACCGAATTGATGAGATTTACACTGATATTTCATCAACTTATGGCTATCGTTTCATGCATCAGCAGCTCTTAGAGGACGGTTTCTCGGTGGGCAAGAATAAAGTGCTCAAGCTGATGAACCGAATGGGCATTCAAGCGATCTTTCCTAAGAAGCGCAAGTTGACGTCGATTAAGGATCGAGAGCACAAAATCTACCCTTACGCCCTAAAAGGACTGGCGATCAATCGACCGAACCAAGTTTGGAGCGGAGATATCACCTACATTAGGGTTCAGGGTGGGTTTATGTATTTGGCTGCAATCATCGACTGGTACAGCCGTTCAATACTAGCGTGGAAGCTTTCCAACTCGATGGATACAGCCTTGGTGACTGATGTTCTGAAAGAGGCGATTGAGCAACATGGTAAACCGGAAATCTTTAATTCTGATCTAGGCTCACAGTATACCAGTCAAGAGCACACAGGATTATTGAAGGCCCTCAAAATCCAGATATCCATGAATGGAAAAGGTCGATCCATCGACAACATCGCCATTGAACGGTTCTTCAGGACCCTGAAATACGAAGAAATCTATATCAATGATTATAGAAACATCAAAGACTTACGATTCGGTATATGCCGGTTCATGGACTTTTATAACTTCAACCGATTTCATTCAGCGTTGAAGTACAAAAAACCAATGGATGTCTATCGAAAAGGAAGATTAAAAGCAGCTTAAAGAGAAGAGAGATTAGGAATATCGTTCAACCTAAAAGTTGTCTGGACGATTAGGTCCACTTTACGCCTCGATAAAGTTGTAACCAGCATAGCCGTCAGTGATGACCAAGCCCGAGTATCCTTCCAACAGTTCCTTGGCTACAGCCCCAGATCGGCTTGGATCATAGGCGAAGTACACCAACGGTGATTTAGTCGCACCTGAGCGCATGACCCAAAGGTAGGATTTAGAGGTGGCTTTTCTGCCTGGTTCTTTTAAAACCTGTAAGGTCGTCTCGTCGATTTGGATCAGCGGGGCCAGTTTAATTTCTCGGTGAAGCAGATAAAGCATCCGTTCTAGCCGTTCTCCCAACTGAATCGCCCAGTTTGCCATATTGGTTCTGGAAAGTTCATAGCCTAAACGCTTAAACTGCTTCTCCTGACGAAAAAAAGGCAGGCTGTCCACGAACTTGGCAGTGATGA
>Ga0316202_10002269_pt1 | contig 12851 bp, 13 predicted proteins | sample 3monrhotite_MG_FD_204934 | JGI IMG/M metagenome (GOLD analysis project Ga0316202, IMG submission 204934) | Microbial mat bacterial communities from mineral coupon in-situ incubated in ocean water Damariscotta River, Maine, United States -... | ecosystem: Environmental > Aquatic > Marine >... | reverse complement strand
GGCCGCACGCTCGTGATCCAAGTCGACCCCAACGACCTACCGCTCCTCAGGCGTCCGCGCCTGGACTAACGGACTCCGGTGATCGGTCAAAACCCCTGGGTCGATCTACTAGTTCGGATTCGTCGGCGAAGTTCTTCGCCGGCTCTACTTCAGGAGGACTCGTGCCCGCTCGCTTGATCCGAGGCGCTCGCCGCCTCACCAGCTGGATCCGAGACCCCGAGCTCCCTGGACGAGCAGAGGCCAACCAACGCGCCTGGGAGCGACTCCCGGCCAAGTGGCGCGTGCCAGAGCAGGTCTTCGGCCGCCAGCAGCCTGGCTGCGCAGCGACCTATCACGTCGTCGAGCGCTGCAACTTCAGCTGCTCGGCCTGTTACCTGGCTAACACCGCCAACTCGGTTCCGCCCCTTCCCTTCGAGGAGGTCAAGGAGCAGCTCGACGCGATCCGAGCCTTCCTCGGCCCTTGGGGGAACACCCAGATCACGGCGGGCGAGGTCACGCTCTTGCCCGTGGAGGATCTCTGCCGAATCCTCCGCTACTGCCAGGAGATTCAGCTCTCAGCGATGGTCATGACCCACGGCGACACCTTTCGTCAAGACCCGACTTATCTCGAGAGGCTCGTCGTTGAGGGCGGGTTGGAGAAGGTCGCAATCCACATCGACACGACCCAGCATGGGCGCCAGGGCTTGCAGCGAGGCGATCGCGAGCCTGACATTCACTGGATCCGTGAAGAGTTCGCCGAGCTGATCCGGGAGACCCGGCGCAAGACCGGACGACCCCTCGCGGCAGCGCACACCTTCACCGTGACCGAAGAAAACCTCTCCGACGTCCCCGAGGTCATGCGCTGGATGGTCGATAACGCGGACGCCTTCCGCATGATCAGCTTTCAGCCCACGGCAGCGGTCGGGAGGACCCGGGTCGAGGCCCTGACCAGCCAGAGTGAGAACCGCCAGCTGCTCTGGAATCACATCAGCAGCGTCAGCGAGGGCCTCCTCAACTCGCAGACCCTCCTGTTCGGGCACCCTGACTGCAACGACACCTCACTGTCCTTCGTGGTCAAGTTTGGGGGCGAGACTCGCGTCGTCGAGGTCACGCGAGAGGACGCCAAGATCGATCGCCTGTTCTTCGATCGCCTCTTTGGGGGCTCCTTCGCTGGCTTCTCGCCAGACGGAATGGGGATCGCTGAGGCCAGCGCCCGGATCTTGGGACGCGTCCTGCGCGGCCCCCGCTACCTCTGGGAGGCCCCCGCCTATTGCTTCTATCGAGCCTTCACCGAGCGGGAGTGGTTTCCTCGCTTCCTGGGGACGGTGGCGCACGGCGGAGGCTGGTCGGTGCGACCCCTCGCCGTGATCGTCCACCACTTCATGAGCAACGAAGAGCTCGAGACGCCCCTCGGGAAAGAGCGCCTCGAGGCCTGCGTGTTTCGACTCCCAGTTGAGGGCCGCATGGTGTCCATGTGCGAGATGAACGCCACCGATCTGCGGGCGGACCTCAACGTCGCCGCCCGCGAGCGAAGTCAGTCACTTCCCCTTGCCTCGGTCACCTAGAGGCTCCAGGCCCACCTGGATCAGCTTTTCCTGGGACCTTGAGAGTTCTTCCAGTCCTAGGCTCAGGCCCGCTGTCCACATTCGCTCGTTACCTTCGAGGTCCCTAGAAGACCTGGGTTCTTCTCCATACAGCGCTGAGCGTCCCTGCCTGCTCACAAGCCCAACGAGCGGGTAATGCTGCGTTTTGGATCGCCCAGGCTGAAGCGGAGTTCAGAGAGGCGGGTTGTCCTTCTCTCCGCGGCGAGACACGTTTCGCGACTCGTGCAGGAAGCCCTGCGTCTCTCTGGTCAGCTCCAGGGACGCCGGAAGGAAAGGCTCAGCCGGCAACTTAGGCCTATGTCGCTCTAGGGTTTTCTTGGACACCAGATTGGGGTGTCGGTCCGGGTAAGGACCATCGCCCTCGAGGTGTTTCATGACCAAACGAAAGTCGAAGAGGAAGGGCTGTATTTTCGGCTCGAAGGAAGGCTGAGGCCGTGCGCCGGCTGGTCGCGGGAGAGGACCTCTACGTTCTCGCCCGCAAACTCGGGATCACCGCCGCGACGCTGGCGACCTGGCGCGACAAGTATCACCAGGCCGGCGAGGCCGCCCTCAAGAGCTGTCAGCGCGACGACCGCGACGAGGAGGTGTTCGCCTCAAAGCCATGGTCGGCGAGCTCACCATGCGCAGCGAGATCCTCCAGGAGGGTATGCGGATCAAGGAGGGTCGCCCTTTCCTCACGCGGAGGTCGAGACCATGAGCCACGCCGTGTCGCCCTCCGCGGGTCGTGTCTACGGTGTGGCGCGGGTCTGCAAGACCTGGGGCGTTCCTCGATCGACCTACTACGACCGCCAGCGAAGCTGCCGAGTCGAGGCCGCCCAAGAAGCGAGGACCCAAGACGCCCTGGTCAGACGCCGAGCTGACCAAGGCGATCCGCAAGGTCCTGGCCGAGTCGCCCTTCGTAGGCGAGGGCCACCGCAAGGTCTGGGCGCGCCTCCGCATGCTGAAGGGCATTCGGACCTCGAAGGCCCGCGTTCTTCGCCTGCGCCAACCAACACCCGATTTAAGGGAGTCGCACGCGGAGAACGGTCATCAAGACCTTTCGTCTTGAGCCGTCTTTCTCTAGCGCGATCTCAATCTGGTGCCGCCCCAAAGAGGTCGCGTCTGGAGACCAAGTCACGACCCCGGTTTTGGCCTCGACCTCCAGCCCATCGGGAGCGCGGACGATTACGAAGGTCTCGCCCGGCTTGGGCTTGGCGGCGATCCGAAACGCGAGTTCGTCCCCGACTTGAATCGAGGTGGGCGCCGCCCCGGCCGGGGGATCAACGTCTCCTGCACCCTTGAGTGGAGGCAAGGCGCTGGCCCACCAACTTCGGCGCAGCTCTCGGAGCCGAACCGCCCGATCCCCCAAAGCCTCCACTGGTTGCCACTCTGAGATCGAGAACACGACCCAATCCCGGCCGGCTTGGGTCACAACAACGCCGGGATTTATAGAGCGAGGACTCATGACCTTCGCCCACTTCTTGACGTCGAACTCGCTGTTCAAGACAACGTTGGGAAGCCTTCCCAAGAGAGCGGCTCGCTCGATCTGGGGGCTAATCGAGTGGGGCAACTGCAGGGTCCGCTCCCAGAGGACGGTCCCTTCGTTGAGGTCGACCCCGGCGAGGGGGAGGCGCTTGGTGGACGCTAGGCCGAGAGGCGTTCGCGAGAGGCAAATGACGGGACGATTGGGATAGCGAGCCAGCACGACGCCTGGCTGTTCCCAGGTTGGTTTGTCCTTCCCGATCACATAAGCCGACGTCTTCTCGTCGCTCGAGAGGGCGAAGCCTCCCTTGATCGGGATCGCAGGGCCCGCGCTGAGCGCGGTTGACCAAGGCGCCTTGAGAGACTCCAGCTTCCCCTGAGGCACGTGAGGTTCCTTCGAAAGCGCGAAGGCTGATTTGAAGAGGTACGGGACGCCGCTTGGATAGCGCTGAAAGTTGCGTTGAATTACCGCGTGCTGATCCGAGAAGGTGAGCGATTGAGTCGGCAACTCGCGGTGGTAGACGACCTTTCCCGTCTCGAGGTCGATCTCGGCGACCTGTGGCGAGAGATCACCCTTCTCTGCGCAGAGAACGACGACCTTGCCTTGGGGCGGCTGCAGAGCAAGCTTCCGAGGGAGAAGCACCCTTCCGTCCCGGCTCCCCTCGACCTCAACAGCTCGCACGATCTTGCGAGTGTTCGGATCCACGACAGCGACAACACCTGATTCCGTGCAGCAGGCGACGATCCGCCCGTCCTCCAAGATCAAAACGTCCTGGGGGGAAATCGGGAGCTTGATCTCCTTGCCAAGGCTCGCCTGGGCCAGATCCCACGTCCAAAGTCTCGGGGGACTCCCTGGCTTGCGAGGGTCGCGCATTAAGAGGAGCAGACCCTGGCCAATGGGGTCCGGGAGGACCCCCTCAACGACGCCGGGGAAATTCAATGGCTGAACCCTGCCGACGCTTCCCCAAATCTCCGGCTCGACCACGGTCGCCGTCGAGAACCTGGGGTCGCCCTCCTCGAACACGAGACAGGTTTGAATCAGATAGGTAGAGCTCTTGGGGACGGGAAGCTCTCCGCTCAGGGCTCCCTCCAGCAAACGAAGCAGGAGCGGCTCCGCGTCCAGAGGGTCTGTACCCGCCGGTGGAGGCCCCTCAGCAGGCAGAACCCGAATCTCGACGCGCCTGACCTTCCTACAAGGATCGAAGAGCTCCGCTCGAATCTTGAGGGTCCGATTCTCCTCGGAGTCTGTCTGCTCGACTTTGAGGTTGACCACTCGTCCCTGCATCAGCGTCACGATCGTGCGCGCAGAGGTCACGAGACTGGAACCCTTGCTCCCCGCGCCAACGGTCACGAGGCCCACGACCTCGCCTGACTCGGTCACAACCGGCCCGCCCGACATGCCACGGACGAGGGGCCCTCCCAACTCGAACACGGCTGAGTGCGCTCCGACCAGCGCGCGTTTGCCGACGGTCGCCATCCGACTCCGCACCCCCTGCGGTTCCTTATCTCCCTCGTGCCCTACGACGGTCACACCTAGGGTCTTCTTGAGGAGCGTATTGGGCGAGAGCGGATAGGCCTCTGGCAGTGAATGGCTGCGAACGGAGAGCAAAAGAAGATTGCCCTCGACGCTGGGCCCTACGACCCTTCCCGCAAGGAATTGCCGGCGCGGCGTCCCAGGCTCGAACGCTACTCGGATCGCCGCCCCACGTTGACGTGCGAGCACGAGGACGTCCCCGGTCGTCACCAGGTGACCCCCGACTCGATAGCGAGCCACGAGGAGTCCAGATCCAGAGGCGATTGTCTTCCCCCCGATCTGTACGTCGATCCGAACGGTCGCTGCCTTGAGGCGCTCATTGACTGCTGGCCGCGACTCTTGGGCCTCACTCCTGGAGGGAGCCACGGCCAGGAGAGCAGAAGCGAGGGCAAGGCAGACGACTCGCTTCATGGGACTCCAGCGTCGACCTGCGACGTCACTCAGGTCAAGCTAGCGACCCCGAGCCCCTGGCACCAGCCATTGGCTCATAAGTCAAAGACGGACGTCGTTCGATCTTCGGAGCAATCGGGTGGGGTGGTGAGGTGTTCGGGAGCACGTATGCCCCTATGTCTCCCACGCCGCGCAGTTCAGTCGGGAGCGCCGCCTTTCGCTGAGACACCGTCGACTCCTCGGAGCCGCGCCTGGCCTCACGGAGAGCCTGGCGTTGTTGCTGGGTTAGCTCCCGAAGCTGCGTCTCGATCAGCCGGAACTGCTCCCACTCGAGCTTCACCATGGAGACGACTCCCGGCGGAAGGGGGGGAGCCGTCCCACTGCCGAGCCTGCTCAACGGCCCGGAGGAATGACTGTTTCTTGAGGCCGCCCTCACGCGGGTCGAAGTCGACTCCCTGCAGGAAGCGCTCCGCCGGATCCGATTCGTCAGCTGGGTTCGCTGCTTATTCAGCGACTTAAGTCTTCGCGGCAGGAGGCGTTCGATCTCGGCCTCCAGCGGAGGAACCCACGGCTCGGAGCGTGTCCTCGCCGTCGTGCTCACGCGCGAGCAGCTGCGCCAGCTTTCGTGCGTCGATCAGATCGGTCTTCGGATTCCTGCTGCGGCGACTCGTCTCAACGCTCGCCGGATCCACGACCAGGTTCCGATCCCGTTCGCTTCAAGGAAACGGTGGATCCAGAAGCCGTCGCGACCTGCCTCGTAGCAACTGAGGACGCGGACGTCGTCGCCGAGGCCGAAGTGGCGCTTCGCCGCTTCCACCTCGGCCAGGAACCCGCCGTTGTCACGCGCAGGAACGTTCGGATCCGGATCTTCCCTGCCCGGCTCGTGGTGAAGCCGAGCTTCCAGGTGTCCTTGCTCAACTCGAGCGCGACGTAGAGGTGGGTGGTGGCGGGAGTGGTAGCGTCTTTACGGGTCGTCAGGGCCATGGGTCCTCCCTCCATGGTTGGCCTGCTCCCTGCCGATCAAGCTCGGGGCGCAGGCGATTCTCTGGCGGCCCGTTTCCCGTGTGCGAGACCTCCTCGCTCGGTCAGGGCCGCTCGCGAGCCAGTCAGGTTGACTGGCCCGACAAGTTTGGCCCTCATAGCGTCTAGTAGCGTTCGGCTGCTTTGCTCGGACCTTCGCGTCGTCGCCTGACTCGCCACCGGTTCGCTTCCAGGGCGGGGAGCACGCTGACAGCGAAACCTGGCGTTCTTCTTCTTCCAGGGCCCGACTTGACTTGCTAGGCCGGCGCCCGGAGAGCTTCGAAGCCAAGAACCCCCTACCTCCGAAGGAAGAGGGGTGAGCTTCAGGTCCGGGCAGCTTGAGCACCGTCAGCGGAGTCGAGCAGCCCAGAGTTCGCTGTAGCCCACGTGATAGCGATCCGGCAGAGCCTCGCAGATCGTGGCCACGAAGCTGCAAAGAACGGAATCGTAGGCGTTGACGACCCTGCGCTCGAAACGCCTGCCCTGCTGCTCGGCGGCGACCTCCAGCCAGTCGCCGTCGACTCGGGGTGGCGCCCTCGTTGCCGGGGCGGCATGGGTCTCGATCAGGGCCTTCGTCCAGGCTGAGAGCCAGTTCACGAACTCGGACCTCGCGTAGAAGGGGCGCTGCTCAGTTGGACGATCCGGGTGTTCACCGGTCCAGGTGAGCAACCCCGTCTGGTCGAAGGCTAGGGTCTGTCTACGGCCGCTGGGCGCGACAGCTCCTGTGCGGATCGTGACACGGAAGACATCTCCTGCGGGCTGTTCGGCGAAAGGCAAGGCTGGTTGCACGGTTGGAGCAGCACGAAGGGCGATCCGGGAGATGGCCTGATCGACATCGGTGGCCACCACGAAGAAGTGCCCCTGGAGGACGTCGAGCACCCGGGCGACCGCCGAACGGGCCGCGCACAGCCCGAGGCCGCCGCCGCGCGCTGCCAACCCCTCTCCGAGACGAATGAACGGCGGCAGCGCGCCCGACCTGAGCGCGGTCACCCCGCTCAGGTCGAGGATCAGCCGGCGGACGTCGTGGTCCTCGACGGCGTCGATCAACGGGCCAAGGGCGGCGATCAGGCCGGTGTCCAACGCGCCGCTCAGGGCGGCTGTGCCGGTGCGGGGCGCGTCGGGGTGGGTTGGTTCCGGGGGGACCAGAACGAGCGGGGTGACCTCGATCATGCTGCTTGCTGCAGGCCAAACCTAAACAGACGGAGGGGGTGATCCGCGGCCAACCGCCTGAGGGGACAACCCGCCGGTCCATGACCTGCGGCGATCGCCCTCAGGCTGCCCTCGATCAAGTCGCTCAGCGAGTTGGCGGGGGCGCGCAGCGCAGCGCGCACGAGCGCGCTCAGCGCGCGTGGCGTGCCGCGCCGGGCGAGGGCGCTGGCGGCCGCTTCGGCGGCCGGCAGCGTATGTCCGTTCACGGTCCCGCGATCCGTGAACAGCACGCTCTCGAGCAACGCAAAGTCCGACGTCGAGTGGAGCGCTGCCAGGGCGTCCACCGCCTCGGCGCGTGCCCAGACCGGAACCGAGGCAGCCCGAGCCGTACGTCTCAGGTCCTCGTGACTGACCGGATCGCCCCTGAGGGCGAGCGCGGACCGGCAGCGGACACGCACACGGGGCGCGGGGTCCCGCACCCACTGCCCAAGCGCCACGGGATCGACCGCGTCCAGGCGATCGAGCGCGTGCAAACCGAGATAGCGGTGGTCAGGGCAGGCGTGTCTTGACGCAAGCCGAAAGAGCTTGAGGTCGGCCTCGCTAGGGGACACCGCGAGGTGAGCCAGGAGCTGGGCGCCCCGGCGGTCGGACCGGCGCGGGCACCCCTGCAAGAGCCGGGCGAGCCAGCGTCGCCCGGCCCCCGGAGCGCGGGCCGAGACGGCTGCCTCGAGCTTGGTCCAAAAGAACGCGTCGAGCGGCTCGAGTTCGGCGACGGTCAGGAGGGCGGCGACGGGAGCGTGGAGGAGGCGGTTCATGGCGGCATGTGCGTCAGCCTCTGCGCGAAGTCGCCTGGCACGCCAGGACCCAAGCGGCCCTTCTGCCCACTGCCGCAGCGCGTCGCGGTTGCCACTCGGTCGAGCGGGCCGCTCCACGGTCCGGCGCAGCTCCGCTTCGAGACGCCGCACGTCGTTCACGCTGGGAGGCTCCTCAAGGTTGGGGGTCGATACGCGACGGACTGGCTGCTTCTCGGAGGGCCGTGACCGCAGCTCCGTCGCCCCAAGGGCCGGGTCCAGGGCAGCCGCCTCGTGGAGGCCGATGTCGAGACCTAGGCCGCGGAGCGCGCGTAGGGCGTGGACCCGGATCCAATGGGTGCTCGTAGGAGCCAGGACCAGGTCACGCAGCGCCTCCGAGTCCTCGGGCTCTACGAGCGCTTCCAGCAACCGCGCAGCGCCCACGTGCTCGGTGTTGGGCCCAGCGGCTCGTCCCGGGGGCTGTTGGAGAAGCGCCAACAGGGTCGCGCATGTGTCTCGGCGCGACCGCCACTCGAACGTCTGACTGAGCATGCAGCACCCGTTTGGGATTGGAGGGCGAGTCCGCTAATCAAAGTAGCATCTCTCGGTGCGTCTTCAAAGGTCTCGGGCTACTCCGAACTCCTAGAGTTCAGCGTCCGAGACCTCCAAGAGAAGCTGCGGGGCCTCGAGGATCGCATCAAGCCAGCCCTGTAAAAGAACAAGAGCCAATCCTGCCGCAAGGCGAGATCGGCTCTTTGTCTTCCTGCAGGCAGCCGACTTTCGCGGCTGTGGGCCCTCGTCCCACTCTGCCAGGCACGACCCCACGGTGCAAGGTTAGTGAGTCACGTTGGACTCTCCCGGGACGATTGGAAACCGACAGGCTATCGGCGCCGGAAGTGATCCCGCTGACGCCGGTCGCCCCGCTGCCCATGATGCGGTTTATATCTCTGCAACGGCGCCGTTCCAGATCGGGCTCCGGGCGACGTGTTTGCGATTGATCAAGCCACCACTCCAGCGCTTGAGACCTTGGTCGCCGGCAGTCCGGTAGTCGTCCCAAGCGGTGCGACCATGCCGGCCCTCTTCGTTGGCAACGGTGTCTTGGTTCAAGCCCTCATCTACCTCCGCTGACGCGGCAAGGCTCGCTCCGGTCCCCGTGCTCACACGGGAAGCCCCGGCTGGGACTTCTACCGTCGGCGTGGGGCAACGCTGTCCTGGCTTGGTGAATTTGGATTGTGAGGGCGTACAAGTGCCTTGTACGGGACGGGGCCTCGCTCTCAGCGGTTCAGCAACTGCTTGGGCACAAGCGCATTGACACTACGGAGAGATATGTCGGCGTGCTGACGGAAGAGCTTCGCGCGGCGATTGAATCGTTGGGGTGAAGGTCCTGTAGGCCCACCAGCTTCTTGCGAAACAGGGGTGACAGAACCTGCCCTTGGTAGGTAGGTCCTCCGCTTTGCCCGCTGGAGACCAACCAAGGGTTGTTGGGACCCGGCCGGGAATCTTTCAATTGCCCTGTGTCGCGGTGTCCACTGAGGAAGCCCCAGCGGGGACGAGGGTGCGGTACGTCGTCCTGATGATCGCGCGAGCCGGTAGCGTCGCTAGACTTGGCGTTGAGGAGGCGCCATGCCCAAGCACTTGCTGCCTGAATTGATCGGATTTGAAAAGCACATTGAGAAGCTCAGGGAGGCACTTGCCTTGGTGCAGAGCTTCGACTCCACAGAACTAGGGTCTGAAATCGGTCACTCGACGACTCTGGCAGGCGAAGCGGTGGAGGTGCACCTGCCGGGTGCGCGCTTCGAGATCGTTCAGGCAATCTTCAGAGTGCCGGACAATGGCTGGAGGTTCGGCCAGTTGACCTATCGCGCCCTCGTCGAGAGTCCTGGAGGGAAGGTCCTGCACGAGCCATTCCGCACCTACTTCGTCGATCACCATGGGAACGTGGGAGAGAAGCCGAACCTAAGCGGATTCGCTACCGTTGGAGACTACGACTGGCACATCCGTGCGCTGCGTCATGTTCCGCTACTTCGAATTCAGCGAGCGGAGCGGCTTCGCAGCGTGCAGGCATAGCCCTTTGGCTCTGACATCGAGATTCCTGGCCACTGGGCGAGCTGGGCTGGTTGACACCAGCTCGCTCGGTGGCCACCTTGGTTTTGGACGCTGGAGGGAACAATGGAACGGCCAACCAACCAGGTCGAATCAGGTGAGAGCGAGCCCTGGTTCTCCGTTGCCATGGCGATAGCTCTTTCCGACGCGGTCTCGCATCTAGAGGCGCGGTTTCGAGAAGCCATGAGGGTTCTTGAGGTTGATCCGCTCGTGGACCTCGGCGACTTCCTCCTCTACTTGCCCGAGGGATACCCCTACACCCTGAATGTCCTTAGACGTCTCTATTTCTGTCTTGTGACAGTGTCGGCCCGGCTGGAGCCTTGGAAGCGTCAATGGGCCCGAGGCTTGGACGCGACCGTCGGCTGCTCTTGCCTTGCCGAGGAACTAATGCTACGCGCGATCGGCCTCGAAGCAGAGCGCGTCCTAGAAGACGAGTCCGCGGCCGAGGGTCCAGATTCAAGTCCTGTGGAAAGAGCGGAGTGGCATGCCTTCCACGCACTCGCCTTCGAGGACGCTGACTTTGAGGTCCTTTTTGAATCTGGCGGCAACAATGTGTTGGCATTGGCTGCATTGAAGGGGTTCCCGGGCACACTAAGCATGCCCTGGCGCGACTGGTTCCGGCCCTTCAATCCAGGAAGGGGGGTCTCCCCGCTCTGTTGGGACGGCAGCTTGCCGCACGCGCCCTTTGGCAGTTCGCCCAACTCAAACTGAACCTTTCGCACGAAGGAAGCCAAGGACAACGAAGATTCTCCCCCTCAGTCGCTGGACCCCGGTTCCCGCCGTGACCATAGCGGGAACTCTCGGCGAGGACTGCCAAGAGGGACTGTGTGGAGGCTTGGTGATTCCTAGAGCTTCCTCGGATCACCTGAAGAGTCCTCACACCGGAGTTCGGGGTCAGCGACCCCCTGAAGCGCAGGCAATCTTCGGCGTAAGCCCTTTGGTGGCAGTGCGAGAGGGCCCGGGGGTCCTAGTAGGGCTCTACTACTACCGCTTGCGCTACTACGACCCGGAAGCGGGTCGGTTTGTCTCGCGGGACCCGCTTGGTATGTGGGGTGACGCTGGGCAGCGAGGGAACGCGCAAAATTACTGTGGGAACAACCCGATCAATCTGGTGGATCCACTGGGATTGGACGGAGACAAGATCAAGTGGGAGGCCAGGCAGAACAAGATCAATGAGAAACTAGACCGCCTAAGGAGAGACTACGAAGTCCGGGCGGCAGCGAACGCGGCTGCTATCCGAAAGCTCGAACCGTACAAGTTCCCAAAGCAGGTGTTCGGAAAGTTGATCAAGTGGGACAAGACAGGAATCTTGAAGAAGCGGTTCGACGAAGCAATTGCACGGGGATACGATTTCGCCAGAGTGCAGATGGATCAGGTAGCACTGACGGACCGAGACGCGAAACGCATACTCATCGACCCGAGCAGGGTTTCGAGCTACGGCGCCTTCTATGCGGCGCTTGTCCATGAGATTCACCACTCAGGGCAAAAAGCCGAAAAGGGCCCGTGCAAGACCGGGGAGTCGCGAGAGGACTATGTGAAGCGTGCAACAGAGGACATGTTGCAACGCGAAAGTGAGGCCTATCAGCAAGAGTCTCAAGATATCGAGGCAATGAGGGCTGCCAATCCCGAGCTGTTCAAGGACTACAAGAACGAATACAAGGGACTGTCTCTTGATCAGATCAAGAAGAAGATAAGATCCAATTATGACAGCGAGAAGAGACGAAAGGACCTTGGGCTTCGCTGGGATTCGCAGCAATTCAAGAGGGACTGACTAGGTGATGCGCGACTTCGTTGGCATAGCCAGGGTCTTCCGACACTCTGTCGCTGTCTGTCTTCTCTCACCACTACTCTTGGCAGGGCCGGCATGCGGCCAAGTGCCAGAGTCCAAGTCGAGTTCGAAGTCCGACCGCTCTGATTTCGAGAGCCGACGTGAGACCGTGGTCATGCTGGGAGAGTCGGCGGCCGAAGAACATCCGTCCTACGGTTGTGGGGGAAGCGCCCAGCCGCCTCTCGTGAGAATCGGCGATTCTGAGCCTCCGGCGGCCGTTTGCGGCAATTTTGAGCCAGCAGACCGAAACACGGGTAGCCTCGGCGCCGGAGGCGGCCGAGGTTCTGTGCACAGAGCTTTGTGGAGGGTGTGGAGCGCTCTGTTGACTCAGGCAGCCTGAGACGGGGGGGCGCGCGTCCCGCCGCGGATCCTCACCTTGTGCTCTCGCAGGAGGAGGTAGGTCCCCAGGGGGAACTCGATCTGGTGCTCGGTGCCGGCCTGAGAGTTCAGCGCCTGGCGGCGGAGCTCGAGGGCCCAACGGTAGCGGTGTCGCCATGCGACGAGTTCTTCGAGGATCGCGTAGCGAGCGGCCGGGTCGCCTTTGCACGCGATCCGGGGGACGCGGGCGAAGGTCGGGCGGACGGAGCCCGCGCTGTCGCGGGGGTCTTGGACGAGGACGGCCTTGACGCCCATGTAGCGCGTCTTGCCCTCGGAGCGGCGAGTGGCGTGGACGACCTTGAGCTCCTCTTCGAGGCGGCCGCGGAAGTGTTGGCGGATCTCGTCGGGGGAGAGGTGCTCGTAGCCTCGCGGAAGGGCGACGGCGATCGTGACCTCGTCTGGAAGGGTAGAGCGAGAACGCTCCGCTTGAGCGCGCTGGCGCTCGAGGCGGAGGCGGCGGAGGCGGTTGCGGCGCTGGCGGAGGAGCGCGCGGCGGCGCTTGGCCGAGACGCCGTTGCCGCGGAGGGCCTTCTCGCGGTCGCGCTCGCGACCTTTGGCTAGGGCGTCTTGCTCTTCGTCGGCGAGCTGGGCCTTCCAATCTCGCATGGCGTAGT
>Ga0316202_10002268_pt1 | contig 12862 bp, 6 predicted proteins | sample 3monrhotite_MG_FD_204934 | JGI IMG/M metagenome (GOLD analysis project Ga0316202, IMG submission 204934) | Microbial mat bacterial communities from mineral coupon in-situ incubated in ocean water Damariscotta River, Maine, United States -... | ecosystem: Environmental > Aquatic > Marine >... | reverse complement strand
CCAGCCCTTTGATGGCTGATAGCCCAAAGCGAATCTCGCTCGCGGCTGCCACGGTAAAGTTCTTCAGCGATGCATTCACACTCGGCGGCAAGACGTGAATACCCATACGGTTGCACTCTTCGATGTCGATAGTCAGCCGATCCATCGTATCATGATCGGAGGTCAGCAAGGCCGCCATAAACTCTGTTGGAAAATGCGCTTTGAGATAGCCCGTCTGATATGTGATGAAGCTGTAGCAGGCTGAGTGAGATTTATTGAAGCCATAGCCTGCAAATGGCTCGATAAGAGCAAAGAGTGTCTCCGCCTCTTTTTTGGTGTGTCCCTTCGCAAGTGCGCCGTCGACAAAGAGCTCTTTTTGCTCATCGAGGAGCTCGGGGATCTTCTTTGCAACGGCCTTAATCATCAGATAGCCCTGCCCGAGCGAAAAGCCGGCAAAGCTCTGCGCGACCTGCTGCACCTGCTCTTGGTACACGGCAACGCCGTAGGTTTCTTTCAAATGCTGTTCGAGGATCGGATGTGGGTATTTCACCGACTTGGGATCGTGCTTGCCTTTGATATACTGGGGAATATTGTCCATCGGGCCTGGGCGATACAGCGCCGACATGGCGATGAGATCTTCAAATGCAGTCGGTTTCAGCTCTTTGAGGTAGCGGCGCATACCCGCCGACTCAAACTGGAAGACGCCGATCGTCTCGGCGCGCCGAAAGAGTGCGAGCGTCGTGTCATCGTCCATCGGCAGGGTATCGACATTGAGATCGATATCTTTTGTGCGTTTGATAATATGCAGGCACTTTTGAATAATGGAGAGATTGCGCAGACCGAGAAAGTCCATTTTTAGCAGACCAATCGTCTCCAGCGGCTTGGCATCGTATTGGGTGATGACTTCATCTGATTTGCCAGGTGCGGGCTGTAGCGCGGTATATTCGGTGAGCTCTTTGTCGGCGATGACCACCGCGCAGGCATGCACGCCCATTTGGCGGATATTACCCTCGATCTTGTTTGCGACCTGCCAGATCGTTTTGTAGGGCTCGATAGCGATCTTCTCAGCGAGCTGTGGCTCGGCATCGAATGCCTCGGCAAGTGTGATGCCCGGGCGTGCAGGAATGAGCGCCGAAAAGGCATTCATATCAGCAAAAGACACGCCGAAGGTGCGTCCGACATCTTTTATCGCGGCTTTGGCTGCCATAGTACCAAAGGTGCAAATACGCGCAACGTGATCGCGGCCATACTTGTCCGAGACATAATCGAGCACTTGCGCACGCTTGTCATCGGCAAAGTCGATATCGATATCGGGCATGCTCACGCGCTCGGGATTGAGAAAGCGCTCAAAGAGCAGGCCATAGCTCAGCGGATTTAGATTGGTAATGCCGAGGCAATAGCTGATGAGCGAGCCAGCGGCCGAGCCGCGCCCCGGGCCAACGGCAATCCCTGCTTCTCTGGCGTATTTTATAAAATCCCAGACGATCAAAAAGTAATTGGGGAAGCCCATATCGAGGATAACCCCAATCTCATATTCCAGTCGTTCGATAATTTTTGCCTGCTCCTCGGCAGATAAATCTTCTTCGTTTTGCCGGACAACATGCTGGCCAGCGCCGCCATCCGAGCCATCTATGCGTTCATATTCTTTGGGCACGGGAATGTCAAAACGCTTATTGAGTCCATCCCAGCAAAGCTCGACAAAGTAGTCCTGCGGCGAAATATTAAATGGGGTGGCATAGGTCGGTATCAGGCGTGCGCCCAGCTCGATCTCCACATTGCAGCGATCAGCTATCTTCCGCGTATTTTCAATGGCCTCGGGCTGCTCAGGAAAGGCGGCTGCCATTTCTTTGCCAGATTTGAGATACAGGTCACCATCAGCCATCTTCAGGCGCTTGGGATCATTCACATCTTTATTCATCTGAATACAGAGCAAAATATCGTGCGCCTCCGCGTCGTCCTCGGTCACATAATGACAGTCATTTGTCGCAACCAGCGGCGCACCCGTCTTGGCAGACAGCGCGATCAAATGTGTATTGACTGCAGTTTGATCGGCAATCGCTGGATGATTTTGTAATTCGAGAAAGAAACTATCTTTGCCAAATATCTTTTGATACTTTTCAATAGCCTGCACGGCCTCCTCTTCATTTCCCGAAAGAGCCTTATTTGCCACTTCGCCATTCAGGCATGCTGACAAAGCGATCAGTCCCTCGCCGTGCTGCTCGAGTAATTCATAATCGATGCGGGGTTTGTAGTAAAAGCCTTCTTGGTGCGCCAAGGTCGTCAGCTTGAGCAGATTCAGATAGCCCGTGTGATTCTCCGCCAAGAGAATGAGATGATAGGGCTTAGCATCAATGCCTGGTCGTTTTTGATGGCGGCCGTGCCGCGCGACGTAGGCCTCCATGCCAAGTATCGGCTTGATACCTGCCTTCTGCGCCTCCTGATACCACTCGAGCAGGCCAGCGGTCACGCCGTGATCGGTGAGCGCCATCGCGGTCATGCCCAGCTCTTTTGCTCGCGCAAAATACGGTGCTGGGCGACCGAGCCCATCCAAAAAAGAATAATGTGAATGCAGATGCAAGTGAACGAAATCGGCAGGAGAAAATGCAGTCATAAAAGGGTCGGCATTTTACCAGCTAAAAAGCCGCTTGAAACGGGCACAAAAAGTATGCAAGAACTAACGTCCGATCGTCGAAAGCGCCTCACCTGCCTGCTGAATATCTTGCACAAAACTGCCTGCCTGCTGAAAAAACTCGCCAACCCACGGCAAGCTGCCCAGCACGCGCACGAGCACAAAGACCACAATAGCCATGACAACCGTCGCACCGAGCAGGAAGCCAAGACCTCGAAAGATGCCCGCAAGTAAATTCGTCCAAATAATGCGCCATGGACTGCGCAAATAGCTCACAAATTCATCCAGTCCCACATGCCCCATTTGGTGTGCGAGCTTTTCGCTGGCGTCTTTTTTTCGATGTTCGATCATGCTGCTAGTTTAGCATCACTTGTTTCATCTGCCTGCATGGCTTCCCATGTCGCCGCGACTATCTGCTCTATCTTTTCTCTGAATGCCGCTTCGGTAAACTGCTCGGCATGCTGCCTTATCTTGATAGCATCAAAAGCCTTTTCATGTGCGAGCAAGATAGCGAGACCGTCTTCGAGGCTGCGTGCTGTCGGCTCGGCAAAGAGCACGCCTGTCGGCGCTTTGCTACCCTTTTCGGCAGATCGCACATCGATCACCGTCTCAGTCGCCCCTCCGCGGCCGAGAGCGAGCACTGGCTTGCCTGCTGCCATCGCCTCCACGGGCGCGATGCCAAAGTCTTCTTCTCCTGGCAAAATAAAACCGCGGCAATGCTGCAAGAGCGTCGCAATGGTTTCATCGGACTGTCGCCCGAGCAGCTCGACTGTCGGGCCAGCGATTGCTTGTAAATACTCTTTTTGGGGGCCCTCACCGACGATCACGAGTCTTCGGCGCAGCTTATTAAAAACTGAAATTGCTTGATCAAGCTTTTTATAAGATGTGAGCTGACTCACGATCAAAAAATAATTTTCATGGCTATTCCCCCGTGCGATACGATCTGTATCGACTGGCGGATAAAGCACGGCAGCATCTCGCCGATAATACTTGGCAATGCGCTGTTGCACTGTCTTGGAATTGGCTAAAAAGGTATCGACACGGTGCGCCGAGAGTCGATTCCAGATCCGTAGCGATCGCAAGATCGGTCGTGCCAGCCATTTTTTGATACCGCTGATCTTATTTTCTTTTTGGTAGGCATGCGCCCAATCCCAGAGAAAACGCGCCGGCGAATGACAATAGCAAATCTGGCGTGTCTGCGTGCCCGTGACAATGCCCTGCATCCACGCCGTGCTGCTCGTGAGCACGATATCATAATCGGAGAAATCCATGGCCTCAACCGCCTGCGGGAAAAATGGCAACAGCCATTTTGCGCGTCGACGGAGAAAAGCAGGCAATCGCTGCAAATGGCTCGTTTGCACGCGCCACGGTGGAAAGATCGCTCCCACACCCGCCGCATCATAAAGTAACGTATATATAGGAGCATGGGGAAAGATGTCCGCCAGCACAGCAGCAACCCGCTCGGCCCCGCCAAGGCGCGTGAGAAAATCATGTGCGATGGCTATTCGAGGCTGGCGCGTTTGCTGTGGCATTCGAAGAGCAGTTTAGCAGGTCAAAACTATCGCATGCACCAAACAAGATATGATAAGGATCGTGTGAAATGAAGACTATGCAGCCATAATCTCGCTCTCTCCATGCTCACGGATGGCACGATATCCCCGCCAAAAGATCCAGCCGCAGACGCCGCCGATCACCGCACCCGGACCGATCAGCCAAGCATTCAGCGTAAAAAGACCAGGTATCAGCATGCCCAGCCCCGCGAGAATACCCAGCGGCGCAAAGGTGACTCTGGCTTCGCAGGTGATCTGCGTATACATAGCTGGCGTGACAAAAAGTGTGAGCGTGCTCGCCGTTATGAGACCAAAGATCACCGTGACAGACAGCCCCGCCCAAAATTCATCCACCCAGATCAAAGGACCAATGCCAGCCGCAGTGGTCAGCGTGGTCAGCATGATCGGGATCATGCGACTACTGCCAGCATGCGCGATGATTTGCTCCAGTTTGCGCTCGTTTTCATAGCCGTGACGCAGCTTATTGATACGATCTACCAAAATAATCGCGTCATTGACCACGATACCCGCCAGCGAAATAACGCCAATAATGAAAGCGAGCGAGCGCGGCGTGTCCGTGAGAAATAGACCGATATTGACCCCCATCAGCGACATCACGATAGTAAAGAGGATAATAGCTGGCAATCCGAAAGAATTGAATTGGATAACCAAAATACTAAAAATCAATAGCACGGCGATCACAAAGCCAAAACCCATTGCCACAAAAAGCTCTGTATTTTCAGCATTTTCACCAGCATCGAGCATGCGCACGCCTGCTGGCAACTCATAATCGGCGATGGCAGCCTTAAACGCGGTAGTTACTTCGGCAGCATTGCCAGTGGCGTCGAGGTCGGAGAGCAGCGTGACGGCGATCTGACGATCCACACGTTTGATCTCGGAAAAAGCCGAGCGAAACTCGGTGGTGACCACCTGACTGAGTGAAATAGTCTCACCGCGATTATTTGGGATTTGGATATTGTCGACATCGGAAAAATCACGCACGGCCTGCTCATCGTAGCGCACGCGGATATCCACCTCGCGCCCACCGCGGGTAATGGTAGCCGCTGTCACGCCATTTACTGCTGCGCGCAGCGCATTGGTGATGTCGCTTGGCTGCACTCCCAGACGCAGCGCCGCTTCACGATCGATATGATAGGTCATTTCGCCCGGGATATTCGTAATATCATCGCGCACATTGGCGGTGCCAGGCAGACCAGCGAGAATATATTTGAAGTCACTAGCCACTGTAATAGCCTGCTCAAAACTCTGCGTGTCCACTGCGATCACGCGAAAGGCGACTGGAGCCTCGCTCGGTGGCCCCTCTTGAATCTCTTGCAAGCGCACATCATAATTTTGAAAAACATTAAATTCCTTGCGCAAATCCTGCGAGAGCTGAATAGAAGTCCGCTGTCCTGCAGCTTCTCGCTTTTCTTTTTTGTATAGCTCGATCCAGAGATCAGCCGAGTTATTTTGGATAGTCGTCTGCACAATCTTTACTTCTGGATTGGCCAAGATCAGCTCTTCGACTGGCACGACCGCAGCAAGCGTCTCCTCTTTTATCGTGCCTTCGCCCAGCTCGACCGTCGCACTCATAAATACGACATCGCCAGCTGGAAACATCGTAAACTTCACTGGCAATAGGAAACTGCCGATAAAAATAGTAAGGATGGCATAAAACACCCCGATACGATACCAGCGGCGCCCGAGTGCCCAGAGGATGAAAGCCTCATAATTGCGCGTCATGGCATCCAGCCAGCCATCACGCCAAATATAAAAACGACTCATCGCAATCTCAAATCTATTTTGCTGGCGAGCCTCTTCTTCCTCCTTTGACTGGAGAATAGATGCTGCAATACCCGGAACGAGCAAGAGCGAAACCGCCAACGAACCAGACAGCGTGAGCGCGACCGAGATCGGGATGAAGGAAAGATACTTGCCCATAATACCCGGCAGCACCAGCAGCGGAATAAAGACAGCCAGCGTCGTCATCATGCCCGAGATCAGCGGTGTTTTAAACTCAAATAAAGCCAACTCGGCTGCCTCTTTGGGTGACCAACCTTTTTTGATACCATCGTGAATCCCCTCGATAATCACGATCGAGACATCGACCAGAATACCCAGCGCGAGAATCATACTAAAATTCACCATAAAATTTAGCGTGTTGCCCATGGCACTCGTGATCGCGATAGTAATAAGGAAAGACAACGGAATCACTAAACTCGCAATGAGACTCTCCTTCACGCGAATGAAAAGAATCAAGATCAAGACAACCATGATGACCGACTGCGTCCCAGACCGAATGACAGTATCATAGCTATCACGCACATTTGCGAGTGCCTCGGTGGTAAAGCCAAGCTCGATTGACTCACCAAAATGCTCTGCGGCAAAATCGAGCGCCATTTGGCGAATACGCGGATCTGCCTTGAAAATGTCAGTATTTTCTACCTTTATCACGTGCAGCTTCACTGTCGAGCGCACTTCGTGACCATTCACCGTGTCAGCGTAACGCAGGTTATAGTCCGTCTCTTGACCAGATTCATAGACCTCGGCAATATCACCGATAGCCACAGCTGCACTGGCTGACGCGCCAGTCTGCACGCGAATGATGGTCTGAGCGACATCCTCAGCTGTCCGATAACGCCCCGCAATACGCAACGAATACTCGAGCGAATCAATCGTCAGCTCACCGATGGGACTATCGCGGTGTGTCTGCTGAATAGCCGCAATAACTTCACTGACAGACAAGCCATATTGGCGCAAACTCGCTGGATCGAGATCGATGAAAATCTCGCGCTCAGTACCGCCCGTGATCTCCGCCTCGAGGATCTGCGAGTCGCTCTCGAGATAGCTCTTGAGCTGCTCAGCATAATCCCGCAGCAGAGCTGGGTGCACGTTGCCCACGAGCTGAATGTCAAAAAGTGGCTCTTGGCTGGTAGAGATCTTTTGGATGGTCGGGTCATCGGCATCAGCTGGCAGCTTGGGCTTGGCCTCGTCCACTTTGGCGCGCACGTCATTGAGTGCGGTGGCCGTCTCGGTCTGCGGGTCCAGCTCGATCGCTAGATTTGAAAAGCCCCGCCGCGAAGTCGAGCGAATTTTATTGATTCCGTCCACATCTTTGATTTTGTTTTCCAGCTCCGCCGTGACGAGCTGATCCATATCAAAGGCCGAGGCGCCATTATAAACCGTCGAGACGCTGATGATGCCATAATCAATAGCTGGAGCAGCCTCTTTGGGTATTTGGTATGCTGCCATCGCTCCCCAGATCACGATAAAAATCGCGATTAAATAAGCGATTTTAGAATTTTGAATGAACAGATTCATCCAGCTGCTGCGCGCCTTTTGGATCTGTGTTTGCTTGAGTGAGATTTCGTGCTCTTCTGCTGGAGTCAAGGGAAGCTAATATTAAAGAATTATTCGGTCACGGGAGCTGCGGTCTCAGCTGGGTCTACTGCGAGTGCAGCAGCTTGCACGGCTGCCCCTGCGATGGCGACTTCTACGCCAGCATCTTTTAGCTGGCGACCGCCAGCTACGACAACACGATCACCCGGCTCCAGTCCCGTCGTAATCACGATCTCGCTACCCGAGATAGACCCGAGCGTCACACTGCGGCGTTCGGCCAGGTGCTCGTCAGTCACCACCCAGACAAAATCATCACTCGATGTCACATGCACTGCTGGCAGCGGGAGCAAGATCTCCCCGTGTGCCGAGCTGGCACTGGTAAAAACTAGCGGCACAAACTGTCCCGATGCCAAATACTGATTTTTGTGCAGAATTTCAATTTTTATTTTGCGCGTCGTCGGGTCGACCACTGCCGCCTTGGCGGTGATCACATCTGTGGCATCTGACCCGATTTGCACGGTATCTCCCACTGCTATTCCTGCGGCCTGACTGCGGGTCAAGTAGGCTATCAGCTTGAGAGAATCCTCATTTTCCAGTCTAGCCAAGACTGTGCCAGGATTTACTTCATCACCGACAGCCACAGGTATATCAGCCACCGTGCCAGCAAAATGAGCCGTGATGAGCAGCTTATTGCGATTGATCGAAGATTGGGTCGCCGAGCCACGAGCTGAGCTGAGCTGCGTCTGCGCAGAAGTAGCAGACAAATCTGCCTGGCGCTCGGCGGCAGACAGGGCAGTCTTCGCAGCAAATACTGCTTGGCGTGCGGCGTCTTCTGCCGTTTGGAGGCTGGCTATGGTCGAGGCATACTGAGCCTCGGCAGTCGCGATGCTCTGTGAGCCAGCCGATGCCCCATTTTTCTTTTTGGCTAGACTCGTGAGATTGCTACGCACACTGGTAAGCTGCGTATTGATACTCGTGACAAATCCACTCAAAACAGTCTCAGATAAGCTGCCGCCACTGACGGAAGTATTGAGCACTGCCAATGTCAAACTCAGCATTTCCTCCGTCTGCTGTGCTGCAGCCAAGACGGTGGCATAGTCACTCGAAGACAAATCTCGCAAAGGCAATGCCTCTTTCACCGCCAGCTCTGCCACAGATTTTTTGGGTGCATTCAAAGCGCCGAGTGAGCTCGTGTATTCCGCATCGATATAATTATTTGAAACGCGCAAGATTTTGTCAGCTGTCGCCACCGCATTGGCGATCACTACTTTCGTCGCGGCGATGGTGCCCTCGAGTGAATTTTTGGCTGTCTCCAAAGTTTCATCGGCAGCAGTTTTTGATAACTCATTTTCAATCAAACGATTGCTCAAAGCGGTCTCTGCCTGTGTCAGCACTATCTTGGCTGCGGCGATAGATTGCTCACTGGCTAGCTCTGTCTCGGTCAGGCTTTGCTTGGCCAGACCAAGCGTGCGACTGGCAGTGCTAGCCGAGGTGCTGATCGAGTCTGAGCTCAAGCGCAAGAGCCGCTCTCCCCTGCGCACTGCATCGCCAGGCCGCACGAGCACTTGGGTCACTGTCGCACGAAACTCCGCAGTCAAGTCAGCAGATTGCGCAGCGGTGACCTCGCCCAATACAGAAAATGACTGCGCACCGCCAGCGGCGATATCCTGCACCGTGACTACTGGCAGCGGGTCAGCTGGCTCAGCTACCTCTGTGTCTGCAGGCGTGCAGGCTGCCAATGGCATAGCCAAGGCGAGCACACATGCAATTATTTTTAATTTGGAATCCATATGAGGAAATTAGTTATTATCTAATAATTATAGCAAATAATACAAAAAATGTCAAGCTTTAAAGCAGGTTTTAAGGTCTTTTTCACATCTATTCAAAACCTGATCCAGTTTTTGAAAAAATGCCAATTGCGCTGCGATTTCTTTGGCGGTAAAGCATTTGGCTAGGTTTGCCGATGGCTGCTCGGCACGTTTCTTGATCTCGATTACTTTTGCCTTTCCGGCGCGCGTGAGCTGCACTGCCACCTGCCGACGGTCGAACCCCGTGCCTGCCGTGCGCTGCAGCAGACCTTTTTTTTCTAAAAAAGTAATCCGCTGACTAATATTTGATTTTGTACCGCCAGTCGCGTGCACGAGCTCGGTCGGAGTCAGCACGCCCTGCGGTGAGCGCGCGAGCATTTTCAGCACTTTGGCACTCGCGACGGTGAGACCCATCGGCTCAAAAATATAGCGATTGGCGATCGCTTCCATGCGGGTAGCAGCCAAAATAATGGGCTCGACAATGGAATCGTGTTTATTGGTAGGCATGCAAAACTAGTAAACTTGTAAACAGTTTACAGATAAACTAGTAAAAGTCAAGTGACATGTTAGGTCACCCGCTTAAAGATCTCCGCCTCGACAAACTCGCGGTCGCGCCCATACTTCAGCCGGCTCAGCTGGCGGATGGCCTCGGCGGCCTCGTGATCTGCCCCGCTCGTGTCATAGAGTGTCTCCAGTGTAAAGCCGCGACTCGTCGTGCCATCGATATTGAGCTTGATACACGCCTTATAATTCGCAATATTAATGAGATCTTGCTCGGTAAAGGTCGGCGCAAATTCTTTGCCCATCGTCTCGGCATCGCCCGCACCGATCTTGAAGCACATCATCGAGCCGACATTACCGAAGACAGCATCGCGAATCGTCGTGTCTTCAGTCGTGCCTTTGCCGCCCACTTTCATCTTGGTAATTTGTGAAATGTACTGATGAGCCACGATCAGCCCAAGGCGATATTTACGAGCCTCGGAGAGGATACTGGCAAATGAGTCAGTCACAAAGTTTTGAAATTCATCGACATACAGAAAGAAATCAGCGCGCTGATCTTCAGGAATACTCGCGCGAGCCATGGCCGCCATTTGGATCTTGGCAACGAGAATAGAGCCGATCAGCTGAGCATTGATATCTCCAAGTTTTCCTTTTGAAAGATTACACAGCAGGATCTTCTTATTATTCATAATATCTGGAATATTGAAACCAGATTTTGTCTGCCCGATGATATTACGAATCTGCCCATTGGTCACGAAGGGGCCAAATTTGGAGGCAAAATACGGAATAATTTCTTGTTTTTCGCGCTGCCCTGTGTTTGCCATTTGCTTCGTCCAGAAGTTTCGCACGACGGGATTCTTCACTTTGCTCACTTTGTAGCGCTGCCACTCTTCATCGGCAAAGAGTCGCGTGAGATCGATCAGCGTCGCACCTTCATCTTCATCCTCCATCAGTGTCAGCGCGCCGTTGCGAAAGTAATCTTGCAGACGCGGGCCCATGATCTCTTCACCAAACATCTTGATAAATATCGCGAGCGCCTCCTGCGCCATAAATTCGCGTTCATCGGGCGTATTGCCCTCCAGCATATTCAGCCCCATCGGCCGCTCCAGATCACCCGGCGAAAAGAGAATCACATCATCTGCTCGCTCGCGCGGAATATACGGCAATACATTTTCGACCAAGTCGCCGTGCGGATCGACGACACAGAGTCCGTGTCCATTTTGCAGATCTTGGCGGATCATCGTCTCCAGCAAAGTCGATTTACCCGTGCCCGACTTACCGATCAGATAAAAGTGGCGGCGGCGGTCATTCAGCTTGATGCGAATCTCACGTTTTTCTCCGCGATACGTATTGTGCCCGAGTAGCAGCCCCTCTTTTGGCAGATTTGGCGGTGCCGGCTCGATCTTAAAATCCTGCCACGCAATAGCCACCGACGGATTATAGCGAATATTTGGCAAATGAAACATGGATGCGATCTCCTCGATACCCAGCACCATCTGCTGCTCACCACGCGCCCACAGAGACAATACTTCTGGCACGCTGCGCTTGAATGAACGAAAAATATAGTTTCGCGCGAGCGTCTTGGTAGAATGATAATCAGTCGAGATAAAGCCATTTGCCGCCGTGCTGAACTGCTCAAATGAAGCCTGGATAGACTGCACGACCGAATCAGCCTTCGACTGGCTCGGCGCAGCCGCCATGATACGGATGATCGCATCGTAGCCAGGCTTGCCCGCTTTGTCCGCTGCCAGCTTGGCGAGATCCTGCGCATCCTGCGTCACCTGCGCTTTATCGGCACCGCCCCCCTCTTCACCCAGACCACCCGTGAAAATCAACTTGAGAATACTGCCGATCCACGCAAGCGGGTTATACCAGGCAAAGCCATGCGACCTGCCGCCGAGCAGCTCCTCGGCGACTGTTTGACATTTTGCCTGCCAATTAGTATCTGTCGGGCGCAGCATAAACTGCAACGAAGCACCTTCGTCACGCGAGATCTTTGCCATCGCCCCAACAATAGGATTGATCGTCTCGGAATGCAGATTCTGGAACGTATTCAGTGGATTGCCATAGCTTTTTGCTAGCAGCAGTGATGTGCCTGCGATACTGTGCCCCGCCGCAAAGATATTGTAATCGGGCACTTTATCGATTATGGCATCTTCATAAAATGAGGCAATTTGCTTCTCCACCGTGTATTCCAGACTGCGCGGCACGACGACGAAAAAATAGATTTCACCTTCGATCACCGCGTATTCCAGTGAAAAGAAATCTTGTCCGATGATCTTTGCCGAGAATTTACTGGAAAAGATCGCCTGCAAGTTTTGCAACAGATGCACCATGATGCCCGTCACCTTTTGAAAGTCCTTACCCGTGCCAAACTGCTCTTGATCGGTCTCCTTATCTTCTTTGCTATCTTTTTTAGGGATAAGAACCTTCAGAAAGACCAGATCGAGCGATCGCTTGAAGTCGAGATAGCGCCGCAGCAGCTGCATAGCGATATACAGCCCAGCGACCGCCCCTGCTATCGCAAGGTAGTAGCTGAGAACGAACTGCCAGATGAGTGCGAGCGTTTCCACAGAAAGGGGTTAGTGATGGCATTTTAGGGGAAGGCTCGCGAAAAGTAACCCCCTCAGTCCCCCTTTTCAAGGGGGAGGCAAGATGGGAGATCCCCCTTTTCAAGGGGGAGGCAAGATGGGAGATCCCCCTTTTCAAGGGGGAGGCAAGATGGGAGATCCCCCTCAGTCCCCCTTTTCAAGGGGGAGGCAAGATGGGAGATCCCCCTTTTCAAGGGGGAGGCAAGATGGGAGATCCCCCTTTTCAAGGGGGAGGCAAGATGGGAGATCCCCCTTTTCAAGGGGGAGGCAAGATGGGAGATCCCCCTCAGTCCCCCTTTTCAAGGGGGAAGGCTCGCGAAGCGAGACAGGGGGTTTTATCTGTCTCACCCTCCTATCTGTCGCCTCGATATACCGAGCAATCCCCCTATCTTATTGAGCGCATCCCGCCGACCATAGAGAAAGAGCCGCATACCAGGATCATCTGTATCGCAGAGCATATCACTC
>Ga0316202_10002267_pt1 | contig 12866 bp, 14 predicted proteins | sample 3monrhotite_MG_FD_204934 | JGI IMG/M metagenome (GOLD analysis project Ga0316202, IMG submission 204934) | Microbial mat bacterial communities from mineral coupon in-situ incubated in ocean water Damariscotta River, Maine, United States -... | ecosystem: Environmental > Aquatic > Marine >... | reverse complement strand
TTGCATGTCTTTCCCCTAGTGTTTTATACTTTTTCACAGAAGAGAAAATAAGCTGCAAGAATCCTTTCCAATCAACCGGACAGACCACCCATGAAAGCCCAAATTATATCACTGAAATCCATGCTGAAAATCGTCCAAACGGGGGACAAGAAAGCAAACATCAAGTGATTTTGTCATCTATTTGGATGACAAAATCGACTCTACATACAAAAAAACACCTCAAAAAAATGATAGCATTGTAATTCCCTTTCACACTAAAACACAGCTTTCTTCAGCCAACAATAGCATTGTCAGGCGTTCTGTTTTTGCAACAGTAAGACACATATCCATGCATAGCGTTTACTCCATTAAGTTATATCAATGATGCTTAATCAATCCCATATTCAAGGCTTCATGAATTGCTTCAGATCGGGAGTTCACACGAAGCTTTTTATAGATTCGCTGACTGTAAGTTTTTGTTGTGGACACAGAGCACCCCATATTTCTGGATGCTTCAACAAAGGAATGCCCTTTAAATAACTGAAGAAGGACTTCGCGTTCTTTCTTTGATAAAGCTACGGAAGTGCTTTCAGTCGAGTCTTTACTCTTCACTATTGCTCTGCCAATAAAAGCATTACTGACTGCAGCTAACATATCCTCTTTACTCACCGGCTTACTTAGATAGTCCACCGCATTCATACGTAGTGAAGCAACCGCTGTGTGCGTACTTGGATAACTGGTCAGTATCATCACTTTGCATGCAGAAAAATGGGATTTGGTATATTGAACAATATCCAGACCTGAATATGGCTTCTCAAAAAAGACCAGATCCGAAATCAGCAAGTCGAACTGCTGTCTGGACAGGGCCAGCTTGGCCTCATCAAAACCTGATGCCGTTACAACCCGATACCCATTCTCAGCCAAAAGACTTTCAAGATATAATCTGATCATTTCATCATCATCGACAACAAGAATCCGCTCCCCTTTTTTATTAGAAGCACTCATCCATGTTGAAAACATATCATCTAACACTGTATTTCCCCCGCTGCATCACCATCAATTCCCCACTAGCAACTGCAAGTTCACCACACCTTTTCCAGCCCCTGCATTTATCTTGATACGCACCAGATTTAAACGCATTAGTGCCAGCTCATTAGTAAATCGTACCGCATCCGCATAAGGTACATTTTTTAATTTCACCTTTAATTGCTGATCGTTATTAGCTGCTAAAAAATGAGGCTGGATTCGGGTCATAAAGCGACGAACATTCGTTTGCCTTGCCAGCTGCTCCACTATCGACAATAGATTTCCCGTCCGAAAATCATTGTCTCCCCCATTTAAGGCCTTCTGCTTCAGGGTCAAGGCCAGTTGCTCCGCCTCCAGTGCCAGTTGCTGCACCGATTTGACCTCATCAACAAGGCCCTCTTTATACTCCTGCAAAGGAAGCAACAGGCCAAACACAATAACAACAACAGGTAACAATATAGCTGTCAGCAGTAACAACCTCTGTTCTCGATATTGTAAACGTTGGTAACGTGGAAGCAGTTCGCCCTTCAACCATAAGTCACTATGCTTAATGATTGAGATCATAGATTTCAGATTTATGGAAGTAGCAGCCATCACCACTCCATCCTGAATTCTACAGTGTCGTCGGTCAGGACTGTATCAAGAAGCGTAACCGCTCTATTCGTCTCGACTTTCAACGCCTCTTGCAAACCATTCAATGCCTCAATATTTTTCACACTACCCGACATATGCATGCCAGAATCCTGCATGGATAACTCATATATATTCCAGGGTGATTTTTTGAACACACGGTGAATAGAGGAGAGTTGATCAAGCCAAACAGCAGCACTATCACTACTCGCACCACTGCCACCAGCCGCGCGTCGCAGCTGCGCTGTAGCATCGATCAAAACCGTTTCATCCGGCAGCCCTTGATGAAAAGCATCGCTAATGCGTTGCTGATAAGCATCCAGTTCAGCATTCATGTGATATATTTGGTAACCTGTAGCAAAAATCCAGATCAGTAATATCATGGCAGCCATAGCCATGGCGCGGAACCATGGTCTCACCCAGCCCTGGTGGGTTTGAGACTTCCAAATACCGTGCCTGAAGTTCAAGCCCGGTTTTCCTGAACAGTTAAGGGTGACATCATTTCGACTAGGCAAATTCAGCTCAGCTCCAGATTCACCTTGCCACGCCTGTAACATCAACTTGTCTGAAAACCTGCAGTCCAGACTACCTATCGCCTTGTGCCCCTCTTCATCAACCCAGCCCATAGCTTGCAACGTGTGCCGAACCTGTTCGGCCAGATCATTCAGATCGCTGGCAGAACTCACATTGATGCGACGTATCCCATAACACACATGAGCAGCCCATACTCCAAAAAAGAACCCTTCCGCATCAGCATCAAACACAGCAATCGGCTCATCGGCTTGGATAACATCTTCTGCCGGGCGGGTATGATATTGCTGTAATTGAGCTTGCAAGCGAGCCCAACCGTCTGCCCCGACATACTCAATACCCTGCCACTGTTCATCCTCATCGATTGCTTTGCGCAGACTCTCATGAAGGCCGAAGAGGAGACCCGATATCCCCGCGTCCGTTTCAGCAGCCTGCCAACTTAACCACCACTCTTTAGAGGCTTCGCTGCTGCGCTCACTCACTTCATGGGCAAGGATATTGGCATCAAGAAAACGTATACTCTGCAAGGGTGATGAAAACACGCGCACCAGTAACGATTCGACAGGCAACAGTAATTGAAAAGCAGTGTAACCTTCAGGAAGCTTTGGCAACATAGAACTGCCATCGCTTAAGAGACACAACACATCTCCATCGACATCCGTAGCTAGCCAACATTGACCATCAAAGCAGATGGATAGTTCATTAGACATCACCTTCACCCCATCCTAAGCGTTCACGAGCTAGCAGAGTCAATTTGGTCCCTTGTCGTAAAACCAGGTATTTTTCAGACAACCGTGCCCTGCCAAACTCTGCATCAGCTGTAATCACAAACGCATCACTGGATACGCCTAACAAGCTGGTCGCGCCATCATTCTCCCAGGGGAAATGATTCATCGCCGTTGATATATCCTTGTAAGGCCTTCCCGCAACCAGCTGTTCTGCATCAGATTCATCCATATGTTCAAACAGTGCCGCTATCAATTTGGCAGATGCTGTATTGATATTCACAGTAGTAATTGACTGATTAGTTACAGGTCGAACACAGGCAACTCTCGCCAACTTATTCATTATCAATCCATCCATCCCCTGCACCATGTTCAACTCATCCCAGCGATCCATGCGAGCATTTTTAATGCGATATGAACGCGCTAAATAAGCAGCATCTTCCGCACCACCCACACCGTACGATTGATCATCCGCATCCATCCAATCCACCAATGCATCGACAATAGCGACATCAATATCCATACCAGCAAACAACCGTCGGCATATCTGCACCTGTTGCTCTCTTGCCACACCCAGTTCATCAACCAGGTCATTCAGATTAAAATAACGATTGGCATCTTCAATACGCCCGGATACGACTCCATGATCAACAGGCCATGTCTGCATCTCTTCTGCCCATTCCTCATCAAGGTCATCAACTATTAATCCTTCTCGCGCGTCATTTCTCAGCCGCATTTTTGCCATACTAAACAGTGACTGATTTGCCTGTGCGGCATACATCGCATCCTTCATGTTTTCAGCCTGTCGAATAGCTATCAGGTCTTCAAACGCTGCAGTTGTCGCCCATGATGCCACCAGTGCAACAAGACCCAGCACGATCACCAATGCGGCCCCATGTTCTCTTGAAGCAATATGACCATCGTTGTCATATTGCTGTTTCATAAGGCGATGCCAAGTTGAACAGGCAACAGCCACTCGTACTTCTTATCAGCCACGCTTAAGCGAAGGCGCACTGCTCTTGCCCCTTTCTGCTGCTGCCAGTTCTGATGCCAGTTTCCGGATTCATCCAGAATATCTACACTCCAGGAGTCAGCCTCACCCAGATCCCAGCTGTCTGGCTGAATGTCATTCTTAGCCCAAAGTAAGCGGGACTCACGAATCAGGTGGCCCAGGCTTTCATCTAGAGCATAACGCACTTGATAAACCCCACTCCTATCAGGCTCACGCACCAGCATTGTTATTTCATCGAATGCCTGATCACTGCGATGATCACTGACTACTGATAAGAAACTCTCATCTACGATCATACCTGAGGGTGATTTGAAATGACTTTCTGAAAGATAAGAGAGATCTGAGCGTAGCTGACGGCCCAGCCAAATAAAGTTTTTCTGCCTCTCCTTTACTTCACCTAACAACTTGAATCCGTCACCTGTCGTTGCCAGCACACTGTAGCTTATGACGGCAATAAGTGAGAACACCGTTAACGCCATCAACACTTCAACCAGTGTAAAACCATACTGCCTCGAATACGCTCCGCCATGCAGACTCATGGCCCTACTTCCTGATAGATAAACAATGGGACTTCCACTTCCCCGGGCAAATGCACGGCCACATTTCGCCGTATGAAACCATCCAGTTCGGTTTTTTCACTCCAACGTCTGATCTGAAATGTTTTCCCACCGATTTCGATCTGATATTGCTCCTCAGCACCCGTCACATGCAAACCCTCAACGTTTTGAGACAGCTCGTTAGCAGCAATATCCAGCGCTATCGCTTGAAATGAAAGTGTAGCCTGTACATCTGCAGATGCTCCCAACCGACCGCTTAAGATCACCAGTGCTGACGCAGCGATGGCCAGGGCCACCAGAGCTTCAATCATAGTAAAGCCTGCCTCAGCTCTGCCTGAAAATAGCTCACCTGGCACATATATTGCCGGTTTCACTGGCTGTTTTCCTGCAATCGGATGCCATTAGAACCAGGATTCAAAGAGATACTCGTCTGTTGTCCATCCCGACTGCTTAACTGCACTGTAGCCGGGCTGCTAATACCCGTTGGTGACAACAACAGTTGCCACAACTTGTTATCGACCCGATGACTATCGGAAACCTTATCTTCCAAGAAGACAATACCTGCAATGGAAATATTCTCAGTAACCGTATGCCGTGTATAAGGTAATTCCGTCATTTCCTGCCAATGATGATCCTGGTCCAGAGATTCAAATGCATACCATTTAGCATTTGCAACCAGTCGCAATGGACTGCCCGACAAGATCGCCTCTTCACTCGCAAGCTGTAGTGCCTGCTGCATACGTCTTGCTTCATCCTTTAGAGATAATGAAGCCGAGCCAAAAAATGACGGTGCAATAATAGCTGCAGACACAGCAATAATGACTATGACCAATAACATCTCGATCATGGTAAAGCCGCGTTGGCGCGTGATAAAAGGATGGCTGAATATCATGAGAAGGTTTCTGGTTTACAGCCTGGATTGATCCCAGTTGCCGATATCGGTATCTATACCGCTACCGCCCTGTTGTCCGTCTGCACCATAAGAAAGCAGATCGAAATCACCATGTACACCCGGCATCAGGTATGCAAAGTCCTTGTTCCATGCATCTTTAGGTACTGCATCAAGATACTGTTTACTATGTTTCCCCTTTGCAGCCAGAGCCTTCAGCCCTTCGGATGTTGATGGGTATTTGCCATGCTGAAGCCGATACAGCTTCAGTGCTTGGGTAATACTCTGCATCTGGACACGAGTCGCTTCAGCTTTTGCCTCATCTGCACGATCTATGAAACGTGGTGCAATCAATGCAGCTAACACACCGATAATCACGAGAACTACCATAATTTCCAGCAGCGTAAAACCACGTTCTCCTCCACTATGGAAAACGTTTTTCTGATGATACTGGCTTCTATTCTGATTACTCACAGTCCTTCTCCTTGTAACAGATAATCATTGTGCGATAACGGGTCATACAACCGCTTCTCCCCTTCATATATAATCCAAGTTCCCTGATGCAGGTCATCCGCTTCATGAATCAGACGATCCAACATCAGCCATGATCCAAACAACATACCGTAGCTATCCATTGCTTCTCTGGCATACGATGAACAGACAGGATAGGAAGGACAGGATCGGCCATCCAAATGGCCCAGAGCATGTTGATAGAAGCTGATCATTAGTGTTTGTGGCCGCGTATTTTCCGGCACTATTTGTGACCAAAATGTAGCTATGATTAAACTGGACCCGGCAAGTAGTCCATAGATATTCAGGCTTCTCAACAGCACAGCATTCACCATGGTTGCCCCGGCAATCCCGATGCGTGCCATAAGCCCTGCCACCACGTGAGATAGGCCTCCACTGAACCCCTTTCAGCAAGAGATATAGATGAATACACCGTACCTGACCATAACCACACCGTGATCAATGCGAAAAATACCGTCACAGGCCCCATGCGCCGCTTAGCGGCCCACAAGGTTAGCATCAACATAGGCCAGACCAACAAGACGGCTGTAAATGCATCTCGCCAACGCCCCTGCCATGCGTGGCCTGCACCAGGAAAGAGTGTTGCCATCATACCAACCAGCCAGTTTGAATCGGAGCTTTTGATAAATGGTATCTCTCTGGCAAAGCCGCCTGCCAACTCCAAATTGGCACTCCACGTGTCACTGGCTGGGGGCAAAACACTTTGCTGCCTCTTCATATCAAGAAGCATGGCTGCAGCCATCATGCGGGATTTCCAAATATCATTATCTGGCAACACTGCAGATGCCGCATAGAGAGCCGTTATTGATGCAGATTCATGACCTGAAGCTGCCGTTGCCAACGCCTGCTTATAAACCTGTACAGGAGTAGCTTCGGCCTGTGTGATAAAACAAAGCATGAGTGCAAGTGAAGATACACAGCACAGCCTCACAAACCTTAATCGAGCCAAATTAAAATATGAAAAATAAGAAGAACCCATTATCGAACCAGCTCATTCATTTCGGCAATAGGTAACAGGATCGCCAAGGCCAATGCGCCTACAGCCAGTGCCATAAAAAGGACCAGAAGTGGCTCGGCAATAGTCAACATACGCTTTAACGTACGTGATACCTCCCGCTCAAAATGATCTGCTACCCGCAGTAACATCGCATCCAACTTACCACTCTGCTCTCCTACCGAGAGCAACTGAATGGCCAGATGAGGAATATATGAGCCAACCTTTAAAGATTCAGCAATCGCAGCGCCCTCACGCACAGACTCCCGAGCCTGTATGCCAATATCTTTTAACGGCTGCATGGACCAGTTCTGGTTTGCAATATGCATCGCAGCAAGTGTTGGCACACCTCCGGAAAGAAGCATGCCCAGCGTTCTTGTATAACGAGCTGTATTGATACGGCAAAGCAGCGAACCAAGTCCCGGAATACGAATCATCCAGCCATCTCTTATGGCGCGAACAGACTCCCTGCGCATCATCAGCTTATAAACCAGTAACATGCTCGCAATCATCAATACGAGGACGCCGCCGTAATTCAGTAAGAAATCCGAGCTTGCCAATACTATCTTAGTAAGAACAGGCAACTCTCCTCCTGCTCGTTCGAAAACCATCACCATCTTCGGTACCACAACCGTCATCAGAAACACCATGACCAGCAAACCAAAACCCAAAATTATGGCTGGATAAAGTGTAGCAGACATTAGCTCCTGATTCAGTTGCTGGCGGTGCTCCAGCAGCTGGGCAAGCCTCGCACAGACGGCTTCCAGCTGGCCTGTCTCTTCTCCTGCAGCAATCATATTACATACAACCTCATCCATATGCTCGGCCCGGAGTGCTTCAGCCAGTGAACCGCCTTCCAGAACATATTGACGAATCGCCGTAACAGTGCGCCGTGCTCCTGACTTACCCATCCCTTCAGCAATAGATGCCAGCGCTTCAACCAGGGGCATCCCCGCTTCACTCAAGGTTGCCAGCTGCTGTAAAAAGAGAACCGTATCTGAAGATGAAAGGTGTGATCCGGCAGATATGCCGTCGCGGCTTATCTCTCTTTCAATAAGCTCAAGCCTGCGCACTATGAGCTGACGTGATTTCAGCTGTTGACGTGCAGAGCGCTCTGAGTCCGATTCGATTTCGCCTTTCTGGCTACGCCCATGCGCATCCAGCACTTCATATGCAAAGAGACTCATGCTTCAGCTACAACCGTATCTTCCATGCTGACACGCAGCACTTCATCCATTGTAGTAATTCCGGCAGCAATATGCCTTGCTCCATCATGACGTAGGGAAATCATGGATTCCCGTCTGGCCAAACGGCGCATAAAGGGAAGCCCTTTACCGTCATGAATGGCATTGCGCATCGCATCGGAAATCAATGATATCTCATAGATTGCTACCCGCCCCAGATAACCCGTATCCATACAGTGTTCACAACCTACGGCCTCATAGATGAGATCGATATCGCTATATTGATCCGGATTTGCCTCCAGCAGTACCCAATCATCCATTGTTGCCTGACGAGGTTTACAACAATGACCACACAACCGCCTGACCAGACGCTGCGCCTGAACCATGAGCAGTGATGAAGCAACCAGATAAGGTTCAACCCCCATGTCCTGCAGACGAACAATGGCAGAAAGAGCATCATTGGTATGCAGGGTGGCAAACACCAGATGACCCGTCAGTGAGGCCTGAATAGCAATTTCTGCTGTTTCCAGGTCTCGAATTTCCCCAACCATCACTATATCAGGATCCTGTCGCAGGATGGAACGGAGACCGGCAGCAAAACTCACCCCAATCTTCGCCTGCACCTGCATCTGAGCCACACCTTCAATCTGATACTCGATAGGATCCTCAATGGTCATCACATTGCGGTTCTTTCGATCTACCTCCATCAAGGCTGCGTAAAGTGTAGTACTCTTTCCCGATCCCGTAGGGCCAGTTACAAGCACAATGCCATGCGGGGCAGTAACTACCTGCTGCATCTGTCTGAGCTGCGGTTTACTCATCCCCAGTTCAGTCAGATTCAACATCTGTGCACCACGGTCCAGTAATCGTAAAACCACACGTTCCCCGAATGCTGTCGGCAACACAGAGACACGCACATCAACTTCTCTACCTGCAATCTTCACCCGTAGACGACCATCTTGAGGGTGTCGCTTTTCAGAAATATCCAATCCCGCCATGACCTTTATTCGACTGATCATAGCCGCCTGCACTCCTTTAGGAGGATGCACTACCGTGTGCAATACACCATCAACACGAAAGCGAACCACAACCGTTGCTTCAAACGGTTCAATATGAATATCACTGGCGCGTTCTTTTAGAGCCTGAGAGAGCAGCGTGTTTACCAGCCGGATCACCGGCGCATCATCCTTGGCATCAAGCAGATCTCCGACCTCCTCTATTTCACGGCTAAGATCATCATCAGTCAAACCTTCGAGCATCTGCTCAGCAGACGCCGATGCCCGATCAAATACCTGGTTCAGGGAGATAAGGATAGACTCTTTAGTCGCCAGCACGGGCTGCATTTCCACCTTAAACAGGCGACGCATATCATCCAGTAACTCCCACGGCCAAAGCACCCCGTCAGCTACTGCTACCGGATTTAACAGCTCATCTGTTGCCTTTAACGGTACCAGCGGGCCTGAGCGCAAGACTGCCAGTGGAAAGACTAACGTCCGCTCGAGGTCAACTTGATCACGACTCAAATGGTTCAGCCTGATCACGGGTTAGCCTGTGCGCCCTTCTCTGTCGGTTTCATATCATCCGGCATCTGCTGAGGCTTATGTGGAAACAGGATCGTCCCGCCTTCAATCGGGCGCTCATATAGATCCTTGATGTTAAAATACTTCTTGTTGGTAATGGCTTCAACCTGACCAGCTGTGGAAATAATATTTGGTTTAAGAAACACCATCAGGTTGGTTTTGCGGTTCTGGTTCTCAGTAAACTTGAACGGTTCACCCAGCACAGGTACCGCCCCTATACAGGGAACGCGCTGCACACTGGCAATATTGTCATCCCGCATCAGACCGCCAAGTACAATCATCTCACCATTATTAGCCAACACAACCGTTTTAATCGAACGTTTCTTTGTAATAAGGTCCGAACCCTGAACACCTGCGTTAGTATCAATGCTGGATATCTCCTGATACAGCTCCAGACGTACGGTATTACCTTCAGAAATTTGCGGTTTCACACGTAGGGTCAGACCAACATCCTTTCGCTCAATAGTCTGAAAGGGATTGGCCGTCCCTCCCTGAGTAGAGTTCTGACCGGTGATAAATGGAACATTCTGCCCGACCACAATTTCTGCTTCCTCATTATCCATGGTCAGCAGGTTGGGGGTAGAGAGCACATTGGTATCAGCCTGAGACTCCATAGCCCGCGCCAGTGCTGCCAGATTCAGAAAATTGGTACCATTCAAGGTAATAGCACCCTTCACCGCACCAAGAATAAGTCCCCCTCCGGCCCCCGCATTCGGGTTGGCAGCAACACCTTGAATATTCACACCAGCCTGATTGGAAAAGCTGGTTCCACCCAACGGAGTAATATTATTTTGCTGCGATGATTTGGATATCTGCCATTCCACCCCAAACTGCTCCGCCATATTGGCTGAAACCTCAACAATCAGCGCTTCAACCAGCACCTGACGCCGCCTCACATCCAGCTTATCTACAATTTTTTCTACAGCAGCGATATCGCTTGGGTCCGCCATAATAAGAAGAGCATTGGTCGCAGGCTCTGCTACCAGTTTCACACTACCGGCAAACAGAGATTTCACCTGCCCCTGTCGATTTGCAGCCCCCCCCTGATTACCCACCAATTCATTCAACACCTTGGTGACATCTTCTGCGTTGGCATGTTTAAGATAGATCACCTTTAATCGGCCACTATCAGATTCAGGTGCTACATCCAGCTTTTCAATAACGTCCGATACTTCGTTGATGATCTGAGGGGCCGCGACAACAATCAAGCGGTTGCCCGGCTGATGTGCAATAGCTTTAACAACACCTGCCCCCTTTGCACCTGCACTATTGCTGGCATACAAGGTCGTTAACGTGGAAGCCAGCTTATCGGCTGAGGCATGATTAAGTGTAAACAGTTGTACACCAACAGCATCTTTACGATCCAATAAACGCAAAATGTGTTGAATACGTCTGATATTGCTGGAGCTGTCGGTAATCAGCAGCATATTTCCGCGCGGATAAGCAACCAGATGACTATTGGATGAAATAAGAGGCCTGATCAAAGCAACCAACTGCTGGGCATCAGCAAACTCTAATTTGATAACCTGAGTCACAATACCGTCATCCCGATGCCCCATGCCTGTTTTTACTGGCACCGAGATTTGTTTGCTTTCTGCCCGAGGTACAATTTTCACTACCGAGCCACTGCTTACAGCGGCAAATCCATTTACTTCCAGTACGGAAAGAAACACATCATATGCATTATCTTCAGAAATAGGGGCAGGAGAAACTATCGTCACCGTTCCTCTCACCCGATTATCTACAAGGAAATTTTTCCCTGAAAATCCAGCCACAAAATCAATAAAGGCCCGAATATCAGCATTCTTAAAGTTCAGCGTCACGTCCTTGGCTACAGCCTGTGAACCAAATGCAAACAATAACAGCCATAATATCAGGCCATACCTGAAAACCTTCATCCCCGTCCCCTTCTATCAAAATCAATGATCAATTTAATGCGGCATCCCGCTTGCATGAGAAGACGGATACATCGCTCTGCCGGGAGGCCGCTGCGGTTGTATCGTATCTAACATAGGTGAAGAACTCAGTTTCGTAGAGTTATCCAGCGCTACTTTCTCTAACTTGCCTGCGCGCTCTACAGTAATCCTTTCCGATTCAACCTTTTTCAGTTTCACACCAAACTGAATCGTGTCACCGACAAAAAACACCTTCTGATCAGGACTGGATAGTAGTTTTACGATGGCTGCACCAGCTTCATCAGCGACAATCGTCCCAAGCAATACAATATTCAGAGGAGCCAATATCATAGGCTGAGCAATAACCTGTGGCTTCACAGGTTCAGGAGGCGCTTCACCAAACAGTGCCACTGCAACCAACGCTTCCACATCGGGAAGTTGTACAGCAACAGGCTCAGAGGCCTCTACCACCACATCGGCCTGCACATCATTATCTGGCATTACCCATCCGCTTATAACCCAGACCAGCAATAGGGTCAGCATCACCTCTACAATCAGAGGCGCTTTTCCCAATAACCTGTTTGTTTGGATGTGCTGCTTCACACTCACTCACCATCCACAACAAGAAACACCCGTTAACAAGGATGTCCCCATGGTTTCTTTCTCTTTAGTTGATGTCGCATAACTCTCAAGCCAGATTCAAAACTTATTGCCAGATATAATGACTAACTCCCTAGCCCTGCATAACGACAGCAATGCTAGATGATGTTTTGTAGACCGCTATCCCCCATATGGGGGACAAACTAAGCTCTAAAGGGATAGGTTTGTCATCCAAATGGATGACAAATGATGGATTTTCTCTTTTTTTCACAGGCTGTATTGATCCGGCAAGGTTCAGATGAGAAGATGAAAGGTTCCGGAATCAGAGTCGATTATTTTCTTTGTCTTCCTTTAATTCTTGAAAGTGCTCACTACATAAAATCTAGTGTCCAATCTTCCGGGGGAAGTTCAGTCAATATAGAGTATGGAGTTGTTTCCAACATAAACAAACGTATTCAATCCACCATCAAGTCCAATCGGATCAGACTGAGTGTATCTACCCAATGCAGGGTCATAGTGAGCTTCCCCCGATTTAACGGACTCGGAAATTAAGAGGCACTATTAGCCTCGAACTCGACTGGGCTGAGATAGTCCAGAAACGAGTGCCTTCTTCTGCGATTGTAGAATGTTTCAATGTAGTGAAACAAGCTTGCCTTCGCCTCATTTTTAGTTTTGTAGTCTTCATCGTCAACCAGTTCAGTTTTCAATGTTCCAAAGAAACTTTCAGCTACAG
>Ga0316202_10002266_pt1 | contig 12868 bp, 9 predicted proteins | sample 3monrhotite_MG_FD_204934 | JGI IMG/M metagenome (GOLD analysis project Ga0316202, IMG submission 204934) | Microbial mat bacterial communities from mineral coupon in-situ incubated in ocean water Damariscotta River, Maine, United States -... | ecosystem: Environmental > Aquatic > Marine >... | reverse complement strand
CCGTGGATTTAGTGACTACAACAGAAATAAGTGGGTTTTTGACCAACTCTTTCTCAGTCACTTAGATAATGACCATATTGGAGATTATCAAAAATTTAGAGAGTATTTCCATCCGCACTATATGACTTGCCCAAATGATAATCATCAGCAAAATGATGAGTTTAAAGTGAAGAGAGATCTTCTTGGCCCACAAAATGAAATCCGAGATCTTGTTCTTCAAGATATGAGAGCAAGAACCACATTGAATACGCCAAACCCTGAGCTTTCACCAGCAAATCCACTGGTATCAATTCTTGAGGAAATATCACTTTTCTATATCAACCCTGATGACTGTGAAGTTGACCCAATTCTTGCTAGAGGTTATGCAAATAACATAAGCCTAGTGCTATTCTTCCAGGTTCGCCTGAAAACCCTTTTGATCGCTGGTGATTTGTTAAAAGATGGCATGAAACACCTTTTAGAAACTGATGAAGCATTTCATGAGAAAATCTCTTCACATGGTGTAGACTTCTTAGTTGCTCCCCATCATGGACTCCAAACTTCTTTCTCTGAAGATTTGTTCGCTGCAATGCCTAATGGAAAATCAAGACTGAATATCATCTCAGAAAAAGTTAGACGGCAAGATTCTGATGAGAATCGTTCAGATGTAGATGGTAGATATTACAGCTCAGATTACTCCACTGGAGACACATCCATACATCAAAATGGAGTGAAGACTTCTTTGGGTCACATTGTTATTGATTTTGAAACTGACGAGACTGAGGTTAGGACATATCAAGATATAGATGAGGTGATTAACGAGTTTCTCTAAGCACTTTGACATCATCGTTTGAGGTTGGTAGGTCAAGCAGATCAAGGTTCGAGTCCTTGTGTATTTTTGTTTGTAAGTGTTCTTTCTCGGATAAAAATAACCACTTTACCTATGGCAAAAGTATTTCTATTCAATTGTGTAATTTTCACTTTAGTTCAAAACATAGTTGGTGCTCTGCTGACCTCAGATGATGATCAAATCTAACTTCACTCAAACCATGTAGCTCACGGTAAAACAAACGCTATTTGTTCAAGAATACCTGATTGACTTGTAACTACTGAAGAGATGGATGACTACGAAGCAAAAGGCTGTGAGTGGATTGATGTTGATGACCTAAAAAAAAGAGGATCTGAAAGATCCAGTGGATGAAATCTATGATCTCTTGTTCTAAGCAGACAATATGGCTCCAATTTCATGGATAAGACCTGAGGCAATTAAACTGCCTGCTGTATTTCTAAGAATCGCAGTTATAGCATTCAATGATCCCCTTATGAACCCTTTGTCAGGCTCTGGTTTTTGTAGTTGATCTTTAATTGCAGTGATCTCTTTAAGAACGCTTTCTCTTTGCTGATGGTCAAGATTTACTGCATCTAAATTCCCCTCTAATGTTGGTAGAAATTCTCTTATCTTTGCAAGGTCAAGACTCACGTTAACCTGAGTCTGAGTTGAGTTGTCGCTATTGTCTTGAATCATGACGTTGGCCCCGTTCCCATCTACATTGATCACGTATTTGTGAGACTTTGCAATTTCATGTTCTTTTGCTGAAAAACTAAGTCCACCCCCCAAGATGCCATCCTTTTCTAGCTTCAATGCCCACTGAAGCACTACATTTCTAACTCCTTCAAGAGCTGCACTGGCCTGTGCTGTACTAAACGAGAGCATAAACTGAGTAATTGGCCTGTCCGTCCAGCTGTTCATTGTTGCCTCTATGGAACTAGGAAAAGACATCATCAAAAAATCATTGCCTTCACTCAATAAAGCCTCAATTTCAGACACACCTTGGTCTAGAGAGTTACGTGTGAGTCGATCGGCAATTTCTTCATTCCCTATCACAACTGGCATCCAGCCATGGAATGGGTTAAAAGACTTAACAACGCCGACAATCTTTCTGTAGTGAGGCACATCATCTGGATGGATGTTGTAACCATTGAGTTCATTCTGAATCCATTTTTTAAACTCTTTGATTTCTAACTTACTTGCTACAACAAAAGCTTTCCTCAGTAGATCAGACACTTTCACTTCTGGATCTAATGCTTCTTCTTGGAGTTGGATAACAATTGGTTTCATATAAACATGTAGGCTGTTAGAAATCTCGCTTAGTTTACTATATCGTTATAGTCTCACACCAGATAGAGATCGTTCTTCGTTGTGTAGTGCTGTGGCCAATCGTTTCAACTCAGATTGCACCAATTCAACATTCTTCAGGTTACTTACTACGCGTATTAAAAATTGTTTAGAATGTGTATCGTTACCCCTATCTGAGGAATAGAATGGGATAAGAACCCTTCCGCAGGAACGGGTTCAGATGCTGACTAGGAACGAGAGTCGCGGGAGAGCTTGCTCTCACATGACCGAGTGACGACGTCAGTAAAACATTCGCGAAGCGAATGGATAATTCCGGAGCCCCAACCAATGTAAGTAGCTTGATTTGATACTCTCCCTCAAACCCCCTACTATGCTTTCGACAAATAACACTCCACCATGTCTGAAGAACAAAGACGCCAGCTTGAAAAACAACTCTGGGCCATTGCCAATATTTTAAGAGGTAAGATGAACGCTGATGAATACAAGAACTACATCCTTGGGTTCATCTTTTACAAGTACCTATCTGAAAGACTAGAAAGTTATATTGATGGAGATCTATTGAAAGCTGAGACTTACACTTTTATTCAAGTTGATGAAGATAGCAAGGAAGGCAAAGAAATCATTGAAGCCGTTCAATCTGCTTGTGTGAAACACCTAGGATATTTCTTGAGACCTAACCAGCTCTTTGACTACCTCGTCAAGAAAGGTAAAAACGAAATTTCTGGACAAGATAATTTCATACTGGAGTCTTTAAAGAACGTGCTCAGCACAATTGAACAAACAGCTAGAGGAACTCAAAGCGAAGATGATTTCAGAGGACTATTTGATGATGTAGATTTGAGTTCAAACAAGCTGGGGCCAACTGAACAAAAGAAGAATGATGTGATTGTAGAGGTGCTTTCCGAGCTCTCTAGAATTGATTTTGGCTTAGACGATTCGAAGAGTGATCTATTAGGAGATGCCTATGAGTACTTGATTGGTGAATTTGCTTCTGGTGCCGGAAAGAAAGGTGGCGAATTCTACACTCCTTCTCAAGTATCACGCTTAATGGCTCAGATCGTAACAATCGATAAAAAGAAACTTCGATCCGTTTATGATCCAACCTGTGGTTCAGGATCTTTACTTCTGAGGCTTCGTGAATACACAGAGGTTGTTGATTACTACGGACAAGAGCTGAACCCAACGACATACAATCTTGCTCGAATGAATATGATTCTCCATGGAGTTCATTTTCAAAACTTCGACATTAAACACGGAGACACACTTGAAGATGACAAACACCCAAGTTTAGAAGCTGAAGCCATTGTGGCTAACCCTCCCTTCTCTGCAAAATGGGCCAGTGATAAAAACCCCGAACATATTCACGATGAACGATTCAGTCAGTATGGAAGGCTTGCCCCTAAAAACAAAGCCGACTACGCTTTTTTGACTCATATGCTCCACCATCTGGCCTCCAACGGAACGATGGCCATCGTTTTACCTCATGGAGCTCTATTCCGCTCTGGAGCAGAGGGGCACATTAGGCAATATATTATTGAGAAGTTAAACTGTTTAGATGCAGTGATTGGACTGCCTCCTAATCTATTCTTTGGAACTCCTATCCCAGCTACTGTATTAGTGTTTAAGAAGTGTCGTAAGAATGAGGAAGATATTTTATTCATTGATGCTTCCAAAGAATTTGAAAAAGAAAAGAACCAGAACAAACTGACAAATGAAAACATTCAAAAGATCTTTGAAACCTATAAAAACAGAGAAGAACTTGATAAGTACTCTCACCGTGCGAGCATAGAAGAGATTAAAGAAAATGAGTACAACCTGAATATTCCTAGATATGTAGATACATTTGAAAAGGAAAAACCCATTGATATTGATGCAGTGGCTAAAGAGCTTATCGATCTAAACTCAAAAGAAAAAGCCCTTCAGTCATCATTGGAATCCTTTTGTGATGAGTTAGGAATTGCTAAACCTTTTTAATAATGACCACGAAAACAAAACATGATGAGAATAAGGTGCCTAAGTTAAGGTTTCCTGGTTTTAGTGGTGAGTGGGAGGAGAAGAGGTTGGGGGAAGTGGCTGATGTTAGAGATGGCACGCATGATTCTCCAAAATATATAAGTGAAGGTTACCCACTAATCACTTCTAAAAACCTATGTAAAGATGGAACAATCGATTTCAACAATGTGAATTTGATTTCACAGCAAGATTTTGACCAAGTTAATAAACGTTCAGGTGTTGACACTGGAGATATTTTGTTTGGAATGATCGGCACTATTGGAAACCCTGTGATAGTAAAAAATGAAAAATTTGCAATTAAGAATGTTGCTCTAATAAAAAAAGGTGAATTCATTCAGAATATATTTTGTTGGCAATATTTACATTCTGCCAAAATTGCAAAACAGTTTCATGAGAAAAATGCAGGCGGTACTCAGAAATTTATTGCACTAGGTGTCATTAGAAATCTTTTATTCCAACTCCCCACCCTCCCCGAACAACAAAAAATCGCTGACTTCTTAACTACAGTAGATTCATGGATTCAAACACTTGAATCTCAAAAGAAGAATCTTGAGATCTACAAAAAAGGAATGATGCAAAAGCTCTTCAGCCAAGAGATACGATTCAAAGATGAAGATGGAAGTGACTTTCCTAATTGGGAGGAGAAGAAGTTGGGGGAAGTTACAGAAATAAACCCTAAAGTCGCCGCACTGCCAGAAAAATTCATTTATATAGATTTAGAGAGTGTTGAAAATGGCATGTTAAAATCGGAAAATTTGATAGAACTTGAGGATGCACCCAGTAGGGCGCAACGAAGACTTAAAAGAGGAGACATACTATTCCAAACAGTACGCCCATACCAGAAAAACAATCTGTTCTTTGATAGAGAAGGAGATTACGTAGCCTCGACTGGATATGCTCAAATAAGAACTACGATATGCAAGGGTTATATTTTTCAGTTGATTCATACTAATAGTTTTGTTGTGAAAGTAATGAAGCTTTGCACGGGGACTAGCTATCCAGCGATCAACTCAAGTGATTTAAAAACGATCAAAGTTAGCCTCCCCTCCCTCTCCGAACAACAAAAAATCGCTGACTTCCTCACTTCTATAGACGAACTGATTCAAGCCAAACAAACTCAAATCGACAAAGCCAAGGAATGGAAGAAAGGACTCATACAACAACTCTTTATTTAAATCTATTATGTGCCAATCGGAACTCGAACTTGAAAATAAACTCATAGCTCAACTGAATCGACTCGGATTTGAAAAAGTTAGAATTCTGGATTCAGTAGATCTAAATACAAACTTAAAAGAACAGTTAGAGAGGTTCAACGAAACTAGTTTTTCAGCAAACGAGTTCTCAAGAATCTTAAACCATCTCAACAAAGGAGACCGATTCCAAAAGGCAAAGACACTACGAGACAGATTCCTATTAAAACGAGACGACCAATCTGAAAGCTATATACGCTTCTTTAACATGGAGCACTGGTGCAAAAATGAATATCAAGTGACCAATCAAGTCACTCAAGAAGGCTCATATAAAAATCGTTATGACGTCACCCTTCTAATCAATGGACTTCCTCTCATTCAAATTGAGCTCAAAAGACGTGGGGTCGAGATGAAAGAAGCCTTCAACCAGATACAGCGCTACCACAAGCATTCTTTCAACGGGACTCTATTTGAATACGTGCAGATCTTTGTGATCTCAAATGGTGTGAACACAAAATACTTCTCCAATAATCCCAAACAAAGCTTTGAACAGACTTTCTATTGGACCGATGAAGAGAATCTAAAAGTCACTAAACTAGAGGATTTTGCTGAACAGTTTCTAGAAAAGTGCAATGTCTCAGAAATGATCGCTGAATACATTGTATTAGCGGAGTCAAAAAAGATCCCAATGATCTTAAGGCCTTATCAATACTACGCCGCTCGAGCCATTGAGAAACGAGTTAAAGAAACCAATAAGAACGGATACATTTGGCACACGACTGGTTCGGGAAAAACGCTCACTTCATTTAAAACAAGTCAGATCCTCACTCGTATACCTGAGATTAAAAAAGTGATATTCGTAGTGGATAGAAAAGATTTAGATTTGCAGACAACTAAAGAGTTCAACTCCTTCTCGGATGGTTCGGTAGATGGAACGGACAATACTCGAAACCTAGTGAAGCAACTCAAAGATCCAAATCGAAAACTTATTGTCACCACGATTCAAAAGCTAGATATTGCGATTGGAAGAGCTTCTCATTTAAAGCATTTTGAGCATTTAGCTGATGAAAAGGTGGTCATTATCTTTGATGAATGCCACAGAAGTCAGTTCGGTAAAACACATGCACAGATCAAAGGCTTTTTTAATAAAGCCCAACTCTTTGGCTTCACTGGAACACCTATCTTTGCAGAAAATCATGTAGGAGGAGTAACAACCAAAGATGTATTTGAAGACTGTCTTCATAAATACATCATCACTCATGCTATCTCTGATAATAATGTTCTCGGTTTTGCTGTTGAATATGTAGGGAAATACAAAAAGAAAGATGCCGACGTTTTAGAAGAAGACATCGCTTCCGACTGCATGGTGGAAGGAATTAACACCAAGGAAGTGCTTGAAAGTGATGATCGCTTGGAAAAGATTGCTAAATACATCCTTAATGACTGGAAGCGAAAAACAAAGAATGGGAAGTTCAATGCTTTATTTGCAACAAGCCGAATTGATATCCTCAAGAAGTACTATCATTTACTTCAAGCTAACAAGACTGAAGATTTTAAAATTGCTACGATCTTCACCTACCATGCAAATGAGGAGCAAAGTACAGATCTATTAGATTCAGACTTTTTTGATGAGAACCCAGCTTCAGTTAATCAGCACTCAAGAGATTTCCTTGAAGAATGTATTGAAAATTACAACAAAGACTTCTCATGTAATTTCTCAACAAATCGCTTTTATGACTACTACAAGGACTTACAAAAAAGGATCAAGTCAAAGGAGATCGATCTTGTTCTCGTGGTGAATATGTTCCTAACAGGTTTCGATAGTCCTAGGCTCAATACACTCTACGTCGATAAGAACTTAAGATATCACGGGCTCATACAAGCTTATTCACGAACCAATCGCCTTCTAAGCTCAGACAAGCCTCACGGAAACATTGTGTCGTTCAGAAACCTTAAAGACGCAACAGATAAAGCTCTGGCCCTATATGGTGATGAAAATGCTCGTGAGATAGTGTTTAAAAAACCTTTCGAGGAACAAAAGAAAGCTTTTGAAGAGAAACTGATCGAATTAAGAGAAACAGCACCTACTCTAGAATCTGTCGATTCGATGAGAAGTGAAGAAGAAAAAGCAGAATTTGTTAAAACATTCCGTGACCTACTTAGGATCAAAGCGTCACTAGAAACGTTCTCAGAATTCTCTTTTGACGCCCTTGAAATTACTGAGCAAGAATTTTACGACTACCAAAGTAAGTATTTAGACATTCATGATGAGAGACGAAAGAACGACAAAGAAAGTGAATCCATTCTTGATCAAATTGATTTCGAGTTAGAATTAACAGTCAGAGATCTTGTGAACTTTGATTACTTGATCAAACTGATTGCGGGCCTTAAAAACCTTAAATCTGACAGCCTTCGGAAAAAGAAAACAGAAGATATCTTACGAGTGTTTGATAGAGATCTACAGCTTAGAAAGAAGAAAGACCTCATTCAAAAATTCATTGAAGAAAGCCTCCCCAACATCTCTAAATCAGATGATGTTGAAGCTTCATTTAGTAAATTCTGGGATCAAGAACGATCTCTTACACTCAAGGCAATTGCTAAAACTGAAAACATCCCACTAGAGAATCTTGAGAAACTGATTAATGATTACATCTACACTCAAAAGCTTCCTAAGGAGCAAGATATTGCCGACAGCATCACTTTTGACATTCCAATCCTTAAACGGAAAGGTATTATTACTCGAATCACTGAATCCCTAGAAAATTTAGTTGATATTTTTGAGTGGTAGAACCTGAAGATGTTTAAAAATCTTCACCATCGCCAGTGTATCCAACTTACAATATTCAAGAAGCGCTTCTTGTACTTCCTGCATAGTTACAGCATGTTCATCTTTGTGTACTGCTCTGAACCAAGTGACCGAAGCTGTTCCTCCATCTCTAATTTCAAGCTCTGAATGTGAGAAGTCTGGTGCAAGGACAGGAAGTACTTTTTTGATTGAACTGCTCCCTCTAAAATCTGGATGAATGAAGTGACCATTTTTAAACACATCCATGAGGTCAAAGGTTCGCTCGTTGATGTCATTTAGGAAATCTGCGTATTCAAGATACAGCTTGGCCATCTCTTTGTTGCGTCCCGTTTCAAAAGGTTTAAACCAAACAATCACACTCCCCTTGGGACCAATGTCTTCCCTCATTTGTTTAAGCAAATGTGGTAATGGAGTGTCCTTACCTGTGTGTAAGAACTCTTTATGGTGGAGCGTCTCTCCATCTTCTTCAAGAATGTGCAGTGAATATTGGAAACAAAGCTGCTGTGCTGGTGAGATTCCATCAAAGAGTGGAATGGCAGGATTGCACGACTCATAATCCAGAAAGTAGAGTGGAAATTCTAATTCATTAAGAGCTTCGACGATCTTTGGCTGATCTATGTGTGCCTTACCATTCTGCATCACTCGTGCATGAGCCCACTGCTTGTCTGTAAGAGGAAAGTCATCTGGTATGTCCTGAACCATTAATGTGTCTTGGTTGAGTAGCTGGTCTCTTTTCCTCCCATGAAAGTGAGGAAGGTCGAAAACAGTATGTTTGGGGATATCCTTCCAGCAGTACTCCATAAATGGGCAAACATATGGGTTCTTACATTGGCTTCCGACCCTGACCTTGGGCTCTTCTTTAAGCTCCAAGATTTGTTTGGCCGTCTCGATTAGATTCGGCAACTCATGCAAGTAATCCTCAACCTTATCGGTCACGTTTGTAATTGTGAATAGTGACTGAACATCGATATCACCTTTACGGACGTAATCTCCATTAAGATGGACCACAAAACAATCTTGGATTTCTTTGCCAGACTTTTCAAAGACATACTTCTGAAAAGCTAGATCTGAAATGTGTTCTTTCTTCACCTTGTTACTCGATTTAACTTCGTACAGATTCCATTTCCCCGTGGACCCATCAAGCTCTAAGACATCCGCCTTGGCGTATAGCCCTTCTACACTCACCTCCACTTGAAACTGTGCATTCTCACTAAAAAGTTGATTAGCAAGCACCTCAACCTCGTAACCTTGTTCAAAAATCGCCTCTTCTGTGATGCTCAAATCTGGTTTTATCTCAGGTTTATTCTTATGCAACCAGAGCTGCTTTGGGCATTGCAGAAACCTAAGGAAGTCGGATTTTGTGAGAACAATGTTCATATTACTAGCTTAGAGCTTTCAATCCATTCAGTGAGATTCTTCTTTGTCCGTTCTTTTGCATCTTCCCTGCAATGTTCCATGCCTTATCACCTTTATCAAAATAAATTTCCTCTATTGATCCATCTTTATCAACTGCATCGTGTTTTTCAGCTGAGTTTGGCAGAAGTTTCAATTCATATTTGTGAGCGACAAGGACTTCACCAATACTCCCCACTAAATGCCCATCTGGCGTGAACTTTCTCCCAGGAAAGTGAGCTTCAAGTTCACCTACAATTTTGTATAATTTGTGTATCAATTCCGGTATCGCTTCAACTCCTTTATTCATGTCCAAACTATAACATAGTAAAATGAACGTGATACGTAGTGAAAGACTTGGCTCGGAATAACACATCAACTCAATCAAATGGCTCAATCTGCCTGTATACTCATTTTTAATGCAAAAAATCAATTACTGATCCAAGTAAGATCAAGGAATGATGACTCCTACCCATCACACTGGGACTTTAGCGCTGCTGGAGGTGTTGAAACTGGAGAGACTCCCGACCAAGCAGCAAAACGGGAGCTCAAAGAAGAATTAGGAGTTGAACTTGATGTTAATTACAAAACAACGGTTTCTTTTGAGGGAGAGCAACTAGAGATCTACACCTCAAAGTGTGATGAAATAAATTTCCATCCTAATTATGAAGTCGAAGAAGTTTTCTTCTTAAATCTTGAAGAAATCAAAGAAAGACATAAAGCTGGTCAAAAGCTCCATCCTGAATTCATTCATATATTGAAGAAGCTCTTTTTTTAGACTTTCTCACCCCCACCCCAGTTTGATAATGCTAAGTCTTATGCTAACTTTGGGTACATTAATTTAAGAACCTAATAGTTATGTCTGCTTTAGAAAGTTGGGGGGAAGATGAGGCGAAAGAATACTCTAGTGAGAATTGTGCACCAGATATTGATGCGTTACTGGCTCCTCGCTTGTCTAAGCTCTTACCAGAATCCTTACTGCAAGATGCTCATGTGATTGATGTTGGAACGGGTGTTGGCGTTTGGGCTGAACTCGCCCACAGGAAAGGTGCTAAGAGTGTAGTGGCCACAGATGGAAGTCATGAGATGGTTGAAGCGGCAACTGAACGATTAAAAGGTGGAGGAACTCTCCCTGCTGGTTTAAGCGTAGAACATGCGGAAGTCACAAACATGCCTTTTCAGGATGGTGAATTTGATATTGCTACAAGTGTGAATGTTGCTTGTAATCTTGACTCAAAAGAATTAGAGGCTCATTTCATTGAACTAGATAGGATACTGAAGCCTGGAGGAAGACTTATTCTTGCTGTGCCTAACTCACTAGATGTCGCATTCACCAGAGGTGATAGAAGTGTTGATATTCAAGAAGAACTAAGCCGAGCTATAGATGGTCGCACGGGTGATGTTAGAGAGGTCCTAAGAGGTGTTCGTTTTCTTTTACAGTCTACTTTTTTTGCTGACAGAGAGACTCCCACTTTGGTAACACCATCAAACTCAGGCTTCTTATCTGATGGAGACCCCATCATAAGGTCCTTTTCAGGTTTTGGAGTCATAAACAATTGGCATACTAAAAATGGATATCTCCAAGCTATCATACGTCGAAATTGGTATGTTCTAGATATTTATGAAGATTCTTTCCCAACCGAGGAAGCATTGTACTCCTACAATCAAAGCGTCATTCCCGATCGCAGGCTGGGTCCAGAGTATGTTAGGAACGCACCATTTTTAGTTTTTAATATGTCTAAAAAATGACACCTAAATTAAAAGAAAAAATATGGGGAAAAGACTTTAAGTTCTGTCCTGAATGTGGAGAATCAGAAACTTTAAGATTCTTACAAGAAAACATCAGACGACAAGTTTGTGATTCGACAAACGGTGGGTGTGGTTATGTCAGGTGGAATAGTCCAGTTCCTACAGTGGTTAGCTTAGTTCCTTTTCCAGCTGAGTTCGCAGGAAAGGGCGAAGGCTTTAATCTGGATAGTGCTGATTTGGATCTTGAGAGGTTTTCAGCCCCATCGAACACTGCTGTACTTCTTGCAAGAAGAGCAATCCCTCCCTTTGTTGGTAAATGGGTATTACCAGGAGGACACTTAGAACCAGGTGAAACACCTCGTAGGGGTGCTCTTCGAGAACTGTTAGAAGAGACTGGAGTAGTAGGAGGTTTTGAGACATCGCTCCACCCTTGCAATCCACTCCCAGGAAGGTTGAATCAAGTCACTATGCATATGCTTGTCAGACCAATGAGAGGCACACTCCAAGCACGAGATGATGTAGATGCTGTAGAAATTTTCTCCATGACTGACCTGCCTCAAATACCATTTGGCTCCCACAAAAAAACCCTGAAAGATTACTTTCAAGGCTTGTGTGGTGTGATAGAGGGCCGACGAAGATACTAGTCTCAAGAAGCCAACTAAGTCCTGAGCAAAAGTGCACCAACAATCTTCAAAGTTGGTGCACTAATAATGTCATTGCACCTCAATAATAGTCATCATGCCTGATTCGGCATGTTCAAGGATGTGACAGTGATTCATCCAACTTCCTGAGTCGAGTGGAACCATTCCAACTTCAACGGTTTCATTTGGATGTACCAGCACAGTATCTCTGAAATAAGGTTCATCTACGGGTGCACCATCTCTAGAAATCACTTTGAAGAATTGCCCATGAATATGCATAGGATGGAGTCGTGAAGATTCATTTTTAAATTGAATTTTAACAAACTCACCATTTTCAATTTCATCAGGAGTGATATCTGAATACACTTTTCCATTAATGGCCCATTCAAGGTTCATCATACCTCCTGAGCCAGAAGCTCTTTGGGAGTCGAGTTTGTAAACAATATCTGCTTCATTGCCAGTTGCTTCCCAACTTGGCACGTTTGGATTTATTGGAAAGTCGAACACGGGAGTCTCAACAACCTCACCCTCAACTAGAATTCTTGCCAATTGAATAGTAGAGCGTGTGAACCCATCATAAACAATAAATTCTTTTTCAGTTGTATCCGTAGGAATGGTGATGTCCAGATCAATTCTGTTTCCTGGAGCCAACTCAAAACCCTGGGCATTAAAAACTTCTCCCACGTACATCCCGTCGACCGCAATAGCCATTGCGTCTAACTCACCAAAATCTAGCTTGTAGATTCTTCCGTTTGAAGGATTCACGAGTCTGAGTCGAATGCGTTCACCTGGCTGAGCTATCAAAGTTTCATCAACTGAGCTATTCACAGTAACGATATTCCCCCACCGTCCATCATGCATCAGATCATGTCCTGTCACAAAATATGGAGAAATTTGGTAATCGTTCTGAAGCAACCAATCATCAATCACCCAGACTTCGTCTTGAGTATATAAATCTGAG
>Ga0316202_10002264_pt1 | contig 12883 bp, 8 predicted proteins | sample 3monrhotite_MG_FD_204934 | JGI IMG/M metagenome (GOLD analysis project Ga0316202, IMG submission 204934) | Microbial mat bacterial communities from mineral coupon in-situ incubated in ocean water Damariscotta River, Maine, United States -... | ecosystem: Environmental > Aquatic > Marine >... | reverse complement strand
CCCCCTGTTATTAAAGACTTTTTTGATTTATTTCTCAGCGTTAACACGTTAGTATTCCTCCGCATTAAACACCTCACATGTGGTACGCAAGTAAACTACTGCTTGATGAAACTTTGATGAAAACCCGGCGAGCGTTGCTTGCCACCGAAAGCCAGATCACTCGCTTTCCTGTTCCTGCATTTATTGCCTGACGTACTATAAAGGCTGCTGTTATGTTGTTGAGTTACCTTCCCGTTTCACTTCCGGTTTCTTTCTTTTCCCGCTGCCGCTTTTTCTTTGTGTTACTGAGCATTGCACTGCTCAGTGCCTGCGGGAATGACAGTGGCCAGAGCGATGACTCGCCCACAAGCGCCCGTACAATACCGCAAAACGTCACCCTGACCACCGGAGCGCGGATTAACGGCATAAACTGGAGCGGGGTAGGCGGCGCCCGTGGATACACCGTATATTGGTCCACCCATCCCGATATCACCCCCACCAACGGCACCCCCATTGACACTCGCCAGCCGACCCTTGAGCACCGGGGTCTCGCCAACGGCACTACCTATTATTACATCATCACCTCCAACACCGACTTTGGCCAAAGCGCACCCTCAGCGGTCGTCGCAGGCACCCCCCAAGCCGCCCCTCCTGCCCAGCCCGACCTTACCCTGACAGCCGGTAATGGCCGCACTACTCTGCGCTGGGATGCCGTCCCCGGCGCCACCCACTACACGCTGTATTGGAAAAACAGCGCCGGTGTCAGCACTGCCATGGATACGACCGACACTCGCATCACCCAAGTCACTTCACCCTTCGTCCACTCCGGCCTTGAAAACGGCCAACCCTATTTTTATCGCCTAGTCGCTGAAAACGCCCGAGGCACCAGCGACGCCTCCGAAGAGCACAGCGCCACCCCCGTATCTCCCGCACCCAGCGCCCCAGTTCTCACCCAAGCCGACGTAAATACCGGCCAAGTCACCCTGCACTGGCAACACACCGGCATTAGCAATCAATACGAGTTGTACTGGAGTACCGAGCCGCTCAGCGACAACGCGGCTGAAAACAACGCACCCCTGACCCACGTCACCAGCCCCTATACCCATACACCGCTACAAGACGGACAAATCTATTATTACCGCGTCCGCACCCGCAACGACGCGGGGGTCAGCGCCTTATCCAACCTCGTGCAGATCACACCGCCCAATGAAATGAATGTGGCTGAGCCCGGAGCTGAACCCACAACGCCCACCGATATCACGATCAGCCTGGAAAACGGCCAACTCAGCCTGAACTGGCCCCCCGTAGACGGCGCACTGGGCTATAATCTGTATTGGGTCAGCGATGACACCAGCGACATCACCTCCGCCAGCCCACGCATCACCCAAATTTACCCCCCCTACACCCACATACAGCTCAACAATGGCACTCGCTATCGCTACCGCCTCAGCGCCCTTAACGACCACGGCGAAAGTGCCCTGTCCAGCGAAGTCAACGGCACCCCGCAAATCATCATTCCTGGCGTCCCCGTCGGTGCAGAAGCCCTGGCAGGGGATCAATCCATTTTGGTCCGCTGGAACCCGGTGCAAGACGCCACAAGCTACACTCTCACGCTCAACGGTGACCTCACCAATACCTTCACCAACGTCAGCTCCCCGTACCGGATCACTGATCTCACTAACGCCACCGCATACCAGATCCAGCTCCAGGCACAAAATGCCGGCGGCCTAAGCGACTTCTCCGCAGCCGTCAGTGCCACCCCGCAAGAGCCCATACCCAACACTCCCAACAACCTCGTTGCCCGCCCCGGCAATGCCTCCGTACTGCTGCAATGGGCCGCTGCCACCCCGCAAGATATCAATGATCCCAACGAAGCGATCACTGCCTACCGGGTCTACACCGCCACCCGCCCCGGCGTACGCCCCAACAACGCCACCCTGATCAACGCCACCCCCACCCGCAATGACGACGGCCGCTGGCAACTGCGCCACACCGCAGTGCAAAATGGCCAGCGCTACTACTACGTGGTCAGCGCCGAGAACATCGGCGGAGAAAGCGGCCTGTCACGGGAAGTCTGGGCCCGCCCCCGCGCACCGGCCCCCGGCATCCCCGCCAACCTGTTTGCCGAAGCCGGTGATGGCCAGGTACGGATTGACTTTACGCCACTCGACCCCCGGCCTGACAGCAGCGAATCATTCACTTACAACCTCTATTGGACTCAAGCTCTCAATGAGGGACGCAGCCCCACCGAAGTCATCAGCAACGTACAACCGGGCTACCCATTTACCAACGGCGCAAACACCAACGGCTCTGTCTATTTCTTCCAGATTTCAGCCGTCAGCAACGGCAACGAAAGCCCCCTGTCAGACGAAGTCAGCGCCACCCCTCAAATACCCGCCCCTGAGCAAGCTCCACAAGATGCGCAAACGCTCACTGACAGTGGCCAGATAACCCTGAACTGGACTCCCGTCGCACAAGCCAGCGGCTATGTCATTTATTGGGCCACCGAACCCGACATCAGCCCTCAGACCAGCAACCGTCTCAGTGGTGAAATGATACAACCTGGCTTTGTGCATGAAGGACTGGATAATGGCCAAAGCTATTTTTACCGCGTTGCCGCCATCAATGCCGGAGGTGAAGGTGCCTTGTCTGCACTGTTAGCCGCCAAACCTCAAATACCGCCCCCAACCACACCCACAGATTTCACCGTCCAGCCCGGCGACAACCAAGTCACCCTCAACTTTACGCTCACCCCGACCGCTACCAGCTACCGGCTGTTTTGGCACCCGGATATTGAAGCACCACTGGCACAATGGTCCCACAGCACTATCCTGCCGGGAGATATCCTTACTGACCTGAGCAATAACCAGACCCACTACTACCGCCTGCAAGCCAACAATGCCGGCGGCACCAGCCCGCTCACCGCCGCTGTCAGCGCGACCCCACAACCCACGCTACCCGCCACCCCCACCGGACTGGCAATTGTCAGCAGCGACAATTCACTCAACGAACTCAACATCAGCTGGCACACCCAGCCCAATCTGGATTACACCCTTTACTGGAGCGATAACCCCCAAATTGCCCCCCGCGACAGCGACAATATCATCATCAACGTTTATCCCACCTACCGCCACACCGGGCTCAAGAGTGACACCACCTACTATTACCAGATCATCGCCCGCAACAGTGGCGGCGAAAGCCTCGCCAGCGAACCCGTCCAGGCCACCCTCGGCAACAGCACGCCCGACATCCCCGGCACCCCCCAAAACGTACAAGGCAGCACCGGCGACGGACAAAACACCCTGCAATGGCAAGCCGTCACCGGAGCCGAGCAATACACCGTGCAATGGTCCACCCAAAGCGACATGAGTGATCCACAAAGCGCAACCGTCAACAATCCATTGTTTGTGCACCAAGAGCCCCCGGCCAACGTCCTCTACTATCAGGTCATCGCCCAGAACAGCACCGGCGACAGCCCCCCCTCAGCCACCATAGAAATCGTCCAGGACATCCTCAATCAGGCACCGCAAATCACCCAGGGAGCCACCATCACCGTCACCATGGACGAAGACAGCAGCCCCGTCGCCTTCACTCTGAGCCTTGACGCGACAGACAACGACGGCGACACCTTGACCTGGATTATCGTCACCCTTGCCAATCGCGGTACTGCACAGGTAGACAGCAACAACACGACTGCCAACCTGTCTTACAGCCCGCAAGCCAACATCAATGGCAGTGACACCTTTACCGTACAAGTCAATGACGGCCAAGGCGGCACCGACAGCATTCAGGTCAACGTCAGCATCAGCCCGCAGAATGATGCTCCCGTGATCACTAACACCATTCCCAATCTTAGCGTTGAAGAAAACACCACCGCCGTCACTGCCATTACGGTCACCGATGACGATAGCACCACGTTTAACTACACGCTTGGTGGTGCGGACAGTGCGCTGTTCAACATGGATGGAGATACCTTAAACTTTGCGACGGCACCTGATTTTGAAAAGCCGACAGACAGTGGTGCCGATAATATCTACAACGTCACGGTCACCGCTAGCGATGGTACCAACAGCAGTGAAACCATAGCTTTTACCATTAGCGTCACTGATGCCGATGACTTAGCACCGGTCATTACGATCAAAGGTGCCAACTCCGTTACGTTGATAGAAGGTGATGCCTATACAGACGCCGGAGCAAGTGCAACAGATGACAAAGATGGCAATGTAGAGGTGATAACCAGTGGCTCCGTCGATACCAGCACCATTGGTACCTACACCATTACCTATACCGCAACAGACATCGCAGGCAATACCAGCACCGCAACCCGGACTGTGATAGTCAATGCTGTTGCTTCTCTTTTTATCACCACATGGAAAACCGATAACCCGGGTATTAGCGAGGACAACCAAATACAGATAAAAACATCTGGGGGTGGTTACAACTACACCGTTGATTGGGGAGATGGCCAAACCGATAGCAACGTGGCCGGTGATATCACACATACTTATTCAACGGCCGGTACCTACACCGTATCCATTACCGGCGATTTTCCGCGCATTATTTCCGGAACAGATACAGATGCCGAAAAACTGCTCTCTATAGAACAATGGGGAAGCATACAGTGGCAATCCATGAACAGTGCATTTTCTTTGTGTAAAAATCTTGTGGGAAATGCAAGTGATGTGCCTGATTTGTCACAAGTGACGGATATGTCGAACATGTTTCGCGGTGCCAACGCCTTCAATCAGGATATCAGTGCTTGGGATGTCTCTGCCGTGACAAGTATGTCTTTTATGTTTCGCGATGCCATCGCCTTCAACCAGGACCTAAGCAATTGGAATGTGTCTTCCGTGACAAATATGAGTCGTATGTTTAACGGCGCCAGCGCCTTCAATCAAGACCTAAGCTCTTGGGATGTCACTTCCGTGACAATTATGTTTTTTATGTTTAACCGTGCCAGCGCCTTCAACCAAGACGTCAGTAACTGGAATGTCTCTGCCGTGACCACTATGGCTGGTATGTTTAGCCATGCCAGCGCGTTCAACCAGAACTTAAGCTCTTGGGATGTGGCTTCCGTGACAACCATGTCTGAGATGTTTTTTGATGCGAACGCCTTCAATCAGAACCTAAGCAATTGGGATGTCTCTGCCGTGGCAGACATGTCTTTTATGTTTCGCGATGCCATCGCCTTCAACCAGGACCTAAGCAGCTGGGATGTCTCTGCCGTGACAGATATGTTTGGTATGTTTGGCAATGCAACCCTCTCTCTCGCCAACTATGATGCTTTGCTTTTAGGGTGGAGTGCACGAAGTTTACAAAGTAATGTCATATTTAGCGGAGGAAACAGTCAATATTCCTCTTCTTCACAAGCTGCCAGAGATACTCTCACAGAAGCCTTTGGCTGGACCGTGACTGACGGTGGAGCTGCGCAATAAGGTTTTTTATATTGGACTTCTTGCGCAAATTGACAACTCAAAAACAAACATAAATGACATTGAAATGGCAGAGATACTCATCAGCAACCAAGCCTGGAGTAAACCTCAGTTCAAACAACTATGCAGCGAAGCGCTGATTCTCCATGCCCTTCGTTATGGCGGAAAATCACGAAACATTCATGTACTTTCTTCCGCGCTGGATAACATCGTCGGCATCAGTGACGTCATGATAACGCTGCACGATACCCCTGTTGCCGTGCAGGAACAGGGGTTCTGCCCGCTGGCAATATCGACCTTACATCGATATTGCCAGGCTTCGCCTTATTACCGGGCGTAATGCAGTGAACCCGGCATTCTGTCAGATACCGCTGGCAATTTTCCGGCATTTGCTCTGTGGCGAGTGTTCAGCCCGAACAGGGCATACAAGGGGTCCCAGGTGGTCAGTGCCGTAGCGGCTAAGTATATCCCCGCATAGGTTACGTAAGGCTGCCACGAAATGTCGCCAGGGAACAACAGCATCGTAAATATTGCCGCAGGGGCAAATGTGGCCCGGATAGCGCGATCAATACGACCGAGGTTTTCCAGATTATCGGCAGTGGATTTGTCATAAGAAGCTATGTGGTTGTCACTAGATGTAAGCGTCATACTGTTTTGAGTCATGTCTTTCTCTCCATGAGATTGAATATGTGCGCAACAGTAATGCTGTCACACTCGTATTCCCCCTCCCCTCCTTGTTTTTGGTTTGGCCGCACCGCCGTTTTCCAAATCACTTGGGAATAACTAAAGACCGGACCGGATGTGAAAAGTTCAGCCGGACCGATGAGATCCTCGGACACTGCGTGACACGCACACCAGCAATATTGATAATAAGGCAAATAACACGGGCCAGTTACCCGTTCGCACATAGGGGGTTGCGCCTTGCTGTGGCTGAATTTCCCCATCCAGCACGGCGATTTCGAATTGCGGTGAAGTTGCCAATAGTGCCCCATGATGATCGATGACCGCAGATACGCCGTTATTGGTTGCTCTCAACATGGGCCGTGCTGTTTCAATGGCCCGCATGCGTGCCATCTGGAGATGCTGGTGTGGCGCAAAAGAATCACCAAACCAGGCGTCATTGCTGACATTCACTAAAAATGATGCGTCAGGCAATGCGCGAATCACTTCTTCTCCAAAGGCATCTTCATAACAAATGGACATGCCAATTTTATGATCGCCCACTTCCAGCAAAGGCTGCGTCGTTGACCCACGACTGAAATCCGCCATAGGCACTTGCAGGATATCCAGCAGCCCCCCCAGCACGGATTTGAGTGGAATATATTCACCGAAGGGCACTAAATGTGATTTTCGATAAATTTGTGTCGAAACTTCATCGGCGTCATTGATGCCTACACGCACCACACCGTTGTAATACTGGCTGCCATCCTGCTCAGACATTATCGGCAAACCGGTTAATAATGTTGCGCCGCCATTTTTATGTTCTCTGCTGACCAGGTTTTCCAAAAAAGACTGCGCCTGATGGAAATAGGCGGGTAGTGCTGTTTCCGGCCAGACGATAACATCACGATCCCAACGGTCACTGCTTAACCGTGTATACAGCTCTATCGTCGGGCCACGTTGATCAGGTTGCCATTTTATATTCTGCGGCACATTTCCCTGGATCAGGCTGGCCGTTAGCGGCGTACCTTTGGCCTCTGACCATGTGACTTGCGCCAAGCCACCTGCTATAAGCCAGACGGCCAACAGGGTTGCCAGTGCAATAACACGTTGTTTGTTTTTATTGATCAGCGCATAAACCAACAGGCCCGCACTGAACGCCACCACCCAGGAGGTGCCGTACACCCCCAACACTGGTGCAACGCCCACCAATGGTGAATCCGTCTGACTGTAACCCAAATTCAACCACGGAAACCCGGTCAGTATCCAGCCGCGCACCCATTCAAAAAACACCCATAGCGCCGGAGCAAGTAACAGTAAATAGATTCTCTCATTGAGCGCAGAAAAATAACGTCGCGAAACCCAAGCCAACAACGCCGGAAACAACGCAAGAAATAATACAAACAACAATGTCGCAATAGCAGACAAGGCCATGCTCATGCTGCCAAAACGGTAAAAACTCACTGCCACCCAGGAAACACCCACACCAAAAAATCCCACACCGAACAGATAGCCAATAATAAAGGCCTGACGAGGTGAAGATCGCAACAAGCAATAAAACAGTATTGCGGGCATTAAAACCGCAAGTGGGAAAAAATTAACGGGGGAGAAGGCCAGGGGCAGCCCCATACCCGCCAGCAGGGGAACAACGTACTGACGGATATACCCATGACGTTTGAGGTTTTGCTGTTCAGTGTGCGTCATATTCATTTCATGGCACCAACAGTAGGCGCTTTAGGCGAGGCAAAATGATGAGGAGTCGCTAGACTATTGCGAGGAGTTTTAACGCCGCCATGGAATGAAGAGGGCGTGCAATGAATGCCTAAACCTCAATCGCTATAGGTATATTAATCTTCGTTGTCCACGGCATTGTCTGGCGCATCAGGAGATTCAATCTCATCTGTCGGCAACACATTCAATTGCAGCAGATGAATGCGCCGACTGTCAGCACGCAATACCTTGAATTCAAAACGGCCTATTTTGCATTGCTCGCCCCGTCCAGGCATGCGACCAAATTCACGCATCAGCAAACCGCCGATGGTATCTACATCCTCGTCACTGAGTTCAGAGTCAAAATATTCGTTAAACTCATCAATGGGTGTCAATGCCTTCAGAGTAAATTGTTGCTCTGAATGTTTGACGATAAAAGCGTCTTCAGCAAAATCATGCTCGTCTTCGATATCACCCACGATCTGTTCCAGCACATCTTCAATGGTTACCAGACCGGCCACACCACCGTATTCGTCTACCACAATGGCCATGTGGTTGCGGTTGGCGCGAAAATCCTTGAGTAAAATATTGAGCCGTTTGCTTTCCGGAATAAATACAGCGGGGCGCAATAAATCGTTCAACCGGAAATGGCGATCACTGTCTTCTGCGGATTGTGTATCACGCTCAGCAATATAGGCCAGCAGGTCTTTGGCCAGCAAAATACCCACAATTTCATCACGTGAGTCACCCACCACGGGGAAACGTGAATGTGCAGACTCAATCACCACGGGCAAAAAAGTGTCTGGCGATGCGGACTCTTCCACCACGATCATTTGCGAACGCGGTACCATCACATCACGCACTTGCATATCTGCAACGGTAAGCACACCTTCGATCATCGCCAGGGCATCATGATTCAGCAGCCCTTCTTTTTCAGCATCACGCAACACTTCCGCAAGTTGTCCACGATCTTTGGGTACAGAAGAAAAGGGCTTGCTCAGCAGGGATTGCGTCAGCCGACCGAGCCAGGAGTCGTGTTGCTGTCCGTTATCGGCTACAGCACCACTGGATTGATCTTCACTCATATTGATTTATGCATGCTCTGATGTTGGTTTGCCATTATACACGGGATGAATTCACGAATACGGGTTCGCATAACCCAGTTCGGCCAGTACCGCTATTTCCAGTGTTTCCATTTTTTGCGCGTCATCATTCTGTATGTGGTCATAACCCAGCAAATGCAGAGTGCCATGCACAATCATGTGCGCCCAATGTGCGAGCAATGTTTTGCCTTGTGCGGCCGCTTCATCCGTCACCACAGCTGCGCATACCACGACATCACCCAATGCTGGCTCTATCAGATCGATCGGCATACCCGAGGGTGCTTCAAAGGGAAAAGACAATACATTGGTTGGCCCGGTTTTTTGCCGGTACTGCTGATTAAGCTTAACCATCTCATCAGTTTCGACAATGCGTACCGTCATCTGTGTCGCCATGTTTGCCATCAATTCGCCTGATTCAGCCTGTTGCACCGCAGCCTTCACCCAGGTTTGTATACGCTGGGAGTCAGGTACATTCTGTTGCGTGGCATTTTCCAGCGCCATTTGTACGTCCACCTGCACCACTTAACGCCCTTTAGAATCATCAACATTGGCTTCTTCGGCTTCTTCATAGGCTTCATATGCAACAACCACCTTTTGCACCAACGGGTGACGCACCACATCCCGGGCCTGAAAAAAGGTAAAACTGACACCTTTCACATCTTTCAGCACCTCGACAACATGGCGTAATCCGGAGCGGGTATTTTTGGGTAAATCCACTTGCGTAACATCCCCCGTGACCACCGCCGTCGAACCAAAACCAATGCGCGTCAAAAACATCTTCATCTGTTCAACGGTGGTGTTTTGCGCCTCGTCCAGGATAATGTACGAATCATTGAGTGTGCGACCACGCATATAGGCCAGGGGGGCAACCTCGATAACATTGTGCTCGATAAATTTATCGACTCGCTCAAAACCCAGCATTTCATACAGTGCGTCGTAGAGCGGGCGTAGGTAAGGATCAACTTTTTGTGCCAGATCGCCCGGTAAAAAACCCAGGCGTTCACCAGCCTCCACCGCTGGTCGCACCAGCACAATACGCTGCACCGTTTGCTTTTCCAGCGCCTCCACTGCACAGGCAACGGCCAGATAGGTTTTGCCGGTACCTGCCGGGCCCACGCCAAAGTTGATATCGTGGGTGAGAATATTGTGCAAATAACGATGCTGGTTGGTGCCACGCCCTTTGATGATACCGTGGCGGGTGGTAATACTGACATCGAGTTTATCTGCTTCTTTGCCTTCATTCATATCCATGTCATCGTGGAAATGCGTTTCCTGCAACAACAAGTGTACCTGCTCCGCTTTCAGCTCATCCTGTGCCGTGTCAGCATAAAGCTGCATCAGCACCTGCTTCGCAGCCTGCACCGGGGCACTATCGCCCAGCACTGTAAAAATATTGCCGCGATTATGGACTTCCACACCAAGGCGCTCTTCTACCAGACGCAGGTGCTCATTGAATTGACCACACAAGTTGGCCAATCGCAGATTATCGGCGGGTTCGAGAGTAAAACTTCGAGAGTCAGGCTGATCGTTCAAATCGGGAAAGGAGGTTCCTTGGACATATGTGACAGGCTACGCCATTCTGCGCCCGGCCGCCAATGTCTTTTTATCGTCCACCTGCACAACTTCGCCACGCAGGGAGTTGGGCATAGCCTCTGTGATGCGCACATCCACAAATTCACCAATGAGTCTCAGCGGTCCGGGGAAATTAACCACGCGGTTGTTTTCTGCACGCCCGCTCATTTCGTTGGCATTTTTACGCGAGGGACGCTCCACCAAAACCCGCTGCACTGTACCCACCATTCCGGCACTGATAACCGCAGCCATTTCACTGATACGCGCTTGTAAAATGGCCAGACGCTGTTTTTTCACCGTTAGCGGCACGTCGTCCGGCAAATCGGCCGCGGGTGTGCCGGGCCGGGCGCTGTACACAAAACTGAAGGAGTGATCAAAGCCGAGGTCTTCAATCAGCTGCATAGTGGCCTGAAAATCGGCCTCGGTTTCACCGGGAAAACCAATGATAAAGTCCGACGATAGACTCAGGTTGGGCCGCACCCCGCGCAGGGCGCGCACTTTGGCCTTGTATTCCAATGCGGTGTGACCACGCTTCATTTGTACCAGAATACGATCCGCACCACTCTGTACGGGCAGGTGCAGATGGCTCACCAGTTCCGGCACCTCGGCGTAGACCTGAATCAGTGAGTCTGACAATTCCACGGGATGCGAGGTGGTGTAACGAATGCGGTCAATACCTTCCACAGCGGCCACATAGTGAATCAGCAGGGCCAGATCGGCACTCTCTTCTTCAGTATCAGCATCGCTCATTAACCCACGGTAGGCATTGACATTCTGCCCCAGCAAAGTCACTTCACGTACACCCTGCGCCGCCAATTGTGCCACTTCGGCCAGCACGTCATCGAAGGGGCGGCTGATTTCTTCGCCGCGCGTATAAGGCACTACACAAAAAGTACAATATTTACTGCAACCTTCCATGATGGAAACAAAAGCCGTGGGACCGTCAGCTTTGGGTGCGGGCAGGTTGTCGAATTTTTCAATTTCAGGGAAAGAGACATCCACCTGCGGAGTTTTTTGCTGTTGCAAGGCTTCCAACATCTGCGGCAAACGGTGCAGAGTCTGGGGGCCGAAGATCAGGTCTACATACGGCGCGCGCTGGCGGATGGCATCCCCCTCTTGACTGGCGACACAGCCGCCGACGCCAATCACCACTTCAGGACGCTGCGCCTTGATTTCACGCCACATACCCAGTTGCGAAAAAACCTTTTCCTGCGCTTTTTCACGCACTGAGCAGGTATTGAGCAGTAACACATCAGCCTCTTCAGGAGCGGCCACCAGGGTCAACCCGTGGCTCTCGCCGAGCAGTTCCGCAGACTTGCTGGAATCGTACTCATTCATCTGACAGCCGAAGGTTTTAATATAAAGCGTGCGTGCGGATTTCATGTACTGTGACCCATCGACGAAAAAATAAAGACCGTGAAGACTAGCATATTTATCGACTTTTTACCTGTCTCCGAGCCGGAGCGAGCACACATAAATTTTTCTAAAATCAAACAGGTAGCTGGTTATCGCGAAAAATAAGGTAAGGATAATTTCATGACGGCCACAGCCTTCTTGAATATTCTTCACCAACAGTCGTTCTGCAATATTCAACTCGATGAAATTCCCGCCGATATGCCCGTGGCGTTTGAGATTTAGGCTTTTAGTGTGCGTCATATTCATTTCATGGCCAGGCGAAGTGACGAGTAATAGCCGGACTATTGCGAGGAATTTCAACGCCGCCATGGAATGAAGAGGGCGTGCAATAAAACCTAAATCTCAATCGCTACGGGTATATACAAACCGGCATGACATTTGTCAGACAAATACCGGTCACGCTGACATCTGCCTGATAGGCAATAGCTTCAACACCTTTTTTCATCGCCTCACGCAACGTTTCAGCATAAACCACATCAATCGCATCTGCCGGATGAAACTCATGGCAATCATTTCGCTGTACACAATAAAAAATCACCGCTCGCGCGCCCTGCTCGACAACACGAATTAATTCACGTAGATGTTTTGTACCACGCACTGTTACAGCATCAGGAAATAACGCCACACCTTTATTGGCCAGGGTGACGTTTTTCACTTCAACATAACAGGGAGATGTAGACCCGACGGATTCCAGCAATATATCAATACGGCTGCGCTCTTCACCATAAGGCACTTCGCCGCGAATATGGGCGTAACCTTTTAACTCAGGAATTTGACCTGCCGAAACAGCTTCGCTCACCAGGTGATTGCCCAGTAAAGTATTGATGCCGCACAGCACACCTGGAGCCACTTCCACAATTTCCCAACTGTGGGGATATTTGCGCTTGGGATTATCAGAAACACTGAGCCACACACGACTCCCGGGCTCACTGCAACCGGTCATCGCGCCGGTATTTGCAGTGTGCGCCGTAATCACCTCACCATTTTTTAATTCAACATCCGCCAGGAAAC
>Ga0316202_10002263_pt1 | contig 12885 bp, 12 predicted proteins | sample 3monrhotite_MG_FD_204934 | JGI IMG/M metagenome (GOLD analysis project Ga0316202, IMG submission 204934) | Microbial mat bacterial communities from mineral coupon in-situ incubated in ocean water Damariscotta River, Maine, United States -... | ecosystem: Environmental > Aquatic > Marine >... | reverse complement strand
GAAATCAAATTGGCGCGCCGCATTAATGTAGGAGTGGCACATATTGTTACCATCACCCACCCAAGTAACTATTTTTCCTTGAATTGAGCCTCTGTGCTCAACGTAGGTTTGAATGTCAGCCAGCAGCTGGCAGGGGTGAAATCTGTCTGTAAGCGCATTAATAATGGGCACTTTGGAATATTTAGCAAACAACTCTATTTTTTCATGCTCAAAGGTGCGAATCATGATGGCATCCACCATGCGCGATAATACGCGAGCGCTATCTTCTATAGGCTCGCCACGACCGAGCTGGGTGTCCCGCGGGGATAAAAATATTGCGTGACCACCTGTCTGAGCCATCGCTGTTTCGAACGCGACACGTGTGCGCGTGGATGATTTTTCAAACACCATGCCTAGGACTTTATTTTTCAGTGGCTCGTTAATTTCTCCTGAGCGGCGTATTGCTTTTAACTCAATTGCTCGCTTTATCAGACGGTTTAATTCTTCTGGCGTGAAATCAAGCAAACTTAGAAAATGGCGCACAGCCATAGTGTTTCCCCTTTGAAGCTAGAGCTGACGGATCAAGCTGTTAAGCGTGTTCACAATGATATCGATTTGTTTATCGGTGATTACTAGTGGTGGCAGTAAACGAATCACCCGTTCTGCCGTCACGTTAATCAGTAGTCCTTGATCCATTGCTTGTTGAATTAGTGCGCCGCAAGGTTCAGCCAGCTCTATGCCGACCATTAGGCCTTGGTGGCGAATGTTTACGACCTTGTCGCAGTCGTTTAGTGTGGCGGTTAATTTACTATGAAGAAGTGCCCCCATTTGTTCGGCTTTACCAATCAGTTGTTCATTCTCGATGGTATTAAGTACCGCCAGGCCTGCGGCGCAAGCGAGTGGATTGCCGCCAAAGGTTGAGCCATGCGTGCCGGGTTGCAGTACATCCGCCGCTTTTCCTTTGGCTAGGCATGCACCGATGGGCACACCGTTACCCAAGCCTTTGGCTAAGGTCATGACGTCTGGTGTGCTATTGCTGTGCTGAAATGCAAACCACTGGCCTGTGCGGCCGACGCCCGTCTGGATTTCATCGAGCATAAGAAGCCAGCTATGTTCGTCGCAGACGCTACGAAGCTCATCAATATAGGTCGCTGCGGGAATATGCACGCCACCTTCACCTTGGATGGGTTCGACTAAAATCGCTACAATATTGGCGTTGTTCGCTGCAATTGTTTTGATAGCATCAATGTCATCATACGGTGCTCTGACAAAGCCTTGCACTAAAGGTTCGAAGCCAGCATGTACTTTTGGGTTGCCTGTGGCTGATAGGGTAGCCATCGTTCTGCCGTGAAAGCTGTTTTCCATGACGATAATGGCGGGCTCGGCGATGCCCCGGTTATGGCCATAGAGTTTGGCTAGCTTAATTGCCGCCTCATTGGCTTCGGCACCAGAGTTGCCAAAAAATACCTTATCCATGCCGGATAATAGGGTGAGTCGGTCAGCTAACTTATCTTGATTAACAATGCCGTAGACATTTGATGTATGGACGAGCTGAGATGCTTGCTCTGATACGGCTTGAGTAATTGCTGGATGTGCGTGACCTAAGTTACACACTGCAATACCGCTTAAGGCATCTAAGTATTGTTTACCATCTGTGTCCCACAACCACGCACCTTTGCCTTTTTCAAAGCTAATTGGTAGACGATTGTAAGTTGACATCAACGTTGTAGCTGACATATCCCGTTCCCCAAAAACAAAAAGCAGCCCAATGAGGCTGCTTACGAATAAACCGCTAATCTTACGTTGAATCTGCTAGCGAGGCAATACAGTCAGGCTAGCAGCCAAGATTTGCGTATTTATGGATAGTTAGGCAGAAAAATTCTGCGCAACGAAATCCCAGTTTACGATGCCCCAAAAAGACTCAACATATTTTGGGCGAGCATTGCGGTAATCAACATAATAAGCGTGCTCCCAAACATCAACCGTTAGTAGCGGTGTTTTGCCTTCAGTCAGTGGGCAGCCGGCGTTGCTAGTGTTGAATATTTCGATAGAGCCGTCAGCATTTTTCACCAACCAAGTCCAACCAGAGCCAAAGTTTGTGGCCGCAGATGTGGCAAATTTTTCTTTGAATTCAGCAAATGAACCAAAAGTGCTGTTGATTACATCAGCCAGCGCACCAGTAGGTTCGTTGCCGCCATTTGGGCTCAAACAGTTCCAGTAAAAAGTGTGATTCCAAACCTGGGCAGCGTTATTGAATATACCGCCGCTAGATTTAGTGATGACTTCTTCTAGTGTGGCATTTTCAAACTCAGTGCCTGTTGTTAATTTGTTCAGGTTAGTCACATAAGTCTGATGATGCTTACCGTAATGGTATTCAATAGTTTCTGCAGAAATAGTAGGCGCGAGTGCATCGTTGGCATACGGAAGAGCAGGTAGTTCAAAAGCCATGAGTAAAAATCTCCTTGAGGTGCGTGAAATAAGTAGATGGGGACTATAGATTAAAAGTCTAGGGTGCTAAATGATAATCTTGATCATAAAGCTTGGAATTAGTCTAAAAGACTGGCGAAGCTAATGCAATATGAATTTATAGGCTTAAATATTTGAAGCCTATAAATCACGATTCTCGGTGCCATGTGTTGAGTTTAGAGGGATAGCTTTTTGAATATGCCTTCAGGAATACTGCGAATAATCAGCATGATATAACGCCAAAAAAATGGGGTATATAACGTATGTTTATTTTTTTCTATCGCTTTGAGGATGTCTTTAGCAATTTTTTCTGGTTTGGCCCAGAGTGCCCCTTTGGGGAAATCAGCGGTCATTGGGGTATCGACAAAGCCCGGTTTGATATCGAGGACGTTAACGCCTTTTTTGCTGAGTCTATTACGTAAACCCTGTAAAAATATCGATACTGCACCCTTGGCTGCGCCATAGACATAATTTGATTGGCGACCTCGGTCACCTGCGACAGAGCTGATGACGGCAATGGTGCCTGATTGCTGTTCTTCAAGGAGGTTGGCAAGGTGGGTTAGTAGCGATAGTGTGCTGATTGTGTTGGTATTGAGTTCTTGTAGTGCAACGTTAAAATCTTGTTGGCATTTTTCTTGGTCAGGTAGCGTGCCATGAGCAATAAGTACGATATCGATGCTACCTAAGGTTTCTTGTGCTGTTTTTAGTATGCTCTGGTGATTGTCAATATCGTTAACATCGAGTACGGCGGCGTGAGTCTGGCCGTTGCCTCTGATGTTTAAATTGGAAGCCATGGTTGTTAGGCGCTCGTTGTTGCGGGCAAGTAAATAGATGTTGTCACCTTGTTCAGCGTAGAGTGTGGCACAGGTTTCGGCAATGGCGGAGGTTGCACCAATTACGAGGACGTTTTTCATTGTATTTATAAACCTAGTCGTTTGGATTGCAGTGAATTGAAGTGTTTGTCAGCGCCGTATTTTTGGCGCAGAGCGACGAATTTTTCCCAGTTGGGATAGCTTTGTTTGAACGTGGATGAACTCATGCGGACATCTTTGGTGAGATATACTCTGCCTCCATAGCTGAGCACTATTTTATCTAACTCATCCAGTAGCGTGAGTAAGTTGAGGTCCAATTTAAAGTCTAGTGCCAGCGTATAACCTTCGATGGGGAACGAAAGCCAGTTGTCATTGGCTTTACCAAAGACTTTTAGGACGGCTAAAAATGAGCCGCGTTTTGAGTCGGCAATACGCTTTAATATCGTCGTCATGCCTTCAAGGCCCGCCGCTTTGGGGATGACGAATTGGTATTGTGTGAACCCATTTTTACCGTACATTCGGTTCCAGTCATGAATGCCGTCCAAGGGATAGAAGAAGGGTTCGTAATGAACGGTTCTGTTCGTTGTTTCTTGTCGTACACGGTTGTAATAAAGAGTGTTGAACGCCTGGATAGAAAAACGATTGAGCATTATGCCTGGCATGTCGACAGGGATGCTAAGTGCGCCTTCTTTGTGCGCATCAAGTGGGCCGTCATTGCTGTGTTCGCCTAGCATTAATAAAGAGCGGCCGAGGTTGTCTCCACTGGCTAAACAATCGATCCAGGCGACTGAGTAGGTGTTGTTGATATTGTTTTCAAACAGCTCTAGTGCGTGAGCTAAGTTATGGGCTTTTATTGTGGTCTCATCGATTTGAGCGCTACCGATGGCTTGGAGTTGTAGCTCAGCAGAAACAATGACGCCTGTTAGGCCCATGCCGCCACATGTGGCATAGAATAAGTCACTATTTTCTGTGCGTGAGCACTTGAGGAGTTCGCCTGTTGCGGTGGCGAGCGTTAATTTGTTGATAAATTCACTGAAGCAGCCATCAAGGTGATGATTCTTGCCGTGAACGTCGCTCGCAATTGCGCCGCCGATAGTGACAAACTTGGTACCTGGCGTAACAGGCAAAAACCAGCCTTTGGGCACAAAAGTTTGCAGGATCTCCGCCAGGCTTACGCCTGACGCGCAGTTAAGTAGGCCTGTGTCGGGATTGAAATCCAAAAAGTGATTAAGTGAGGCACTGGACAATATTGTTTCTGCTAGGGAGCTGTCGCCATAGCTGCGTCCCAATCCTCTAGCGATAGCAGATGGGTTGGTGTGGTTTTTTAATTTATTCGAAATCGCTGAGATTGTGTTGGGTGTAAAAACCTCAGCCTCAATAGTGGGGTATTTCCCCCAGCCAGTAAGTTTCATGATTTTTAAACCTTTTTGTCTACAAAAACGAAGCGTTTGTCTAGGTAGTATTTGCTAATGTAACCAATGGCAAGGCCTATAACGGCGCCTAGGTAACGCATTTCTTTGGTTTCATACAAGTAGTGGAAGCCAAACTCAAATCCCCAAAATATGACGGTGGTTACAATGCCCATGATGGCATAGAGAATAAATGTTTTACCGTCATGAGCTGCATTGTTGGTTTGGTATTTGAAAATATACTTTTTATCCAAAATATATTTAACAACTAAGCCAATGCCGGTGCCAATAAATATGGCTAGAATGAGGTAGTAGGGGCCTTCATATAAGCGAGTGCTAATATCTTGGCTGCCGATGTTGGCAATGGTGGCAAGGATGGCAAAAATCGTGTAATTTAGCGCTATCTTCATGTTTTATAATTCTTATAATAAATTAGTAGCGGAATAATAATGAACTCTAATAATATCACCGCGGGAAGTCAGAATACATCGGTTTTTCTTGGCTTAATTAAATTGATGCGGCCTAAGCAGTGGGTTAAAAATGGCTTTGTTTTAGCGCCGTTACTGTTTTCGGGTGCGTTTCTGAGTACAGATTCAATTTTGTCAGCCTTTCTGGCTGTTTTCTTATTTTCAGTCGCTTCTTCGGCGACGTATATTATTAATGATCTTCGCGATATCGAAGATGATCGGCAGCATCCTGTTAAATCCAAAAAACGTCCCCTTGCCTCTGGTCAGGTGAAGCCGCCTCAAGCGTTGGTGCTTCTTGTGGGGCTCTACGGTGTGTTGGTTTGGGGGTATTTCCAGGTTCCTGAGGTAGTGTACGTTATCCTTGCCTATCTCGTTTTGAATATTGCGTATACGCTGGTGCTAAAGCATCAGCCGGTTATTGATATTTTTACTATAGCGATTGGTTTTGTCTTGCGAGTATATGCTGGCGCGGTGGCGCTTGATGTGCCTCTTTCGTCTTGGATGTTTGTGACTACTTTATGTTTGGCATTGTATTTGGCGGCGATTAAGCGTCGCCAAGAATTGAGTAAGAGCGGTAAGGGTGGGCGCAAAGTTTTACAGCAGTACTCCGTTGCTTTGGTGGATAAATATGCAGAAATGTCTGCGACGGGCGCGTTGTTGTTTTACAGTCTTTTTGTTATGAATTCGAATGCTGAAATGGTGGCAACTATTCCCTTTGTTTTGTATGGCTTGTTTCGCTATTGGTTTGTGGTGGAAAACGAAGAGGGGGGTGAGTCACCGACGGATGCTTTATTGTCGGATTGGCAGTTGTTGTTGGCAATTGCATGTTGGATTGGGGTGTGTCTTTGGGTCTTGTGGCCTGCCAGTGCGGGGGTGTGATTGATGGATTTATCCTATTTAATTACCCCGTTTTTTGCTTGGTTGATTGCCGGGTGTAGTAAGTTTGCCATTAACAGTATAAAAGCCAAGCAGTTGGCGTTTGGGCAGATAGGTTATGGTGGGCTACCTAGTAATCATAGTGCGATTGTTTCGAGTGCTGTTGCTTTGGTAGGTTTTAGCGAAGGTATTGATCATCCTGCTTTTGGTGTGGGCATTGCCTTGGCGTTTGTCGTAATGCTTGATGCTAATAGCCTACGCCAAAAGGTTGGTCTGCAAGCTGCAGCTATCAATCGACTTAATGCAGTCTCAGGTGAGGCTTGCGAGGTGTTGCGTGAGCGTATGGGGCATACAAAGGTGGAGATTATCGCTGGTGTTGTAGTCGGGGTGTTTTCGGCCTGGGTTGTCTCTTTTTTGCTTTAATGTTGGTTTTTACCCTGGGGCTTAGTTGTTGTCTAGCTCTAGGGTTTGTTGTCTTGAAAATAAAAAAGCCGCATAACGCTTAAGACATTATGCGGCTTTTTAGGATATGGTACCGGAGGCCGGACTTGAACCGGCACGCAGTTGCCTGCATTGGATTTTGAATCCAACGTGTCTACCATTCCACCACTCCGGCAGATTATTCATGATGTGACAGTGACGCGTCACTGAATAAGTTGCGCATTATAAAGCCTTTTTGTGGTTTAGCAAGGGGTTTTTGTCTCGTTATTCACGGTGGAACCTGATAATATCGCTCGCCATGAAACGTAGTGATTTTAATTACCAATTACCCCCTGAATTGATTGCTCAAGTGCCACTTCCTGATCGCGCAGGTAGTCGTTTGTTGGTGCTGGACGGAGAAACTGGCGAGATAAGTGACCGTCAATTTTCTAATATCATCGACTATGTCGAGCCTAACGATATTCTTGTGTTTAACGATACTCGCGTGATTCCTGCGCGCTTGTTTGGCGCTAAAGAAACGGGTGGCAAAGTGGAAGTATTGGTTGAACGGGTGGTCTCGGATCATGAGGTGTTGGCCCATGTTCGATCAAGTAAATCGCCAAAACCTGGAACGCATCTATTAATAGATGGCGACGTCTGTGTTGAAGTGAGGGGTCGGCAAGGCGAGTTATTTGAATTGCGCTTCGATGATGAACGCACTGTCTTTGAGGTTTTGGATGCCGTAGGTCATATCCCGTTACCACCCTATATAGAACGAGCTGATGCTGAAGAGGATTTTGAGCGTTATCAAACGGTGTACGCTAAGAACCCCGGTGCAGTTGCTGCCCCAACGGCAGGTCTGCATTTTGATCAGCCATTATTGGATGCACTGAAAGCGAAAGGGGTGGCGACAGCTTATATCACTCTGCATGTTGGCGCGGGGACGTTTCAGCCGGTTAGAGTTGATAATATTAATGATCACCATATGCACTCAGAATACGTAGAAGTGAGTGAGGAGGCTTGCCAGCAAATACGAGCCGCACGTAAACGTGGTGGTCGGGTGATTGCTGTGGGAACTACCGCGGTACGCAGTTTAGAGTCAGCATCACAATGTGGCGAGTTACAGCCCTTTTCTTCTGAGACTCAGATATTTATTAAGCCGGGTTATCAGTTCAAAACGGTTGATCGTTTGATTACAAACTTTCATTTGCCCGAATCTACATTGCTGATGTTGGTGTCTGCATTGGCAGGTCATGGTCATATCATGGCGGCCTATGAGCATGCGGTCGCTCAATCTTATCGTTTTTTTAGTTATGGTGATGCCATGATGCTCTTGCCTCAGGCGCAAGCACTGGCATCGCGGCAGCAAGAGCAGCTTGTATGAAATTTGATCTTAATACCACTGATGGCAAGGCCCGTCGAGGCCAGTTAACGTTCGAGCGAGGCACGGTGCAGACTCCAGCGTTTATGCCTGTGGGAACGTATGGCACGGTTAAAGCGATGACGCCGGAAGAGATTACCGATCTCGGCGCTGAAATTATATTGGGCAATACGTTTCATCTGATGCTGCGCCCCGGTACGGACGTGATTAAAAAGCACGGCGATTTGCATGATTTTATGCACTGGAAAGGGCCAATACTGACCGATTCTGGTGGTTTTCAAGTGTTTAGCTTGGGCGCGATGCGTAAAATCAAGGAGGAGGGTGTAACCTTTCAGTCGCCGGTAGATGGCAGTAAGGTGTTCCTCGATCCAGAGCGCTCTATGCAGGTTCAGCGAGATTTAGGCTCAGATATTGTGATGATTTTCGATGAATGTACGCCGTATCCGGCCACAGAGAAACAAGCACAAGACTCGATGGAGTTGTCATTGCGCTGGGCCAGTCGTTCGAAACAAGCACATGGTGACAACCCTTCGGCTTTGTTTGCTATCGTCCAAGGCGGTATGTACCCCGAGTTAAGAACTGTCTCGTTAAATGGCTTGAAAGAGATTGATTTTGATGGCTATGCGATTGGCGGTCTGTCGGTTGGGGAAACCGAAGAAGAACGTATCATGATTTTAGATCATCTTGAGCCTGGCATGCCCAAAGACAAGCCGCGTTATTTGATGGGGGTTGGTAAGCCCGAAGATATTGTCGAGGCGGTACAGCGGGGGGTTGATATGTTTGATTGTGTTATGCCAACCAGGAATGCCCGCAATGGCCACTTGTTCACTCAATTTGGTGATATTAAGATTCGGAATGCTAAACATCAAAATGATACGCGCCCTTTGGATGCAATGTGTGGCTGCTATACCTGCCAAAACTACAGTCGCTCCTATTTGCGTCATTTGGATAAATGCCGTGAAATGTTGGGATCCCGACTAAATACCATACATAATTTGTACTATTATCAGTTCCTCATGCAGGGCTTACGCGATGCCATTGCAGAGCAGCGCTTAGATAGCTTTGTGAAAGAGTTTTACGAGAAGCGCGCCCAAAATGGGGAAGCTGTGGCATAATTGCCGGCTTTGCGTGAGGGCGTTTTGTACGTCGATATCACGGTTCTATGTAATAAGTAATTTTTTTTGAGGAAAAACGAAAATGAGTTTCTTTATTTCTGATGCGATGGCTCAAGATGCGGCCGCTTCTGGTGCGTCAATGGCTGGCCAGATTGTTCCACTGATTTTGATTTTTGCAGTGTTCTACTTTTTGTTACTGCGCCCACAGATCAAGCGTCAGAAAGAACATAAAAAAATGACCGAGACCTTGGGTAAAAATGACGAAATTGTCACTAGCGGCGGTATCGCTGGACGTATTATCAAGGTTGACGAGAGTTTTGCTACCGTGCAAATCGCACAAGGCGTTCAGGTGCAAGTTCAGCGCTCTGCAGTCGCTTCGTTGTTGCCAAAAGGCACGATTAAGTTAGATAAAGAAGACAAGTAAGATCTTTTAAAGAAGTTTCGGGATGAGAAACGAACATGATTAATCAATACCCCTGGTGGAAAAATCTGCTGGTAATGGTGGTCGTTGTGATTGGGGCGCTCTATGCGTTACCAAATCTATACGGCGATGACCCTGCTATTCAAGTGTCGTCAATTCGTGGTGTTAATGTTACTGATGGCACGATGAGTGACGTGCGGGCGCAGTTGCGTCGAGTCCAGATTGAAACAAAATCTATGGAGTTGACTGATCGCGGCATTATCGTTCGTTTCAATAACACCGAAGATCAACTTAAGGCTCGAGACAGTTTGGGGCGGGCCTTAGGTACTGATTATATTCTGGCGCTCAATTTGGCACCTGCCACCCCTGATTGGTTGCGCCAAATGGGTGGTCTGCCCATGTATTTAGGGTTGGACTTAAGAGGTGGGGTTCACTTTTTGATGGAAGTGGATACTGACTCAGCGGTCAAAAACGCCGAAGAACGTTATGTCAGTGATTTTCGTGCCCTATTGCGTGACAACAAGGTGCGCTACCTGAATATTAGTCGCAGTGCTCAAGGTGGCGTGGATATTAAGTTTCGCAACCCTGAGGTGAGAGAAGAAGCTCGGGGGCTGATTCGCAAAGAATATCGTGATCTGCTTGTGAATGAGTCTGAGGCCAACAACGCTTATTTTCTTAAATTGAGTCTGAGCGAGGCCGAGCAGCGTGAAACGCGTGGTTTTGCCGTTCAACAAAATATTACGACTTTGCGTAATCGTGTCAATGAACTGGGTGTTGCCGAACCTGTGATCCAGCGCCAAGGTGAGACCCGGATTGTTGTTCAGCTTCCAGGTATTCAGGATACTGCGCGTGCTAAAGAAATATTGGGCGCGACGGCAACGCTTGAATATCGGATGGCAGACGAAACTCATGATGTAAATGATGCTGTTAATGGTCGTGTTCCGGCAGGTTCTCGCCTCTATAAAGAGCGCGGCGCGGGTTATGTGCTGTTGAAAAACAGGGTCATTATTACGGGCGATGCGATTATTGATGCCCAGTCTGGTATTGATACGCGTGACGGCAGCCCGATGGTCACAGTAACCCTTGATGGTAAGGGTGCCAACAAAATGCACGACACCACTAAAGAAAATGTCGGCAAGTTAATGGCGGTTGTTTTTATTGAGCACAAAGTTGATACCAAGATGGTCAACGGTGAGCCAGTCAAAATTAAACGCAAGGTCGAAGAAGTTATCAGTTTAGCGACTATTCGCGAGCCTTTTAGTAAGCGTTTTCAAACAACAGGGCTTGATGATCCCGTCGAGGCCCGAGACTTATCCTTGTTGCTTCGTGCTGGTGCGCTGTCAGCACCTGTTGAAATTATCGAAGAACGTACGGTGGGGCCGAGCTTAGGTCAGGACAATATCGACATGGGCTTTAAGTCTGTGGTTATCGGTTTTTGTTTAGTTTTAGTGTTTATGGCACTACGTTATAAAACGTTTGGCCTGATTGCTAATGTGGCTTTGGCACTCAATCTCGTTATTATCATTGCCGTTTTATCGATGCTACAAGCGACGCTGACTTTGCCCGGTATTGCTGGGATTGTTCTTACGGTCGGTATGGCCGTTGATGCGAATGTGCTTATTTTTGAGCGTATTCGAGAAGAAATTAATGCCGGTAATACGCCGCAAGCAAGCATCCATGCTGGTTATGAAAAAGCGGTGTCGACAATTGCTGATGCAAATATTACGACACTGATTGCTGCTTTTGTTTTGTTTGGCTTGGGTACGGGCCCTATTAAAGGGTTTGCTGTGACCTTGTCTATTGGAATCTTGACGTCGATGTTTACCGCGATTATGGGGACTCGAGTGTTGGCGAATGCCATATACGGCGGTCGCCGTGTTAAGAAATTATCGATCTAGGGCGAGACTATTAAAATGCAATTTATCGATCCAAATAAAACAATTGACTTCATGAGTAAGCGTAAGCTTGCTTTAACGTTCTCGGCAATTTTGTTATTAGCCTCGGTGGTTTCATTGGCCGTAAAAGGTTTAAGTTTTGGTATAGATTTTACCGGAGGGACCTTGGTTGAGATCGGCTATCCTGATACCGCAGAATTATCAGAAGTTCGCTCTGCACTTGGCGAGCATGGTTTTGATAGCGCGGTGGTGCAGCATTTTGGTACATCTAAGGATGTACTGATTCGCTTGGCTGTAAGTGAAGACAGTACTGCTGATATTAGTACGAAGGTTCTTAATGCACTGGAAGAGACGGGCTCAGATCTTGATTTACGCCGAATAGAGTTCGTCGGGCCTCAAATAGGTAGCGAATTAGCAGAGGATGGGGGGTTAGCCTTATTGGCGGCGCTTGCGGGCATCATGATGTACGTCTATTTTCGTTTTGAAATTCGTTTCTCATTGGGCTCGGTAATGGCGCTGGTACATGATGTCCTAATTACCTTGGGTATCTTCTCGTTGTTGCAGATTGAGTTTGATTTAACCGTATTGGCAGCTCTTTTGGCAGTAATCGGTTATTCCTTGAACGATACGATCGTTGTTTATGATCGGATTCGCGAAAACTTTCGCAAGATGCGCAAAGGTAGCTCCGAGGGAATTATCAATCGCTCAGTCACACAAACCTTATCGCGTACAATTATGACGTCTATAACGACACTATTGGTATTGATGGCGTTGTATGTGTTTGGCGGCGAAATTATTAATGCCTTCTCTTTCGCGTTAATTATTGGTGTGTTGGTGGGTACATACTCTTCAATTTATGTGGCGAGTTCTTTGGCCCTTATATTGGGTGTGAGTAAAGAAGATTTGATGCCGCCTGAGAAAGAAGGGGCTGATGAGGAAAACTTAGATCCTCCTTTTCAGCCTTAATATGTAGTATTTACAATCAAAAAGGCCCGTCTTGTAGAGGGGCCTTTTTTGTTTGAGGATTAGTTACTTCGGTGTGTGATTACATCAGCATATTGGCATTGGAGGAATCGGTTGATTGTACTTCGATGCGAGCACGGCCCATTTGTTTCGCTCGGTGCATAGCCATATCCGCCCGATTGAGTAATTCCTCTGGAGTCTCTTCATTGGTATAGAGTGCAATGCCTGCGGAGAAACTTGGCATATTAATCTCCTCTCCATTATCTAAAACACAGCGCGTTTCTTTCGCTATATATTTTATTTTCTCTAAGGCTCTGAATGCGCCGTTAATATCGGTGTTGGGCATAAGTACGGCAAATTCTTCGCCACCGTAGCGTGCGGCGGTATCATGGTGACGAAAGACGGATAAAATGTCCCGAGCAAAGTATTTAAGTACAGTATCGCCCGCTGTCTGTCCATATTTGTTATTAATTCGTTTGAAATGATCTAAGTCGATGACGGCTAGAGATAGTGGTGTATCATAGCGGCGGCTGCGCGCGACCTCGTTTTCCATATGCCTCAAAATTGCACGGCGATTGGGAAGTTCGGTGAGTTCATCGGTTAGGCTTAGTCGATGGAGGTAGGCGAGCTCGTTATCAAGCTTTTGGCTGGTCGATTCAATGGTATGCAGATTGTTATAGG
>Ga0316202_10002262_pt1 | contig 12885 bp, 11 predicted proteins | sample 3monrhotite_MG_FD_204934 | JGI IMG/M metagenome (GOLD analysis project Ga0316202, IMG submission 204934) | Microbial mat bacterial communities from mineral coupon in-situ incubated in ocean water Damariscotta River, Maine, United States -... | ecosystem: Environmental > Aquatic > Marine >... | reverse complement strand
GATTAAATGAAGGTCTTTATCAAACTTCATATTTACGCGCGGAACGTTCATTGACCCATCAACCACGACAGCCGCATTCATGGCATGTAAAATAAGAACCAGTGCGTTGTGGGAGCGCACAGCGCCTAGGGGTTGAGTCGACACACTGGTCGACACCACTGGTTTTGATATCAACACACCGGTAGACACCAGCCAATCAAGTAGGTTTTTTAAAGCCCCGGATATACCATATATATATTCAGGTGTACTAATAATCACACCGTCTGATGCTTTTATTTTCAACATTAAATCAGCAACAGCTACAGGAATATCGTGATCAGCATTGTTCGGATTAAAGATTGGAATATTATTTAAACCATCATAGACGGTAAGCGTCGTATCATCCGAGGTTAATTCAGACATAGCTCTAAGCAGGGCCACATTATATGAACCAGTTCTAATACTACCTGGTATAGCTAATAACTTCATAACCCCTCCACCCTAAGCGCATATTTACCTTGAGTTAAATAATGCATGAGCACCTCAAATAACAACATGCATGGTAACTATTTTTAATCCTCATGAACATGGCTCAAAAAATCACGACAATGAATTCATATCAGCCAGGCATCATACTTTCATCTGATTTTTTCCTGCATATTTAGGCCGGATAGAGACCTGGTCATGTTTTTTTACACCTTCACAAATACTTTATGCAATCAAAGCCAATGCAGCATTAAATGTGGCGCTCGGTCGCATGGCTGCATCCAGTTTTACTGGATCAGCATGGAAATAACCACCTAAATCTAGGGCTTTACCCTGTGCAGCGTTAAGTTCAGCTACAATCACATTTTCCTGCTCTGTGAGTGTCTGTGCTAATGGTGAAAACTGAGCCTGCAACTCGGCATCATCAGATTGAGCAGCCAGAGCCTGTGCCCAATAGAGCGTGAGATAAAAATGGCTACCACGGTTATCGAGTTCATTCACACGACGTGATGGAGATTTGTTATTTTTCAGGAACTGACCATTGGCTAGATTTAATGCATCAGCCAATACCTGAGCTTTGCCATTAGCTGTTTTAGCAGCCATATCCTCCAGTGATACAGCCAGAGCCAGAAACTCGCCCAAAGAATCCCAACGCAGATGCCCTTCCTGCACAAACTGCTGCACATGTTTTGGTGCGGATCCACCGGCACCCGTCTCAAACAATCCACCACCAGCCAATAGAGGCACGATAGAGAGCATTTTAGCACTGGTACCCAATTCCAGAATCGGAAACAGATCAGTCAAATAGTCACGCAGTACATTACCCGTCACAGAGATCGTATCCTGTCCTGCCTTCACACGAGCCAGTGCATGACGAACCGCATTTACAGGTGACATGATCTGAATATCTAAACCATGGGTATCATGATCTTTCAAATAACGGGTAACGATCGCAATCAGATTCGCATCATGGGCACGCTTTTCATCCAGCCAGAAAATAGCCGGGTTACCTGTTGCTCTGGCGCGCGATACTGCCAGCTTTACCCAATCCTGAATCGGTGCATCTTTGGCCTGACACATACGCCAGATATCACCTTTTTCCACGTCGTGTTGCATCAACACACTGCCGGTTTCATCAACAACACGAACCGTACCGTTGAATGGAATATTGAAGGTTTTGTCATGTGAACCGTACTCTTCGGCTTTCTGTGCCATCAGACCAACATTGGCCACATTACCCATGGTTACTGGATCAAATGCACCGCTATCTCTACAGAAACTAATCGTCTCCTGATAGACACCTGCATAGCAGCGATCGGGAATCATCGCTTTCATATCATGCAGCTTGCCATCAGCTCCCCACATCTTACCTGAAGAACGGATTGCAGCCGGCATAGATGCATCAATGATCACATCACTTGGAACGTGTAAGTTAGTGATTCCTTTATCAGAATCAACCATAGCTAAAGCAGGATTAGATTCATACACAGCTAGGATATCAGCTTCGATTTCTGCCCGTTTGTCATTTGGTAAGCTAGCTATTTTTGCATACACATCACCAAGACCGTTGCTGGCATCTACACCAATCTCTTCAAATAGAGCGGCATGTTTTTCAAACACATCCTTATAATAAACAGTCACTGCATGACCAAACATAATCGGATCAGATACTTTCATCATGGTCGCTTTCAAATGCAGCGAAAGCAAAATGCCGCTCTGTTTGGCATCGGCAATCTCTTTGGCAAAAAATGCGCGTAACGCAGACCTGCTCATCACAGCGGCATCAATTACTTCACCGGCCTGCAACGGCGTGCTCTGTTTAAGTACAGTGCTATTGCCAGAGGCATCGGTCAGTTCAATTTTCACATCACAGACTTTATCAACCACCACTGACTGCTCGCTGCCATAAAAATCACCATCAGACATATGCGCCACATGTGATTGTGAATCGCTGCTCCAGGCACCCATCGAATGCGGGTTATCTCTGGCATACTGTTTTACCGCATCGGCCACACGGCGATCCGAGTTGCCTTCACGCAGGACCGGATTAACCGCACTACCCAACACCTTGGCATAACGCGTTTTAATCGCTTTTTCTTCTTCACTCTGAGTATCTTCCGGATAGTTCGGAATATCATAACCATGCGCCTGCAACTCAGCGATAGCTGCACATAGCTGAGGAATTGAAGCGCTGATGTTCGGTAATTTGATAATGTTCGCTGCCGCTGTTTTTGCCAACGCACCCAACTCACTCAATGCATCCGACTGCTTCTGCTCTTCATTCAGATTATCCGGAAAGTTGGCAATAATACGGCCAGCCAGAGAAATATCTTTGGTCTCCACCTTCACATTCGCCGCTTTACTGAAAGCCTGTACAACTGGAAGTAAGGAATAGGTGGCCAGAGCCGGGGCTTCATCAGTTTTGGTATAGATAATGGTAGGAGTGTTAGAGGTCATGGTTCTTCCTTGGCTTGTATTGGTTGTGAATATAATAAGATATGGCCGAGTTTAGCAGCAGCAGAGAAAATAAGCAGTTATGAATAGATTGACCTGCGCCATTCAATGCAATCGATTAAATGCCCGTATAGAGAATCGATAAATAAGAGCGATGTGAGTGGGCTTAGATTCCAGCCTCTTTGATAAATAGATCCGCTTCTTGAATTGATTTTTCCATATCTTTTACCAACGCTGAAATATTTGATTTTACTGAACGTAGTTCCTTTTTCAGAGATAATATGGCCTTGGCATTAAGGTTATGCTTTAAGTAGAGCACCTGATCCTTAAACGCTTTCAGTACAGGATCCATCTTTTTTTCGGCACGTCGCATTGCAGAAATGAGTTTTTTATATTGTTTGCGTGTTTTACGCAGTTTCTGACTGCTATCCCGTTTGAGCGATGCGCTACTATATTGCCCCAGCTCATCTTCCCATTCTTCAAACAGATCTTCTGCAACAGATTCTACCGAGTTTATCCTGTTGCGCACATCTTCAGCGGCCTCTTCACTATCTTCATACTCATCATTGAGTTTATTGTATTTATCTTCAAGGGCCCCACCTTTAAAATTAAGTACGCTTGAGAATTGTTCCAGTGAAGATTTAAACTGCTCTTTGCCTTCCTCTTGTGCATCACGAGCCTTTCCAACACGATCAACCAAAATATCACGTTTATGGTAGCCCACCTTTTCCATGGTCGAGTAATAGGCCGATTGGCATCCACTTAAAAGCCCCATAAGGCCAATACATAGAAATATTTTTATAAAGGGAGAATATTTATTGCTTTGCATGTCAGTTCATTCCATCAATATCTAGTTTATTGTTGTGGCCAAGTTTAACAGTGTAGGCAAAATTAAATAGCTGTGAATCTGTCAATCACAAAAAACAGAGCCAATCAGATGCCTGACTTCTCATATGGTCACCCCTTGTGATTCGTCACCACCAACCAAACGGCATGAATAATGCCAGGCAATAAACCCAGCAGGGTTAGCACAATATTGATAAAGAAATGTTTTGAAATGCCTACCTGCAAAAATGCAGCTAAAGGTGGAAGAAAAACAGCCAAAATAAGATTAATGATACGCATAAATTCCCCTGCTAAGTTCAATTGATTACTGCAATCATCAATTGAACTGAGATGATTGTCGAGAACGGCCTTAAGTCCTCCTACCTCACCAGAATATCTAAGAGATGGCATTTACTGCTCAAAAATTTACTATCTCATACTCACCTACTTACGTTATGATGCGGCTCCAAATTGCGTCACGATGCCATCTTTATGATTACTGTGGCTTCAGGCGAATGACTATTTAAGCAAGGACACGAACTAAAATGACTGATTTGAACCCATTACGCGCAATACCAACACAGAATATCTTTAAAAAAGGAGATGTTTTTGTTCTTTTCGGTGAGCTGTTTGGCCGTGGTTATGTCAATGGTTTGATTGATCAGGCGCGTGATGCAGGCATGACTATTGTAGGTATTACCGTTGGTCGGCGCGATGAAAACAATAAACTGCGTGCATTAACCGATGAAGAGCTAAGCATTGCAGAAGAGAATCTTGGTGGTCGCATCATCAACGTACCAATGATGGCAGGCTTTGATCTTGATTCGGCTGTAGGTGAGCCTACCCCTACTGACCTGCTTGCCAAGATGACCATCAAAACCTGGCAGGAAGAAAAACTCGATTGGGCTCATATTGAGCAGTGCCGTGAAGTTGGCGTAAAACGTTTTAAAGATTCATTGGCCCAGGTTGTTACTGAATTAGAAACAATGATTCCCGATGGCGCTAATGCCTATTTCGCCCATACCATGGCCGGAGGCATCCCCAAGGTAAAAGTGTTCCTGGCCATTGCTAATCGGATCTATAAAGGACGAGGAGCACGTTTCATGTCCTCGCGTACTCTACTTGATAGTGATTTGGGCAAGTTTATTCTGAAGAACTTTGATGAGGTTTCAGCCAACACGTTTCAATACCTCATCGAAGCGACCGATGCACTACGTCAGCGCCTGGAAAACAGTGGTGGAAGGGTCTGCTACAGTGCCTACGGTTATCATGGCACTGAAATTCTAATCAACGATGAATATAAGTGGCAGAGCTACAGCAACTATACGCAGGGTTATGCAAAAATGCGCCTGGAGTCTATTGCTGAAGCAGCTTGGAATAGAGGTATCAAGGCAACGGTATTCAATTGCCCTGAGATTCGCACCAACTCTTCAGATATTTTTGCAGGTGTAGAGCTATCACTCTTTCCCCTACTTATCTCATTAAAGCGAGAACATGGAGCCAAATGGGCAGAAAAGCAGTGGGACAGATGTCGCGCATTGCTTGCTGAAGAACATTCACTGGAAGAGTTGTTACAGACAATCGAAGATTACAATGCCAACGGTGTGATTACAGAGTTCCGCAACTACGATTCCTGGCCAATGGACAACAATGAAGCACTGGCTGAAGTGATGGTTGGAACCTCAGGCGCGATCACAGCACTTCACAAGGATAACAAAGCATTGATTACAGAACACCTCAGCGGCCTGGTACTGGAAGGTACAGGACCATTGATGTTCCACGAAATGTCGGCGCCATCGGCACCGGTGCTCTGGTTAAATCACGACATCATTGCCAAAAAACTCAATGAGATGCACCGCTAAAATTTTATTTATCTTTCCCATAAAAAAAGATTCAACAAAAAAGATCATTTCTAATAATAAGGGAGGCAATGCCTCCCTTATTTCTAATCAATCTGATTGGATTTTATTTTTTGCAATAAACCTTTGCATGTCTTGGGGTGTAGATCCCCCATGTTAATACACCTAAAACCCCATCAACGAATTCATGTTTAGATTCAACTTTGATAATTTTATCTGCTCCACCACAAATTTTAGCTGCATCCATTTCTTTCGTTTGACCAAGCCCACTGACAAAAAAGTTTTGCATTTTATCGGCGGTTGGGGTGGTCGCACTGCCACCATTAATATGGTACGTTTGTGTAGCACAACCGGACATTGTCGCTACTAATGCAATTACGCCAGTGATCATCATAATTTTTTTCATATATATATTATTCTCCCTAGAATTACCTTTAAAAATTCAGGCGGAACCTGACAGAATAAAAACATGTGTTCATCATCAATATTGATGATAAAACGTAATTATTTTTGGGAAAGATTAAATAAATAGAGTTCTGGTGCTGTATTTCTAAGCCTCATAGATGAAAATTGAACCTTGTATCATTTTACTACTGATTTTTATCATATTCGTATGTGATTAATTGAATTATGGAATTCCTACCTTTGGTATCCACTTGAGAATAATTTCTGATTTTTCATACATCCAGTCGGTACGGTGAGCATCATAATAAGGTGGGTTCGGCAGAATGGCGGCAAGGCGCGCGGCCTGCCAAGGCGTAAGCATTGCAGCTGTTGTTTTGAAAAGATGTTGGGCTGCAGCTTCAGCCCCGTAAATACCATCCCCCACTCTGCAGAGTTCAGGTAGAGCTCAAGAATGCGTTGTTTAGACAATGTAGTTTCAAGCATCGCCGTAATGATCACCTCCTCTGCTTTGCGAAACATCGAGCGCTCGCAGGAAAGAGATTATTTGTTAGTGCTGAGAAATGGTTGAACCTCCTGCCATAACCCGTCCCGCCTGAAGGTTTCGCTCCAGGGCACGTTGAATCGCTTTCCAGTCAAAACTATTGTGAGTGATGAATGCGGCATCCTCAGATGCAACAACTGCACGTTTCAGATGCGAAGAGATCTGGGCATAAACAACAGGCTGATGATTCAATGTTACTATAGGATTTAACACGCGCTTGTTCTCAAGCACTCATCTGCGGGTTTCCGGACCTTAATTCAAACACCGTATAACCACCCAAAGGTGCTAGCCAATCATCAAAGCCAGCACGACAAACAGCATCTGCCTGAGAGCAAATTCAGCTATTGATGCCAGGGAGGAAAGCGTGCTTCTGGCAGGTCGCTATATTGATCCTGCATGGCTGGAGAAATATATGTCACCCTGCCAATCTTCTGACTTTGTGAAGGCTTTCTATCTGCAATATCAATCTTTTACGACACTATCTTCATGTACCTACTTATGCATATTCCATATTTATCTGTCCCGATCTGTATAGACTTTGAGAAGCGCATAGTTAATATTATCACATGGGTGTACTCACCCCCATGTTCAATATTTTAATACATAAACATTAATCAGATAGCATTCCATGCTGTACCGGAAAAGATAAATATGATTGGGAGATCAATGACGTGCTAAAAAGTGTGTTAGGTAAAGTTTTACTACCGACGATATTCATCGTACTGGCCTACGGTTTCTGGCTCAGCCCCGACTTCAAAGAGATCGCAGCCGGAATCGCCATATTTCTGTTTGGCATGCTGGCTTTGGAAGAGGGGTTCAGAGCATTTACCGGTGGCATACTTGAGAAAATACTCAAGCGCACTACCAACAAACTCTGGAAAAGCCTGAGTTTCGGTGTTCTTACCACCACAATCATGCAATCCAGCTCCCTGGTCAGCGTTATTGCCATCTCATTTCTCGGTGCTGGCCTGATCGGTTTAGCACAAGGTATCGGCATCGTATTTGGTGCAAACCTGGGAACTACAACAGGCGCCTGGCTGGTTGCCGGTTTCGGCCTGAAAGTGAAAATTTCAGCCTATGCCATGCCGATGTTGGTCTTTGGTGTCATTCTCCTGTTTCAAAAATCACGCCAACTCAAAGGTATTGGTTATGTGCTGTTAGGACTTGGTTTTCTGTTCCTTGGCATCCATTATATGAAAGAGGGTTTTGAAGCGTTTAAAGATACCATTAACCTGACTGAATATGCTGTTGCTGGTTATCGTGGTTTACTGATATTCACGCTGATCGGTGTTGCCGCGACGGTCATCATGCAATCCAGCCATGCTACGCTGGTATTAATTATCACAGCTCTGGCTGCGCAACAGATCACCTATGAAAATGCCCTGGCTCTGGCCATTGGTGCCAATATTGGCACCACCATTACAGCTATTCTCGGTTCGCTAAGCTCCAATGAACAAGGCAAGCGCCTGGCAGGCGCTCATCTTATTTTTAATGCCACAACGGGATTCATCGCCATCATATTGATGCAACCTTTGATGCAGGCTGTGGATGTAATCAGCGGCCATGCAGGTATTGCAGAGGATGATTACACACTCAAACTAGCTGTATTTCATACCCTGTTCAACCTGATCGGCATCATCGTCATGGTACCATTCATTAACCTGCTGGTGACGTTTCTGGAGCGCATTATCCGTGCAGAACCAGATCACTTCGCCAAACCCAAGCACCTTAATGATTCAGCTCTCGAATTCAGTGATACAGCTGTCGAGGCATTACGGCTTGAAACACTGCATATATATAGTAAGTCCACTGAAATCATTGCCCGTGGCCTGTCACTGAAAAAGAAAGATATCTTCTCCGATGAGAAACTTAAAAGTGTAATCAACAGACGCGATACGCCGGATGATTACGATGTTGATGATGCCTATGACCATTATATCAAGAGTCTGTATCGGGCCCTGCTCCACTTCATTAACCGTATGCCTAGTGATACCAACACATCATCGCAGACAGACAATATTCGTTTTTGCAATCAATCCATTATTCTGATGCTCAAAGATGTAAAACACCTGCAAAAGAACATGCTTGGTTTTATTGCATCCATGAATCCGGATATTCGGGAAGAGTATAATCAGATACGCCGACGTATCGCCAAGGTACTGCGTCGACTCGAAAAGATCAGGAAAAAAGAGCACTCCGCTTTAACGCATGATGCGCTGGATCGTATGCTTGAAAAGAATGATGAACTGCTGCACCGACGCTTGGATGATATGATTCGTCATGGTCAGATTACGGCAGATATGGCCATCTCCTTAATGAATGACAGCAATTATGCTTACAACATTATACGTAATCTCATTGAGATTAATCGCAGATTGATATTGCCTGTTCAAGATGATGAAGATCTCACACTCACAAATAATCAGAATGCATCATGATGCGCTATCAACTACAGATCACCCCTGACTGCTTGCACCCTTAGTTACGGCTTCAGCGCTGGCATTCCAGGCCTTTTTAGATGTCTGTAGCGTCCATTCGGCAATATCCACAGTACCCTCTTTGGTTACTTTCCAACCCTGCTGCGTTTTATCCGCCGTCCACTCCACCACACCTGAAGCACGCTCTTTAGTCGCCTGCCAACCTTTCTTTGATGTTTCCACTGACCATGCAACTACAGAGTCGGCACCCTTCATGGTTTTACCCCACAAGTCCTGCTCTTGTGCTATTGCGAAAGAGGATATGCCCATCAAACTCAATAGTGCGAATAGAGTCATGACTGTTTTTTTCATATTCAGGCCTCCTGATACGTTCAGAGTCGCCATTAAAAACGTACAAAGAAAAAAAAACGTGTCCAACATCACAATATTGAACGGTATTTTATACTTATGCTCTACCTGCATCGCAAAACAGCCAACAAAATGCATTTAATTTCTAAAGTCTGCCAATATTCAACCGATGTATACTCTTGTAACAAAAAAATCACGATTAATTCTATAAGGAGATGAGTGTGGCGTTTACTATTTCACCAGCAGATGGTTTTATCTCTCGCCTGCTTCAGCAGTCGCAAGCCGCACCTGTAAAGGCTCCAGCTGGTAATGCTACGCCTGCCCCAAACACACAAGATCAATCCTCTATCTCTCATGAAGCGCGTCAGGCAACACAAGGGAATAATAGCGACCGTTTAGAATCCAAACTGATCGACCTCTATAATCAAAAAGGTAAGCAGGCAGGTTCATAGAACATACCCGGCTAAATATTTATATTTTAGTTCATGGTCTCACTCTAGATTTAAAATGCTTACAACGAACCCCTGATTTATGACTCATGCTGATGAAAACAGTAACGGTTTTTTCCACTATTTTTAGCTCCATACATAGCATTGTCGGCAGCAGTAATTAACACATCCCTGTTTGTACTGTCATCCGGATAGAGGGCGATACCCATGCTCATGGTTACCTGATGCGAATCCCCCACGTGTTTATAAGGAGCAGCAACAGCCTGAATGAGCTTATTGGCAATATGTTGAATGGTATCCCGGCAATGCACATTATCTAAAATAATAGTAAATTCATCACCACCCATGCGCGCGACCGTATCGACTTCTCGCACCTGGCTTTTCAAACGGTGTGCGGCCTCTACCAACAGATCATCACCAGCCTGATGCCCCAGATCGTCATTTACCGATTTAAAACCATCCAGATCCAGATATAAGACGGCAAATTTCTGTTGAAGGCGCTTTGAATGCGCTACAACCTGATCAAGGCGGTCATGAAACAACACACGATTCGCTAACCCTGTCAGCTGATCAAAATGTGCCATCTGCATCAATTTCTTTTCAGATTCTTTGCGCTCGGAGATGTCGTGCACTACACCCTGAAAGTATAGATCCTGTTCATGATCAATCACCTTGGATGCTGCATCTTTTACCCAAAGGTAATGACCATCTTTTGAACGGATACGATACTCGGAATGAAATGGTATATTATCTTTAAGGCTCTGTTGCACCTCAGAGAGCACGCGATCACGATCTTCATCATGGATCTGTTGTGACCATATCTCCTGGTTAGCCAGAAAATCATCCTGACAATAGCCCAAAATACTTTCAATTTGAGGGCTGACAAACAGGATGCGACTGCGATCCAGCGATGCGATATAGGTGATGGCGGGAATCTGCTCAACCAGCGTACGATAGGTGGCAACCGACTTCTCTAAATCCACCTCAACTCGGCGACTCTCAGCCAGCTTGATACTATTCTCGATAGCTACTGACATCATCGATGCAAGGCTCTCCAGTAGCTCTCTGGACTGATCATCAAACAGGTAGGCATCCGCATCAAAAATAAGCAGGCAGGCTAGCAGATCATCTTCCTTGCCAATGACAGGTACAACAATCAAATGATCTAAAACGGGTACTGTTTGGCCCATATGCAGGTCAAAGGCATTCACATCATCGCGGCCTGAGACAATAAATGATCTGCGTATATTGATCAGATCATCCACCCACGATTCTTCTAAAGCCAATCGGCACTGCAATGGTTGCCAATTGATACCGTCACTGAATTCAGAAAATGCCAGTGCGTTATCAATCATCAGAGCGGAGGTGGCAGCTTTGGCATGCACCAGTGTCATGGCTGATGTGACTGCAATGCGTGTGATTTCGGCAATATCGAGAGAAGCGTGCATACGATTACTGGCATCAGTCAGTAGCGAAAACAGCTGTTTGGGCTTCTCCTGATCAGCTACTGGCATGCAAAATCCCTCTTCCATATTATTCGTATTTTTTTGACTGTTTTACCTATAAAGCAATTTTCATTCCAAAGTCGCATGAAACAACTGAAACTCATACGACCATGCTAACACTTAAGCGTAGAAAATAGTAAAAATGGCACCATAACACCATAAACTTAAAAAATATAATTCTTAAAAAAACCATGACTTTTACACTCTCTAGTATGACATCATACTTTAAGTACATACGCTACTCTCATCTACTTCACTAATCTGTCATCTCGCTCCCCATTCCACCACATATGCTGATTACTATTTGTGTTACTGGCTATCTCGTTCATCCATTTCCTTACATAATTACACCCCACCTCTCCTTATATAATTATATTAGACTTTTATAATCTAATGATTATCATGGAACCGTATTACTCAATACCCCCTTCAAACAGAATGGGCAAAAAAGGATGGAAAGAGATGAAAATCATAATTGTGGGTGGTGTAGCAGGCGGAGCAACAGCGGCAGCACGCATTAGACGTAACGATGAAACAGCTGAAGTTATTCTGATTGAGCGTGGAAAACAGATCAGTTTTGCTAACTGTGGCCTGCCCTATCATATCTCAGGCACTATTGAAGATCGCGAACAGCTGCTGGTCACTTCCGAAGCAGCCTTTACAGAGCGCTATCGCGTTGATGTACGCAGTCGTACTGAAGCTATTGCCATTGATCGTAAGGCTAAAATTGTACGCTTACGCAATCTGAGTAGTGGTGAAGAGATGGATGAATCCTACGACAAACTACTACTCTCTCCGGGTGCTGAACCTATACGTCCACAACTGCCAGGCATAGATTCATCCAGAGTATTCGGCCTGCGCAATATTCCCGACCTTGATCGCATTATGGCACACCTCAAACAGCATCAGCCACGCCGTGCTGTCGTGATTGGAGGTGGTTTTATCGGCATTGAAGTTGCTGAGAATCTGCATGAAAAAGGTATATTCACAACGATAGTCGAGGGCGCTGATCAAATATTGTCCCCTATTGATTATGAGATGGCTGCCATTGTGCACTCACACATGCGCGATAAACAGATTGAGCTGTATCTCAATGACAAGGTTGAACAGTTCGAAGATAAAGATGATCACACGGTGGTCTACCTTTCCAGCGGCCGCCGTCTGCAGGCTGATCTGATCATCCTGGCTATCGGTGTACGTCCTGAAACCACGCTTGCACGTGGTGCGAATCTGGATCTGGGACATACAGGTGGCATTAAGGTAAACAATCACCTGCAAACATCCGATAGCGATATCTATGCCGTTGGTGATGCTATTGAGGTCACACAAACGATTAGTGGTCAGCAGGTACTGATCCCGCTGGCAGGACCTGCCAATCGTCAGGGACGCATGGCTGCAGACAATATGGTGTTTGGCAACACAAGAACATATCGGGGCACACAGGGCACATCGATTCTTAAAGCCTTCGACCTTGCAGCTGCCAGCACAGGTCTGAATGAGAAACAGCTGGTTGCTGCCGGCATTCATTTTAAGAGCTGTATCACCCACAGCGGATCCCATGCCAGTTATTATCCCGGAGCCAAACAGATCTCGCTT
>Ga0316202_10002261_pt1 | contig 12890 bp, 16 predicted proteins | sample 3monrhotite_MG_FD_204934 | JGI IMG/M metagenome (GOLD analysis project Ga0316202, IMG submission 204934) | Microbial mat bacterial communities from mineral coupon in-situ incubated in ocean water Damariscotta River, Maine, United States -... | ecosystem: Environmental > Aquatic > Marine >... | reverse complement strand
ATGTAGACGATGCCCGCTCTCGTTTTCATGACGCCCTACCCGTAGGTGGGACGCTGGTGCGACTCCTTGCCGCTCTTACTGTTGTGACATTGATGACATAGCGCCTGATGGTTTAGCGGCTGCCAGAAGTCGCCACCCAAGCGCACTGGCTTGATGTGGTCGACGACTTCGGCAATGCGCCCGCACTCCACACACAGCGGCGACAGCGCAAGGAAAGCGCGCCTGTACTTCCTCCACTTGGTGGAGTTATAGCGCGGCTCCTTGTGTCGCCTGGCGTGCATCGCCTTGCGTGGCTTTGGGTCGGGCATGCTAGGCATCAGAGCGCGGCTATGATTAGGAGCATGACGATGCAGCCGATGTAGCCGAGCGCCAGTATCTGATAGGTTGATGGCTTCTTTCTCATGCGTCGTTGCCGTAAGTTCTAAGCAGCATGTCCAGCTTTACGCTTTCATCTATCATCTTAAGGTGACGTTCCATGACTTGCGGTCCATCCTGCGCAATCTCCACGTGCAGACTTTCGGCTGCCTTTGTCACGCGGTTTGCTTGATTGATAACGTCACGCGCAAGGCATGAGGTCTTCTTGCGGTCCCACTCGCCTTCTGTTCTTGGGATGTTGTAATGTGGTTCGTTCATGACTGTGTCTGCTTCAATTGTTGTTCAATGCGGTTCATTGCGGCTACCTCTGCCGCGGCTTGGCGCTCCTTGTCTTGCTTAATGTAGAGGTTGTATCTGCGTTCGTGCCAATGGTAGTCGCTCCTTAGCTGGGCCACGTCTACTGGCTTCACTGCGCGGTGCGGCACCTTCTCCGCGCTTCTGCGGTACCATGCCAGCGCAACGGGTCGCCATCGCGTGATCGCGGCTTGCTTGGTCTGCCATTCGCGGGCGTCATAGTAGCTGTAGAAGTCCCGCGCCCATGCTTCCACGTGCCCGCGGTAGTTGCTGCGCTCGCTGTCCATCAGCTGTATGAAGTAATCGCGCACCTGCTGCCAGTGCATCGGCTTCTTTTCTCCTTCTCTTATTTCATCATTCATCCTATTATGTTTTGGATTAAGGTTTGTATTAGACTTATGTATTACGGGTAGAAGCTGGCTTCCACCCTCCTGTGCAATTGCTTCCACCCTAGTGTGACATTGCTTCCACCCTAGTGTGCGTTTGCTTCCACCCTCTAAAGCCTCCACGAAGCCCAAATCAATGAGCTTGTTGATGGCCGCGGATGATGTCCGCCGAGATACTCTAAGAAGCTTAGAGAAGCCCGTGTTGGTCATAAAGCATGGCTTCCCATGCTCACTGTACCCGTAGATGATTGATGCCGTCAAACGCTCTGTGACGTTCAATTCGTCAATCTCCCATATATGCATCGGAACCAGGATATGCTTACGTGCCATCAGTGCCCAGCCCAACCGAAGAAGTTGGTGTCGTATCCCGCGTCCGCTCCATCGCGGAACATCGGCTTCATAACCAGGCGCATGGTGGTCTTGCGGTATTGCTTTAACAGCTTACCGCCGACGTTCTTGGTGTGCTGGTTGACCATCCGTTGCGCTTCCTGTCTGCTGCCTACATACCACACTTCGCGCTCGTTGGTCTCCTCGCATGTCCATATGGCTTTGTACGTCTTACCGCTCACAGGATCCCGTTCTTCTTCATCATCTCCACCAGCTCTAAGAAGTCCTCCAACGTCAGCGCCGCAATAGGTGCTTGGTGGTTGCGTTTGTGAATGACTACGTTATAGTGGCCATCCTTTGGCATCTTCTGCAAAATGGTGTGGATGTCAATGCTCCGTTCGTGGGCCTTCAGTTGAAGGTAAAATGGGTCCGTGCCTGTCAGATCTACGCCCGCATCGTCTAGCTTCTGGTTGACGTATCCGGTGCGCTCCACCGTCCCGCCAAACATCCGCTGCCAAACCTTCGCAATCTTCAGCTCAAACCGCTTGCCTTTCTGTCTGCTGTTAATCATATGCCTATGTCCATTGGTGGCGCGTAGCCTGGTGCGTCCATCATCCAGCCTTCTTCGCTGTCGTGGCTATGGGCGCTCTTACCGTCCCACGCTTTGTACTTGTTCAATAGCCGTTCCCATTCAAGATGACCGCGGGCGATGTAGTGCGGCTCCAACTCCACCACTTGCACGTGATGCGGTCCTGAGCTTTCCACGGCCACGATAAAGTAGCTGGTGCACTCTCTGCCCATCAGCTCCGCGGCGCGTTGGTAGATGGCCGCTTGCATATAGTACTTCATCTCGTAAATGCTGCGCTCCAGTGCGTAGTGGCTGACGTTCTGCGTGGTCTTAAGGTCCATTTGGAACCAGGAACCCATGCCGTCGATGATACCGCGGTGCGGCAACCCGCATTGCTCGATAGTGAATGGCGTTTCGTAGTCGGTGCATTGGCTGACCATCTCGCCAGCGTATGGGTGATCCATAACGCGATTGGCCAGCAAGCGTATGTCCATCGCTTCCTTGGTGGTCAATATGTCCTTATCTGGGTTGGCATCTACAAAGTCTTTGTAGGCGTTGCCCGCCCTGCGGCCTTCCCAAATCACGGTGGTCTGCTCGTACTCCTTCGGCTCCAGGATAGCGCGGTGCGTCAGAGTGCCAAACCGCATGGCGGCTGTCTCTTTGCGTGGTGCTAGCTTGTAGTCTAGGAACGCGAGCGGTGAGCGTGCGAACGCTTTTAAGCTGCTAAATGACAGCGGCAAGTAGTCGTCTTTATCTAGCACGGTAAATGGTGTTTCCAGTGAGCTTAAAAAGACGCTTGTGAATCACGATCAAGCGCAACCGAAAGCCGTCTTTATGTGAGTCGCTTAAGCGTGGCTCCTTGTCGTCCGCGCTGTTGCTTAGTGCCGCTAGTATCGCCCAGCGCTCGTGACGGAGACGACTAATCTCCTGCACTGCGCCGGGCGTGTATACTGTGTCAGGCACAACTATAGTCGTTGGGTTGTCCATTAGAATGGCAGATCGTTGCTTGTCTTCTTCACTGCCTCCACACTAAGCGCGGGCAGTTCCTCGATAAATGGGTTATCACCCGTGAACAGCTTGTCCAGGTCGATGTATTTGGCGGCCTCAGATGCGAACGCAATCAAGTTCTCTTCCACTGGACGCTGTACGCCTGTCAAGTTGTATTTGGTGTCCATGCCCTTCCCGTGACGTGACACAACCAACTCGTATGCGGTCCAATGCTCATCGCGAAACAGCATGGCCATCTGATCAATGACACTGCGTTGGGTGAATGACCACACCTTGATGCGGCCATCACCGCCGAACTCGGTGTCATATTCGTACACGATAAACGCGAGGAACTTCTTTGGGCGTTCGTCGCTGATCGCGTGTTCTGGACGTTGGGCGTCTGGTTGCCAGCGCACTGGCTTGCCATCAACGAACAGCTCGTAACCTGTTACGGGCTTACTAAGGAGGCGCACACTGCGCTTGTCACCGTCTTGCAGTCTTACATAGTCGCTGCCGGTGCTTTCGCTTTTCGCGAGGAAGTTGAAAATGTCTTGGCTCATTTTGGGTTTGTTTGTTGTCCCAAAGTAAGCCGCCAATTGAGGTAGGGAAAAAAATTATTTTTCGTCCTTTTCAACAGCCTTGTGTTGGCGCCATGCCTTGCGCAGTCGTAATAGGTTGAGTATCACCAGCGTAAGAGCACCGAGCGCGCTTACGCTCCAATCGATGACCTCTTGCCAGCGTGCCAGCTCCCAACCTAACCACGCCAAATTAAGCGCCAACAAATCTGCCCCGTCATTCATGATTCTAAGGTACTGAGCGCCAACGGGAGAACGCCTACTAAACACATTACAATTGACGGCCATGTGATGCCATGCACAACAACTTGTTCGCATGCTGTTGACACGATCAAGCCGCCCATGGTGTTCTTGGTCGACCACCGTAATCTGTTCCCGCTGCTATCGGCTACCGCTCCCACCGCTTCGCTGGCCTTGTCTATGGCCTTTGTGATTTTCCTAGCCATACAACCACGCTACTGCTGGCGTCTTTACCTGGTCATTGTCCACGTGGATGAACGTTTCACCGATGCCGATGCGCGTGAAGCCAACCGCGATCAGTGACGCCACTATGATAAACCTTTGACTGCTGTTGCGCACCGCGATGTCTGCGGCGCATCCTACAAGGTGACTGCTGTTTGAACTTGCTCCAGGTATGCTCGCATTATGCTCAGGAGTACGAAAGCCCGAATTCACAATGAACGCAATGCCGGCAAGGTCGCGCGCATCGTCCAGCATGTCCAAGAACTGCGGTTGCATGCGTGACCCGCTGCCGGGTAGGTCTGGGCTGTCAAACTCGGAAAGCGTAAAATATTGCATCACTTCTCTTTGCGTTGGATGACGTACCAATCACCATCGTGACACATGACTGTGATGCCGTCGTATGCGCGGCGCATATCAAAGGAGGCGTTGCCGTCGATGCGAGTGCCGTTGCTGTAGTCGTCAAGGTTTACGTAGATCTGGTAATACCCGTTCGCGCTGATTGTGCCGTCACTCTTAAAGCGCAACATGCGGCCTTCGTTGTCGGCCACCTTTGGCAAAAACACGCGGTTAAATCCATTACCTCCAGTCCAGCCGTTCATATACACAAAGGCAAAGCTATCGGCATCGCCAAAGGTGTAGTCTACGCCGCTCTGATGGGTGATGGTCCGCACTCGGTGCGTGACTGGACCTTGCAAGTCGCTAAGTGATACGTGACGGCCACCAATTGGCGTGTCAGGATTGCCGCCCGCTGAAGGCTTGGTCTGTTGCACTTGCGCGGTCACGGTGTTCACGACACCATTGATCATGTCGGACTGTCCTGCTCTTTGCGTGCCGTCGGCGCGTGGTTCATCGTCCGCGCTGGTTATGCCACTGCTATCGAATGCCACCTTATAACGCTCCACTGTAGTCTCGCGCGTATTCATCACGGTGGACAGCTGAAACGGGATGTAATATTCACTGTCCTCCTCCATCGTGTGCCACATCTCAACCAACCCGTATACCGTGCCGCGGTGAATCTTAGTCGCGAACTTCTGCCGCGCCAGCGATTCGTTAACGCCAAGCCTATGTAATGGCAGCGGACCAGCTGACTGCGAAGACTTCCATTCGTTTTCTACCAATGGTACCAAGTGCCTTAGCTTACCCTGGGCGCTGAATGCGATGTTGTCACCGAATAGGACTTCACCTTGATCAACTTCGAAGACGTTGTTGCTGGTGTGCGTGGCTCGGTATGTCTTCATGTCCGCGTTGCTTCCTGTGTCGTCGACTATCTCAACGCCTACATCTAAGAAGAAATTGTCGGACGTGTATGCGCTTGTGACGTTGGTGCCAGACTCGTTGAAGAACTTTACCACAGCTGTCACATCTAAGCCGTCTTCCTCTGATGGCAGTGCGTCAGTGACAAAGCTGTATGCGGTGATTGTGTTAGTACCCAAGCTCCTGTCAAACGTCCGCACGTCAATCACGTACCTGTCTGAACTGTCCGATGTCCACTCCTCCGGCTGATAGTATTTGGCGTCCGCGTTGATCATTAACTCAACCTCAATGTGTACGCGTCCGTCTGGTTCGTTGAATTCGAAGTTGGCGTCTGGTGACACTTGAAACTCTACGGACCCGCTAATGCGGAACTTGGTTCCGATGCTGTACGTTTCATCTGTATCGGCCAGCGTGACATTGACGCCGTTAGTGATCACGGTGTCATCATTGCCGCGCATCAGGTACTGGTTGCCGTTAAACCTTCGCGTGCGTTGTACGGATAGGACGGGCGGCAGGTGCGTAAAAACATGACCTGCCAGCTTGTTGTAGTCGGTGCCGCTGTTCTGTACAGCTGCCGCATTCATGGCGTTGCTGTCTGATGCGGTCCACGTCACTACGTCGCCATGTTTGTCGTACTGCCTGATGCCAGCCGCGCCGATGTTGGTGCCATCAGACAGCCGCTTGTGGGCGTTGATTGGCCAGAACCAGAACACGCCTTCGGACAGAAACACGCGAGCGTTGAAGCATGTCGCAAGGCTGGCCAAGATGTCGAAAGCGCTGTGTGGTTGCGTGGCGCCGTCATTGTCAACCGTAACGGGCACGGTGCCAATGATTTCGGCTAATGGGTTTGGGTCGTCCTCGCTACTGTATAACTCCGTGTCGTTGATGTAACGCAGTATCGGTTCACCATCAGCAAAGCGCGAGTAGGTACGCAACCCACCGAGGCAACGGATGATGTGTTTGTAGATAAACAAGCCACTCCCGCCAACGTCGCCGAGCGTCAAACTGAAGTCAATGTCTTGGAGGTTGCCCAAGTCATCGCTAGCCGTAAGGTTGACAGCTGTTGGGAATGGTTCGTCGTTGCGCTCTACCTGTTCCGCTAAGATGACACCGCGCCAATAGATTGTATTGTCTCCGTCGGGATCGCGGTATATGTCCAGCAACAAGCGCCCTTCCTCGAAGCTATACAGCAGGTCCAGCGTTTGCGTGTGCGCGGCTACCTGCTCAAATAAGGTGAAGTCTACACTGCTGCCAATGATAGGCTGATGCTCCTGTTCGTTGTTGCCGCTGTAGCGTAGGACAAAACCTTCACTGCCCAGCTTGAATTCGGTGGCGTTGGCCGCGTCCCATGTGGCGTTTGTGTCATAGATACTGACGCGCCACGCGGTGCCTTTGTCGTCTTGGAATTCGCTGTATAGTCTTTCTCCTGCCATCAGAAACCTCTTACGCGGTTACGGTCAAAATTGGCGCGCTCGTTGCTGATTAAGATGTCACGCCCGTCAAGCCTACCCGTCACCGTTACGTTGCTGCCGCCCATCATATCGCGCAGCTTGTCCAGCGGTGCGACAACCTCCGGGTTAATGGCTGACGTTCCTGGACCCTCGCCGACCATGGCCAATGAAGCGCCTGTAAACATTCCACCTTCGGCCATTTGAGGGATACCCATTCCGCCCATCATAAAGCCGCCAAAACTTTTGGCACCTGTTGCAGCCAACGCACCTGATGATCCGCCAGTGAATACCATTAACGCCGCAAACGTGGCAGCCAAAGCAATCGCCCGCTTTAGTAGGCTCTCCAACATTTGCTTCATGACTTCATGGAAGCTGTGTGATTTGTCTTTGATGTTGTCAAAGGCTGCGCTTACCATGCTACCCATGAAGTTGAACACCTGGCCCGTCATCTGACTGGCTTGCGCTAGTCGTTTTAGCTTGTGCGTGCCGTCCTCAATGCGCTGCTGTTCGTCCTCATCAAAGACTGGGCTTTCTTCCTCCATGGCGACCATCTCCATGTGGCCGTCAGTGACGTCACCCATTGCGGCGCGAACATCTTGCAACGCCTCCGCGTATTCATCTTCGCTGAATGTCACTGCGCCCGTTGCCGCTGCCAACTGTTCGCGCGCAGTAATTAAAGCAGAAGCCGCCTTGAATTGCTTGGCAAATTCTTCTTTGGTTAGTCCGTCGTCATCGTCGCCACTATCACCTGGCGCACTAACGTCACCACCCATCACCGCTTCATTCAGGTTGACACTCGCCGCGCCAAGTTGCTCCATTATCTCCATCAACGGGCGCAGCATCTCCGCCTGTTGCTTTGCGCTTTCCATAGCGCCAGCCTTGCCACCAAGTAGGAACGACAATCCCGTGGTTTTCGATGCACTGCCTTTTATCTCAGATACAAGGCCTTTAATTGCCGCTTGCGCGTCGGCCATCTTTTGTTCAACGTCATCAACGTTGTCTGTGGTGACTGACCCAAAGCCGTCCATGGCTTCTTCAGCTAGACCGAGGGCAGCGGCGACGTCCGATCCAGCCGCGCCGCTTATGCCTTGCAAGTTCTCAGTGGCTTCCTTCAACACACCACCAAATGCCGCTGTCAATCCTGACTTTTCTGCGGCCTTGCCCATCTCCAATCCAAGATTGTCGATAAGCGTAGTCATGCGGCCCTCCACAGTCTCGCTCAGGTTCTCCATAGCGCCAGCGGCTAGGCCTCCCTCCTTGGTCATGTTTGCCAGCGCAGTGTTGAACTGCTCCACGCTGACCGCGCCCGCACCAAACTCCATGTTCGCGTCACCAGTGACGTTCTTAAGCTCGCCGAAGATTGGTATTCCGCGTTCAGCTAATTGGTTTAGGTTCTCCAACTCCACCTTGCCCTTGGCCTGAACCTTTGCGAAGATGGCCGCGATGTCATTGATACTGTTGCCACTGCTCGCCGCAATGTCACCAAGCATCTTCAGCTCCTTCTGCAACTCGCTGCGCTCAGTGCCGACCGCTAACAATTGCCTGGCTGCAGTGCTGACTTCCTGTAGTTGAAAGGGCGTCTTCGCTGTAAACTCGTTCAGCTCCTTGACAATGGCAGCCGCTTTGTTTGCGCCTCCGGCAATACTGATGAAGCCCGTGCGAAGCGTCTCCATCTCCGCGCCCTTCTTAATCAGAGCAGCGACGCCAGCAACCAACGTGACGCCAATGGCAGCCGCGGCGTTCTTGGCCATGCTCGCAATCTCTCCAAAGTTGGCGCGAAATTTCGCCTTGGTGGTGCGTAGGTCTTGGTTGAGTTTGCGTAGGCCCTTTTTTTCTAGGCCAATAGTAACTTTGAGATCCTTAAGCTTTGCCATTTGCTAGTTGCTTTATTGTATCGGCCAGAAGTTTGTTGCTGCGCTTCTTCTTCTTCTCTCGCTTCTCCCACGGAAAGATAACAAGGTCACGCGGCTTGATACTCTGACCCTTCTTTGAGTGCGGTTGCATCATTACAGTAGCCAACCACCTGGTGCGCTCCCACTCCTGTTGTTGTAATTGTTCATCATGCTTGGCGTTGCCTTGTGCCGCTGCGCAGAAGTCAATGAACGTCATGTCATAAAACACAGAAGGGTCGAACCGCAATCGGCCCAACCCTATCTGTAAGCAATCCTCAAAAGTTAGCGGTTCCGCTTCACCTTTTTTTTTCCGTGCCTGCGCCCATCAATTCACTGATGGCGTTGCCCAAAGGTTCGAGGTCGGTCATCTCGATCAGACCAAGGAAGTCATCCAGCTTGTACTTAAATGCTGCCTCTGCGTGTTTCGCTCCACTCTGTGCCATGTAGTACACAAACGTACCGACTTCAACAACGTCGTCACCGAGGTTGCTAATGTCAATCTTTGATTCGCGCTTGGCGTTAGCCAGGGCGCGCATGTCACAACGCAAATGAAACTCTTTGCCGCTAAGCTGAATCTTCATTAGTTGACTTCTTGCGTAATGGCTCCGGTGATCTCGAACGTGGCGCTATAGGTCACGTTGTCCTCTGTGCTACCGCTCACCTCAAGGCTTGTACAAAGGCCGTTGCAAGTGTAGTTGTAGTCGTCAGAAGTGTCGTCAAAACCAAACACCAAAGCGACAGCCGTGCGTGCGTCAAGTGTGGTGAACAGTGTTCCACCTGCTCCACCTGCGCCGTCTTCGTCAACCAATCCCGACACGCTGATGCTGCCTGATTTGAGACCGCCCAACAGCTCACGGTATCCGGTGCTGTCTTTGGTGGTGATGTCGCGCGTTTCCATGCTAATGGAAATGCTTCCTTCTGTCTGGTCGGGCAGTGCTGTCCCTGCTACTTTGAGCAGGAACACAGTTCCATTGAGGATAGCCATTACTTCTTTTCTTTTGTGTTGTTGGCGATGATAGCGTTGAACAACAGGTCCATGTATGCAAACACTCTGTCATCCTTAATGCTAGGCGTCAAGTTCACGACGACCTTAGCGAAGGCCATAGCTGCTAACAGCAACTCAGCCCAGTATTCCATGATGAAATCCATAAAATGAAATTAAGGACTATCGCTGAACCATCCTGCCGCTTCCGCTTCCTCTTGCGTCAATACTTCTGAGGCCGCGGGCATGAGATACTGAAACGCCACAACGTCATTGGTTGCGATGTAATAAGTCATGGCCGCACGTTCGTCCACTTCCAGCTGTGGGAACAATGCCACCAGCGCAGTCACGTCCCGCTGTGGGTGTACCGGGATCGTCAAGGTATCGTCACCGACCACCGCCCACTGTCCTGTAGTTGGGTGTTGGATGGTGCCAAGTAGCTTGGTCGTTACGTGGCCTGGTGGTTGCAACACCTTCGGCAGCTTAAGGTTGTACAGCTCCGTACTAATGCCGTCAGCGCGTTGTTCGCTAGTCAGGTTCAAGCGTGGTTGAACGGGTAGGTATACGGTAGCCATTATGTAATGCTGAAGTATGTGTCTATGTTGCTTTCGATAGCGGTGCGGTTGGTTTGCTCACTCGGCCAATGAATTACTTCTTGTACCCGTCCATCTAGTGGAGCATTTGCACTAACATTATTACCTAATCGTATAGTTGTTTGGTCTGTCCTAACGTTTACTGTGCCTTGCAAAGCACCAGCACCATTGACGAAAACCTCGCCTTGTCCATTTAAGACGTGCGCGGTGGCCAAAGTTTGCGTTCCTGCGGTGGTCGTTGCAGCACTGATAATAGCGTCAATGCCACCTGAACTGTTAAATGTTAGAAGCCGCACAGTAGTGGTATTGGGAAACTGTATGGTTTGGGCCACGCGAACAGGAGAAGTATCACAGGTTGCCACTGCGCTATTAGCGACGTTAGTGTCATTAGTATATACAGCTGTTTGCATAAACTCGCCGTCAGTTACTGTCATCGTAGGTGAGTCCATCAAATCGTTGCTGCCATCAAAATCAAGAGCAGGCTTCCCGTTCTCAGTAATCACCGCCGTGCCGTTGTAAATCTGCGGCTGACTTGCGTCCGTGGCTTGATCCGCGTGGTTGCCGTTCGTTGACTGGTCCCACCACCGCGTAACGTATCCGTTCGCCGTACCACAGAAGGACGCAATGCCTGCTGTGTCGAGGTCTCCATTTGAGTCGAAGCCGAAGTTCAGCTCTACGTCGTCGGAGTCTCTGCGGACGCGCATGCAAAGCAAAGCTTTGTCTGATAGCTGTCTTACGGAGTACGCCGCCGCTGCTCCTGTGTAATCTGCAAGGAGTCCGCTTGTAGGTGCGTCGGTGGGTTGGTAAATGAGGTATTCTAAGTTGATGTTCTCTTCAATGCCGGTGCGGTTGCTGGATTGGTCAGCACCAAACACGATAACTTCTTGTGCACTTATCTCACCATAAAAATTATTGTTCCAGTATGCAATACCAGTTGGTTGTGAGGTATCAATACCTGTCTGTCTTGTAGCGGTGCCTAAAGCGGAACCATCTAAGAACGCTCCATAATTATTTAATGTAGTTCCTGCAATTGCCGTGAAAAGGTGTAGATCAGTGTCGGCGCTTGTTGTAACTGCGGTGGTCGTGCTTGCATAACCATAATAAAAATTCCCGCCGCTTATGTAGGGCGCATACCAACGCTTGTCGCTTGTGCTGCCGCTTAAACTCAAACCCATGTCTCCCGATGCACTGCCGTTGTTACTCTTTGCCACAAAGAAAGAACTCAAGTTACCGATGTCATAGCCAGTGTTATCAATGTCGAAAAAGTCTGAAGCACCATCAAAATTTAATGATGCTTTTCCGTTTTCGGTAAGCACACTGGTCCCGTCGTAAATTTTCGGCTGGTTTCCCTGCGTGCTTTGCGTGACGTTGTTAACTGTGCCTCCAATGTTCGCTTGGTCGTACCACGTGACCACGTACCCGTTAGCCGTCCCGCAATGCGTAGCGATGGCCGCCGAATCAACGTCACCATTACCATCAAACCCAATGTCAGTTTCTGTGTCGCCGCTATCCTCGCGGATGCGCATGCAACTACCTGTGTAGTCCTTGTCCAGCTTGCGCACCGAGTACGCCGCCGCCGCGCCTGGGTAGGTATCCAGAAGCAAGTCACTAGCTGGTGCCGTCGTGGTCCTCACCATTTTCAGCGACAGTGGCAACGTGCCGCGCGTCTCCGCTGTGGCGTCGGTCTCGCTTAGGCCCGCAAGTATGGCGGCCTTAGCTGTGGCGAAGGTGGCGTTGCCTGCTGGTTGCGTGGTGTACTCTGTCCAGTCGCCCGCGGTGTCTGGGTCCGCGTCAAACTTGGTGGCGTAAAACAGGGTTCGGTTGATGGTGTCGGTCACTCCGCTGTCACTGGTGGCGCTTTCCGCCAATCCGTCACCGTCAGGCCGCGCGGTATAGTACAGCTCTACGTTGGCCGTAGCTCCTGCGCGTTGCGTCTCTGCCTCCGTTGCGTAGCGATCGTGATAGTTTACGCCGCCCGCGCTGATGTCCTCAGGTTGCCAGCCGTTAGTGGTGTCAAAGACTAGCGCTTGCCCGTCGGTCGGTGTGGTGCTGGCTACGTTGCTTAGGTCGCTGAGTACGCTCGGGATGGTTGGCAGTCCCGTTAAGTCGCTGTACTCAATGCCTGACGTGGACCCGCTAAAGCTCACCGTGCTACTGGCGCCCGTGAAGTTTACGTCTGACGTGAACCGCGCTTCATATACGAAGCTGATGATGACGTTGCCGTTAGCTTGGCCGGCAATGCTCAACGCTGTTGTTTCGGTATCGCTTGCGCCCGCGGCAACGGCAAAGGTCAACGTACCTGGGCTGGTCTGCTCTGCCTTAATCAGCGTACCCGTACCGCCACGCAAGATGGCGTTGGTAGTGCCTACGTTTAACGAAGGCTTGGTGTTGTCGTCAACGTCGCTGAAGATACCCAGCTCGTTTCCTGCTGAACCTTTAAGGATATCAAGGATGTTGGTCAAGTCGCCATCGATGCTGGTGAACTTGCCGTAAATTGTTTGAGGGTTTCCGCTTTGAACGTTGAGGTTCGTTCCGTACAGCTCAACGATACCCGTCAACGCATTGACGCTGGTTACACCGCCGCCTGTGTTCAGCGTGGCGGTGTTTCCGTCTATGGTCAGAGAACCATTAGACACCAAAACTTTATTGACCGCGCCCGTCGGTGTGCCGTCAATCTCTTCAATGGTCCACGTGTTACCTGGGAATGTCGTCAGCACGTTGGCCGTACCTGTGCGCTGTATGCG
>Ga0316202_10002260_pt1 | contig 12894 bp, 13 predicted proteins | sample 3monrhotite_MG_FD_204934 | JGI IMG/M metagenome (GOLD analysis project Ga0316202, IMG submission 204934) | Microbial mat bacterial communities from mineral coupon in-situ incubated in ocean water Damariscotta River, Maine, United States -... | ecosystem: Environmental > Aquatic > Marine >... | reverse complement strand
GGTTACGCGCGACCCCGATTGATTTCTAGCGACAGATGTGGGATCCTTGCTTTAATTTAATCAGGGCGGCACCCAATGAAGCATCAGATAGAATATCTTGAGGTTAAAAGCTTAATACCTTACGCACGAAATTCGCGCACCCACAGCGATGAACAGGTGGCGCAAGTCGCAGCGTCAATTAAGGAATTTGGGTTTACTAATCCTGTCTTGGTCGATCAGGATGGAATGATAATCGCGGGGCATGGCAGAACGCTCGCCGCCCAGCGGTTGCAAATGAAAGAGGTTCCTTGCCTCAGATTGAGTCATTTATCGGAGGCTCAGAAGCGCGCTTACGTTATTGCTGACAATAAACTTGCACTGAACGCCGGGTGGGATGACGAGCTTTTGGCGGTGGAATTACGCGATCTAAAGGACAGCGATTTCAATCTTTCGCTGACGGGTTTTGGCGATGACGAACTTGATATATATTTATCGGGCGTTGACTTTGAACCCGGTACAGAAGCAGAGCAAGGGCGCTTAGATCAACTTGAGCCGAAATTCGTAACATGCCCTTATTGCAAAAATAAGTTTGATTTGAGGGAACATGAGTAAAATCGATTTGCGCATAAATTGGGCCAATCATGCAGCGGCTAAGTATGCTTGCGAGAATTGGCATTATAGCGGGTGTTTGCCAGCGGGTAAGCTGGTTAAAGTCGGCGCATGGGAACGAGGCAAGTTTATAGGTGTCGTTTTGTTCGGGAGAGGGGCAAGTCCAACCCTCGGAAAGAAATTTGGTTTGGGCCAAGATCAATGCGTTGAGTTGGTACGCATAGCGTTGACAAAGCATAAAGTTGCAGTCTCAAGAATTTTAAAAATGGCGATGAATTGGCTATACAAATCAAACCCAAAGCTGCGACTTGTCGTATCGTTTGCGGATCCTGACAAGGGGCATCATGGCGGGATATATCAAGCTGGAAACTGGATATATTGCGGTGACAGCCCGGCGACAGTTGAGCTTTTCGTCAAAAAAAGGTGGGTTCATTGGAGAGGTGGTTTTTACGAAAAAAACAAAGATACGCCGCGCAGAAAAATGCCGGGAAAGCACAGATACCTAATGCCACTTGACGCAGAAATGCAAAAACGTATTGCCCCATTATCTAGACCTTATCCAAAGCGTGCGAAGCAGGCGATGACCGGCGACCAGTCGGCACAGCGGCAGGGCAGCACTGACCCGCACGCTCCATTGGTTCAATAGATGGCAGACCCTCAAACCTTTCCGCTTGATACTATTAGCAAGCTTCTAGACCTTACGCCCCAGCGGGTGACGCAGCTTGTAAACGAGGGAATAATTCCACGCGAGTCGCGTGGGCGTTATGCCTTGGTTCCTGTTGTTAGGGCTTATATTCAATATCTACGCCAACGGGCGATCAGATCCGATTTGCCAACCGGCGATGATTACGCGACCCACCGGGCGCGGCTAACTAAAGCCAAGGCTGACATGGCTGAGATGGAACGGGAGCAGATGGCAAATAGGCTTATCCCGGCTGACGATGTGGAAAAGGCTTGGTCTGATGTTATCTCAAATATGAGGCTGAAGGTTTTAGCCATTCCAACTAATGCGGCGGCAGATACGCAAGCCGCGACTAACTTGGCAGAAGCCAAGCAAATTTTGAAAGATAAGGTTAATGACGCACTTGCAGAACTTGCAGAAATGCGGATCGAAGTCGTTAATCCTGTCAGGGCATCCGACACTGGCGACAGTGATGAAGAAGGCTCTGAGGGTAGCGACACCGCCGCCTGATTTAACAGTTTCAGAATGGGCTGATGAATTTAGGCGATTATCCCCGGAAGCATCAGCGGAGCCGGGGAAATGGTCAACGGCTCGCGCTGAATATCAGCGGGGCATGATGGATGCTGTTAGCGATCCGCGAGCAGAAACCGTTGTTTTTATGACTTCCTCGCAAATTGGTAAAACGGAAATTGTAAATAATATTTGTGCTTATCACATTAGCCAAGACGCCGCGCCTGTTTTGGTGGTTCAGCCTACGCTGGAAATGGCTAAATCCTGGTCCCAAGAGCGCCTTGCGCCAATGATCCGCGACACGGATTCTTTATCTGGCCTGATTGCAGACAGTAGAACCCGCGACAGTGGAAACACCATGCTTCATAAGGTTTTTCCGAATGGGCATCTTTCTATAGTTGGCGCGAACTCTGCCGCTGGTTTAGCCAGCCGCCCGATTAGAATTGTTCTGATGGACGAAGTTGATCGCTATCCTTTATCGGCTGGCGCGGAAGGTGATCCCGTCCAGCTTGCCACCCGGCGTAGCGCGACCTTCTGGAACCGAAAAATAATCATGGTTTCCACCCCGACAAACAAAGATGAAAGCCGAATCGAGCAAGCATTTCTGGAAAGCGACCAGCGAAAATACCACGTTCCCTGCCGAGATTGCGGGGAATATCAGGTTTTAGACTGGAAAAACGTCCAATGGCAAAAGGATCAGCCCGAAACGGCTGGCTATGTTTGCGAGCATTGCGGGTCTTTTTGGGATGATGCGGCGCGATATAACGCGGTTAAACGGGGAAAATGGAAGGCTTCTGCTCCATTTACCGGCACGATTGGCTTTCATTTAAGCGGTCTTTACTCGCCGTGGACGCCTTTAGCACAGGCGGCGCAAGAATTTCTGCAATCAAAAGCCGACCCTATGCGCCTTAAAACGTGGATCAATACCTATCTAGGGCAAAGCTGGGAAGAAGATGGCGAGGGGGTTACAGAAGAAACCATCCACGGGCGCGAAAGCTTTGATCCAAACTTGCTCCCGGAAGAAGTGGTTTTAATAACCGCTGGCGTGGATGTTCAAGATGATCGGCTTGAAGTTGAATATCTGGGACATGGCCGGGATGGTGAAACTTATAGCTTAGATTATAAAATCCTTTACGGTGATCCTTCATCGCCGCAAGTCTGGGGATTGCTTGACACGGCGCTGCGCGAAACGTGGGATCATCCGCGAGGCGTTGAGCTTCCAGTAAGATGCGCTTGTATTGACTCCGGGGGCCATCACACCAACGCGACTTATACTTTTGTGAAGCCGCGTGAGGGCCAGCGGATCTTTGCAATTAAGGGTGTGGGCGGCGAAGGGCGACCGCATGTAGGAAAACCGTCGAAAAATAACCGGCAATCTGTTAGACTGTTCCCAGTGGGTGTAGATGGAATTAAAGATTTAGTGTATTCTAGGTTGAGAATTACGGAGCCGGGGCCGGGTTATTGCCATTTTCCGATAGGAAGATCGGACGAATATTTCGCTCAGCTAACGGCTGAAAAGTTGGTGACTAGATATAGGAAGGGTTACAAGCGGAAAGAATGGGTGCAAACCCGACCCCGGAACGAGGCTCTTGATTGCAGGGTGTACGCTATCGCCGCTCTTGCTATTTTGAACCTAAATGTTAATAGTCTAGCGAATAGGTTTGCTCAAAAGGCGGCAGAAGAACAAACCAAGGAGCCTGACGTAAAAGAGGAAAAACCGCAATTCAAAAGGTCGAGGCAAAGACCGATTAGAAATCAGGGCGGTTTTGCGAACTCTTGGAGATAATAAATGGCAAACTTGTTTGATGCCGCAAACGCACCAGAAACGGAACCCGATGAGTTTGTCATTGGCGATTTTGTGCAGTGGAAGCGGAGCGACCTTCATTCCGATTATCCTAATGACACCTACACCGCGACTTATATAAGCCGAATGGCGGAGGGCGGCGGGAACCATGAGTTTCAAGTTGTGGGAACCGCAAGCGGGACAGACTTTCTTTTTACAATAGCAAGCGCAACATCAGCGTCTTTTGACGCGGGTCATCATCATTGGCATTTGGAGATTGTGCGCGATAGCGATAGCTCGCGGATTGTAATCGATCAGGGGCATTGGGACGTTGGAACTGATATTGATGCAAGCGGTGTTGATCCGCGAAGCCATGCGGAAATCATGGTTGATAAGATCCAGAGCCTATTAGAAAACCGGGCTGACAATGATGTTTCAAATTATTCTATTCAAGGTCGCTCGCTTGTTAAGCTAACTATCGATGATCTTTTGCGCTGGCGCGATTATTACGCTTCCGAAGTCGCAAGAGAAAAACGTAAAGAGCGCCGCAAGCGTGGCAAGCCGACAGGCGCGACAATAGTGGCGAGGTTTTAAAGATGGGCGTTTTCGATTTCTTCAAAAGAGATAAAAAGGTCAAATCAAGACGCTCTTATAAAGCCGCCCAAACGGGTCGGCTTTTCGCAGATTTTACGGCTTCAAGCAGATCGCCAGATGCTGAAATAAAACAAGCGTTGCAATCTATCCGTTATCGCTGCCGGGATCTTGCGCGGAACGATGAATATGCGCGGCGCTTTTTAACGCTGATGAAGGTGAACGTTATTGGAGAGCAGGGCATCCGCGTTCAAGTAAAGGCAAAGAACAGCGACAACAGCTTTGACGCGCCGGGTAACACTATTATTGAAAACGCCTTCAAGGTTTGGGGGCGCAAAGGTAATTGCACGGTTGATGGGCGCTATTCGTGGGTCGATGCCCAGCGGTTTGCAATCGAAAATCTAGCGCGTGATGGCGAAGTTTTGGTGCGGCTGGTAAATTATCGCAACAACCAAGAACGCTTTGCGATAGAGTTTCTTGAACCTGATTTGCTGGACGAATTGCACAATGAAGATTTGCAAAACGGAAATCAGATCCGCATGGGCGTTGAGATGGATCAATATCATCGCCCGGTTGCTTATCATTTGCTTTCAGCCCATCCCGGCGATCAGGAATATTCCACGCACAGAACCACACGCAGAACCCGCGTCCCGGCAGACAAAATCCTTCACATATATCTGCCAGATCGGGCAAGGCAGTCTCGCGGCGTCCCTTGGATGGCAGCGGCAGTTTCTCCATTAAAGCAGCTTAATGGGATGCGCGAGGCTGTCTTAGTTAATGAACGCGTAAGCGCGTCAAAGATGGGTTTCTTTATATCGCCAAATGGGGATGAATTTGTTGGCGATGAATTAGAAGATAATTACACGCCAGTTATGTCGGCAGAGCCGGGAACGTTCCACCAGCTTGGCCCCGGCATGGATTTTAAGGCATTTGATCCATCATCAAACGCTAATACCTTCGCAGACTTTGAAAAGGCTATTTTGCGCGGCATCGCGTCATCGCTTGGCGTTTCTTATGCTTCGCTTTCTAACGATCTGACGCAAACGTCTTATTCTTCGATTAGGCAGGGCGCTCTAGAGGATCGGGATTTTTATAAGGTGCTTCAGAACTTTATGATTTCTCATTTCGCGGAACCTATTTTCCGCGCTTGGTTATCATCGGCAATGGATACAAACACCATCCCGATTCCTCTGGCTCGCTTTGATAAGTTTTCTGACAATCTAGAGTTCCGGGCGCGTGGCTTTGCGTGGGTTGACCCAGCAAGGGAAATGTCAGCCGCGATTATGGGCATTTCTAACGGCATCTTATCTATGCAAGACGTTTCCAATCAATATGGCAGGGACGTTACCGAAACGCTTGACCAGATACAGCTTGAAAAGCAAATGGCTGAAGAAAGAGGCATTAATATCGCGTTTGAACCATTCGGCGGCGGTCAGTCAGCTTATGGCCCGATCAAGATTAGCCCGGAGGATTTGGTTGATGGCGACTGATTTCCCCAAAAAAGGCGAAGATAAAAAGATTTCTTTGCGGAACTCTAATTATCCGCAGTTTGATCGCGGGTTTGCTGAAAACATCAAAGAGTTTAACGCTGACGTTTGGGGCGCTGGGGGCAATATTCGCGGAAACGAGGCTTTTATGCTTTGGGGCCGGGCGCGGGATGGCTCTGAAACTGAGGGCGTTTTAAACTGGATCAAAGAGCGCGAGGCATGGGCGGCGCGGCACTTTGGCGATGGCGAGCAGTTTAGCGGGGGCGATCTTCAGCCAAACCTGTCAAACGTGGCCGGGGTGGTCGCTCAGATGAAATGGGGCGTGATTGGCAATCTTGGCGAACAAGGAATGAAGGACGTTATCCTTGAGCTTGTCAAAAAGTTGGAAGGCAAAAAAGAACGCGCCATCGATGACTTGAGCGACACGGTTAGAACCGCTTTAGAAAAAAAGGTTTCGGAACATAACGAAGAATATGGCGATGATCCAACCAAACGCGCCACGCTTGGAATGCTTGCGGAATGCTTTGAGCGCGGCGTTGGCGCTTATAAGGCAAACCCCGGCGGGGTTCGCCCCGGCGTTGGCTCGCCAGAGCAATGGGCTTTTGCGCGTTGCAATAGTTTTTTATTCTGCCTCAGAAACGGGCGCTTCCAAGGGGGCAAGCACGACACTGACTTGCTGCCAGAAGGCCACCCGGAATCAACCAAAGGCGAGCGGTCTATTGATGTAGAATTGCGCGAAGCGGCAAAATGTGAGACATTAGAAAAAGCAAATCAAGAAAGGTCTGAGCAAATGAGCGAGGAACTAGAAGAACGCCACATTAAGAACGTTACTGAAACCGATGATTCTATCATTGTAGAATTTGGCAAATCCGAAGCGCCCGAAATGGTCGAAGAAACTTCTGGCTATGGCGGCAAGGATGAAGAAGAACGTCTTGAAATGGATGAAGCAGAACGCAAAGCCACGGTGGAAACGTTCCACCGGGCGATGGATATGGACGGGGAAGTTGAAGCCGAAGACCAGCGTCGCGTAACCATGTCCATTTCTTCTGAAACACCCGTTGAGCGGTCATTTGGCATGGAAATTCTAGACCATACCGAAAGAGCCGTTGATCTCAAATTCTTAAACAGTGGTCGGGCACCCTTGCTTCTTGACCACGACCCAGAGCGTCAAATAGGCGTGATCGAATCTGTAAACCTTGACACCTCGGCGCGGCGTCTCCGTGCGACTGTTCGCTTTAGTAAGGGCGAGCTTGGTTCCACTGTTTACGATGATGTCCGGGATAAAATCCGGCAAAACGTTTCTATTGGCTATCGCGTCAATAGAATGACACGCGATGAAAGCGCAAGTGATGGGAACATCTATCGCGTTGATTCGTGGCTTCCTATGGAGGCGAGCATTGTTTCTATCCCGGCTGATGACTCGGTGGGTGTAGGGCGCAAGGCTGAACCGCTTAAACCAGCAATTCCAAAAAAAGAGGATGTTCAAATGACTGAACAAAATAACGAGGCTCTTGCGGAACGCGCTCGCGCAGATTTCCAAAAGAACGCATCATCCATTTTGGCTTTAGGAGCCAAGCATAACAAACGTGATCTAGCTGAAAAAGCTATTGGTGATGGTCTATCAATCGAGCAATTCCGGGGCGTTGTCTTAGACGCTATCGCGGATGCGCCGCTTGAAATGCCGACCGATCTGGGCATGACGAAAAAAGAGCGTAACGAAGATTATTCTTTGCTACGCGCTATTCGTGGTGCAATGAGCGGTGGCGTGTCTGGCTACGAATTGGAAGTTTCTAACGAAATCGCCAAGCGCACAGGCAAAGACCCTCGCGGCTTTTATGTTCCAACCGATATTTTCAAACGTGATTTGACAGTCGGAACAGACTCAGCCGGTGGCTTCTTGAAGCCAACCGATCACCTTGGCAACGAGTACGTTGACGCGCTCCGCGCAAATCTGGTTATTTCTGGGCTTGGCGCTCGCATGATGACCGGGATGCAGGGCGATGTTGCCATCCCAGCGTTGAACGCAAAAACAGCCGTTGGCTTTGTTGCTGAAAACGCGGCACCCGGCTCTGAAGGCGCTCCTACTTTCCGTCAGATCACCATGTCGCCAAAGACTTTGGCGCAGCATGTTGACCTGTCACGTAAGTTGGTAATGCAGTCAGATCCAAGCGCGGAGCAAATCATCCGTGATGATATGACCCGTCAGTTTGCGGCGAAGATCGATGATGTAGCGATTGAGGGCGGCGGTTCTAACGAGCCAACCGGCATCACCGGCACAAGCGGTATCGGTTCAGTTGCAATGGGAACCAACGGTGGAGCGGTTACTTTCGCAAAGCTGGTTGATCTGGAAAAAGAAGTCGCCATTGATAACGCTTTGGCTGGTAACTTGTCATTCCTGACCAACCCGAAAGTGGTTTCAGCAATGCGCCAAACACCGCGTCAAGCGTCTGGTGTAGAAGGTAACTTTATCTTGAACGACTCGAACACCCTTCTGGGTTACGGTGTCGCATCAACGACTTTGGTTCCTTCTGATCTGACAAAAGGCTCATCGTCAGGTGTATGTTCTGCCGTCATCTTCGGAAACTTTAGCGAATTGATGATTGCGATGTTTGGTGGGTTGGATGTAACGGTTGATCCTTACAGCCTGTCAACGCAAGGCGCTACACGCATCGCGATGTTCCAAGACATCGATGTTGCAGTTCGTCATGCGGAGTCATTCGCTGCGATTCTTGACGTTACCACATAAGACTAAATTAAGGCGCGGGGAAACTCGCGCCTTTTCCTAAAGGGGAAATTGGAATGAAGATTTCATTACTACGCGGAACAGTTATTAACGGCGAAGCCAAAAGCGCCGGGGATATTGTAGAGGCAGACGATGTTCTAGCTTCTTTCCTTATGTCTACGGGAAAAGGCGTCCCGGCAGATGAAGCGAAAAAATCTGATCGCTCTGTCGGTCTAAAAACGTCCACGGCCACTAAGGTCAAAAAGGGCAGTAAATAGGTTTATCGATGGCGGTTGAAACAGCGGCAGACAGAGCGGTTTTTGTTGATGCGGATGACTTCGGCGTTGCAGCGACTTACACCCCGCAGGGCGGCAGCGCAGCGACCGTGAACGGCATCTTTGACAACGACATAGTTGAAGTTGACGCCGGGGGCGGCGTTCCGATGGCTGTTAGACAGCCTCGCTTTAATTGTAGAACCGCTGACGTTTCTGGCGCTGTTGATGGCGATGCGCTGACGGTTAATTCAACGGCTTACACTATTCGGGTCGTGGATCATGATGGAACTGGTATGACCATTCTAGCTTTGGAGAAAATCTAGATGGCGCATGTTAGAAAGCAGATCCGCGATAATATCCAAACCACGTTGACCGGGCTGACAACCACCGGGACAAATGTTTTTACATCGCGGGTTTATCCTATACAGAGCGCGGCTATGCCGGGACTTTGTATCTACACCTCAAGCGAAACGGTTGAGGCCCAAACGATTAAGCCGCCGCGTGGTCTTATCCGCTCGCTTGAGGTGTCAGTTGAAGCGTATGTTGAAAATACAAACGCGGATGATGTTTTGGATACTATATCGGCGCAAATAGAAGCGGCGATGACTACTGATTTGACCAGGGGCGGCTTGGCAAAGGACACCCGGCTGATTGGCTTTGAAGCTGACTTTGCTGGTGAAGGCGAGCGTCCGTTATTCGTGGGTCGCTTTTCTTATGAAATTCTGTATTCTACCACGGAAACAGATGCGGAAACGGTCTATTAGAAAGGGCGTGAAAATGGCGAAAAGAATGCAAGTTTATCCACCAAGCGGCGGGGAGCCGATTGAGATAAGCGCAGAAGATTTAGCTTCATTTGAGGCTAAAGGATGGACGGCTTCACCCCGATCATCCAAACCGAAAGCGGCGAAAGCCGTTAAATCAACCCCCAAAAGTGAGGATTAAAAATGGCTACATTTAGCGGAAGCGATGGGGTGATCTTGGTTGGAACCGACCAAGTTGCCGAAGTTCGTTCATATTCTATCGATGAAACGATGGACACCCTAGAAGACACCAGCATGGGCGATAGCGCCAGAACCTATAAAACGAGTTTAAAATCGTTCAGCGGTTCAGCGGATGTTTTCTTTGATGATACTGATACATCTGGTCAAGGCGGTTTAACCGTTGGCACAAGCGCAACCTTGAATATCCAGATGGAAGGTAACACCACTGGCGACCACAAACTAAGCGGAACGGTCTTGGTTACTGGCCGAACAATCACCGGATCTTTTGATGGCTTAGTAGAAGCCAGCATTACGTTCCAAGGAACTGGTGCCTTGACTGAAGGCACTGTTGCATAACTAGGAGAAAATGAATTATGGCGGCTAATTCTAAATCTAAAGGCATGGGCGTTATAGAACGCGCAAAGGCCCATTATCAAAATCAGCCCATTAAGGAAATCGTTGTTCCTGAGTGGGCTGATGATGATGGTCAACCTTTCACGTTCTATTGCCGACCATTTACTTTGCAGGATCAAGGCAAGTTGCAGTTTGCGGTTAAAAACCAATCGGAAGCAGATGCTCTTGCAGAGGTTTTAGTTCTAAAAGCGTTGGATAATGATGGAAATAAAATCTTCCAGATTGGCGATAAAGCAGCACTACGGGGTCAAGTTGACGCAAGTGTCTTAGCTCGCATTGCCAATCAGATCATGGGTTCAAACGCTGAGGATCTGGAAAAAAACTAAGGCAGAGCGAGGAACGTCAGTTTTTATTTTTTCTCGCTGAAAAGCTGGGCAAGACGGTCGAACAAATTGAAGCCGAAATGTCTATTGATGAATTTTTGGAATGGTCTGTTTATGTTAGAATACAATCAGACCGACAAAAACAGGCGATGAATAAAAATGGCAGACAAACAGCTTCAGCTAAGACTAGGCGCTAGGGACGAAACTCAGGCGGCGTTTAGAACTTTAAAATCCTCGCTCGCTACAACAAACACAGCCTTTGCAAACCTCACAAAAGTCGCGGCTGGATTAGGTGTCGTTTTCGGCGCTGTATTCATCCGCGACTTACTTGAGGTTAATAAGAAGTTTCAAAACCTTAAATCGTCACTTACGTCATTCACCAATAGCGTTGATGATGCTGACACGGCTTTTAATATTCTAAAGGACTTTGCTAAAACAACGCCATTCGCGCTTTCTGAAGTTGTGGAAGGCTTCAACGTTTTAGTCTCGCGTGGAATTACTCCGACCGTTTCGCAGCTTGGAGTTTTCGCGGATATTTCCGCTGGTACAGCTAAAAGCATAATGCAGTTTGCGGAAGCAGTAGCAGACGCGTCTGTTAGCGAGTTTGAGCGGCTTAAAGAATTTGGCATCAAAGCCGGTAAAGAGGGTGATAAAATCACCTTCAGCATTGGTGACCTGACAAAAACCGTGAATAATGACGCGGATTCAATACTGGCGGCGCTGACTGAAATTGGAGAGATCGCATTCTCTGGGGCGGCAGAGCGTCAGGCGCTTACGCTGGGCGGGGCATTTACCAATTTGCGAGATAATGTTGACGAGTTCCAATTTGCAGTGGGCGAAGCTGGCCTTGGCGCTGCCTTAGTACAAACGATTAGAAAGATCAGCGAATTTATTTCTGGAAATAACGCGCTTGCACAGCAAGTTTCTAATAAGCTGGTTTATGCGTTGTTATTAATGGATGCCACGCTGGTCTTGGTTTTTGATAATCTTAAAATGATTGGCACGGTTCTGGACGTTGTTTTTGGCGTCTTTGTAATTAGAAAAATTCTGGCTGTCGGAAACCAGATAATCAAGTTCACAAGGGCAATCGTCCAATCGCAAATCGTTTTGACAGCGGTCAGAATAGCCACGCAAAATTGGAAGGTAACGCTTGCGGCGGCAGCGGCCGGGATTGCTGTCACGACATTAGCGACAGACAATCTAAAAGAAAAAGCAAAAGAGCAGCTTAAAACTTTCCTTGATAGCATCAAGATAACGAACCTATTTGAAACGGCTATGAACAGCCTTGGCCTTGAGCTTGTTGATATTGAGGCAGCGGCGGCAGAGTTTACAGCCGAATCCGGGAACATGAAAACCGGCGTCACATCCGTTAATAAAACCCTACCAGAACTGGTAAGACTAATAACCGGCGCGACTGGTGAAATAAACACAGGCGCGACTGCAACCGCTGACTATACAGCCGCATTCGATAGACTGCAAAAGAAGTTCGCGCCGGTAACGACTGCCTTGTCTGAGCTTGGCGAAGAAACTGAAATCCTAGAACAGCTTTTTGCATCTGGCAAAATAACATCCGACGAAATGACTGATGCCTTAAACCAAATGGCGCGGGAGTCGCTTGGTCTAGACACCACGATGGAAGACCTAAATGATCGGCAAACGCTGCTAGATCAGGCACTTGCGACAAACATAATTAGCGCCAAAGAATATGAAAACGCGGTTGCGGATGTAACTAGCGCGATGGTTGATTTGAATGCGGAAACAGAAAAAAGCTATGGCGCTGGTGCGATAAAAGGCGTCAAAGATTACTATGAATCCATTTCAGATAACGCCGCGAATATGGCTGATTTCGTCACCGGATCTTTTGACTCCCTTGAAGATACGCTTTCTGACTTCTTCGAAACGGGAAAGCTAGATTTTGGATCGTTCACAAATGCCATCAAGAAGGGCTTGGCTGACCTTGCTGCAAAGGCTGTTATCACGACAGGCTTGAACTTCCTTGGCGATGTCTTCCCAACGCTTGAGTTCGCTGATGGTGGTATGGTTCCCGGCTCCGGGGGGCCAAGAGCGGATGACGTTTTGGCGAGGGTTTCATCTGGCGAATACGTTGTAAACGCTGCCAGCGTTAATAAGTTCGGCACGGGTTTCTTCGATGCAGTAAACGCCGGGAAAATGCCGGGCGGTGGCATGGGCATCAGTAAAGACATAATGGAATCAATCACGCCGGGCTTTTTCCTTGGCGGTCTTATCAAAGACATCACCGGCATCGACATCGATATAATTGGCGGCATTGGTGATATTATTAAGGATATTGCCGACACGATTGGTGATGTGATTGGAGTTGTCACTGAGTCTATTCGTGGGATGGTTGAAGGAATAATGAGCGGTGACCTGACAACCATCGCGGCGCTTGCGCTTCCCTTTGTTTTGCCGGGAATTGGATCGGCTATTTTTGCCAACCTTGGAGCGGGGCAAGGCTTCGCGGCAGCGGTCGGAAATGGAATGTCGAGTTCTTTCGCCTCTGGCATTTTAGGATCTGGTG
>Ga0316202_10002259_pt1 | contig 12910 bp, 9 predicted proteins | sample 3monrhotite_MG_FD_204934 | JGI IMG/M metagenome (GOLD analysis project Ga0316202, IMG submission 204934) | Microbial mat bacterial communities from mineral coupon in-situ incubated in ocean water Damariscotta River, Maine, United States -... | ecosystem: Environmental > Aquatic > Marine >... | reverse complement strand
TCGTTGAGCGATTCGGGTTCCTCAACTGGCTCCGACTCCGACTCCGACTCCGACTCCGACTCCGACTCCACTGCTTCTGGTGCTGGCTCTTCAGCCTGTTCCGGTTCAGGAGCTTCGAACTCGGGCTCCTCAGCCAACTCAGGTTCGGACTCGGGCTCGGGCTCGGGCTCGGGCGCTTCGGCCTCAGAAATAAGGGTTTCGCTGGGTTCTGGTTCTGGTTCCACCAAGACCACCGGCTCAGGCGCTGGGATCTCGTCGGCTTCTGGCTCCGGCGTTGGCTCGCTGGTTGGGGGATCGAGCGCTTCGATGGGCTCTGGGGCGTGTGCCTCGGGCTCCGGTTCCGGAGTGTGAGTCTCGTTGGATTCGGACTCGGGCTCTTCGATTGGCGGAGGCTCCTCGACCGGCTCCAGTTCTTCGACGGGCTCCGCTTCCGGGGGCTGCCCGAGGTCGGCCTCGAACTCGGGCTCTTTGAGCGGTTCGGGTTCGGGTTCGGGCTCCTCGACGGAGGGCGGTTCCGCTGGTTCTGGCTCTGGTTCCGCCACGGGGGCGGGTTCGTCGTCAGGTTCTGTGCCTGACTCCGGAGCGACCTCTGGGATCTTGTCGGCTTCGGGCTCCCGTTCTTCGGCCAGTTCAGGCTCAAGCTCAGGAGTGAGGGCTTCGGGCTCTGGTTCTTCGACCGGTTCAGGGGCGAGCGCTTCAGGTTCTGGTTCGTTGACCTGTTCCGGCTCTGGAACATGGATCTCGTTGGCTTCGGGCTCCGGAGTGAGCGCTTCGGGTTCCTCGACCGGCTCGGGCTCGGGCTCGGGCTCGGGCTCGGGTTCGGGTTCCGGCTCGGGTTCCGGTGCTTCTGGCACAGGCTCAGGAGTTTCAGGCTCGGGCTCGTCGATTTCTGCGGTCAGCTCGTTGAAGAGCGCGTCGGCTTCGGCGTCGATGAGGTCGAGGGGCTCCGGCTCCGGCTCCGGCTCCGGCTCAGGCTCCTCTTCTTCGAGAACGACGGGGAGGTCGAGGCTCTCGTCGTCGTCATCTTCGTCCTCTTCGAGGAGCTGCGGTGGGGCGATGGGGACGGCAACGGCAGCGGGCTTGAAGGAGAGCTGGACGGTGTTGGGCTCTGGTGCCTGGCGGGAGGGTGTGGGGAGCACAATCTGAGCGGGGCGCGGCACGGGCTTCGCAGCGGGCTCTGGCACTGGCTCTGGCGCGGGAGGTGGTGGGATGTCGAGGCGGACGGCGCGTCGGGGCTGGGGTGTGGGGAGGATGGGTCGGTAGACCTGGTCGAGGGACCATCCTTCGCCGAGGGCTTCGATGAGCTGTTGTTCCCACTCTGTGCGCCGGGCGGCGACGGCGGAGATGGTCTGCCGGATGGAGCGCGCGGGTGCGATTCGGATTCGTGCGCGGGGCTGGGCGAGTCCGTCCTGGAGGAGCCGGATCGACTCGTCGGGGACCTCGCTGTTGGCGATGGTGTCGACCAGTTCGGCGAAGTGGAGGCAGTCGGTCTGCTGCGCGGAGGCGTCGGCGTCGGGTTCTTGCGGGAGCGCGGCGGCGAGGGCGGGCCGGATGGAGAGGTATCCCTCGGGGTCGACGCCGATCGCATCGGGGTGGAGTGCGCCGTGTGCGCTCGCGCGCTCGTGGAGGTCGGCGAGCGCGGCGGCGACGTGCCACAGGAAGGCGAGTCCGGGGCCGGGTCCGAGGCGCCACGCGAGGTCTGTGAGAGACTCCTCGAGGGCACCGGGGACGACGACGAATGCGCGGCCGCTGTCGTCGGTGCCGGTGTGCAGCGGCGCGAAGGGCGCCCATGTCGGCAGGGCGCCCGCGCGTCCCAGCAGCTCTGCCGGCCCGACGAAGACCTCGGCGGCCTGCTCGCCGCGCGCTGCCCGCCAGCGGGCGATGCCGGGGACGGCCGAGGCGAGCCGCTCGGTGAGAGAGAATCCGGCGTAGGGTTCAGCGGACATCAGGTCGCCGTCATGAGGGTGTGAGCGGGGGGAGTATAGCGGAAAGACGCGCTCTGTTCGCGCAGACCCGGTTGTGTGTCTGCTCGCAGTCCGTTAGTCCGCGTTGGATTTCACCCCGACGCCACCGTGGCGTTGTCCCCGCAGAAGGGGTAGTGGGGTGGGGTAATCGCGACCCAGTATTGGAACGAGGCCCACATGAAGCGCGTCGAAGCCGCCATTAACCAAGGTGTGTGCGTGCTGGCCGTTGGCGGCCGTGCGCTCAACAACCCCGACATCCTCATGGAGCTTCGCCGCCGGCCCGTCCCGGCCGTGGCGCTCGGTGCGGATCCTGTCAACCCGGTCCAGGCCCTCAAGGCTGACACCATCGCACCGGCGCTCCGCCCCGGCGGGATCATCGTGCTCGTCGAGCCAGAGGGCGGCACCGACGGCGCCGCGCTCGGAGAGCTCGCGAAGCTGATCAAGGGCGCGGCTGCGAAGCCCCGGATCTTCGTCGCTGCGAAGGCGTTCAACCCCTTCGCGATGCCGATGTCGATGCGGCTGCTCAAGCTCGAGCAGCTCAAGATGCGCGCCCAGGACTTCGTCGCCTCGCTGCCGGTCCCGACCGGCACGCCGGTCGCTGCGCCCGCCGCCGCGCCCGCGCAGGGGCTGAACCTGGTCATCGGCGCCGGCTCTGGCGCCCCGGTCACCACGAAGCAGAACCGCAAGGGACGCACCCGCATCCTCGCGCCGACCACCGAGGTGGTGGGCCGCGAAGAGGCGCAGGAGCAGCTCGCGGGCCTGCTCGCCGAAGACGGCGGCCCGATCGTCCTGGTCGCGCCTTCGGGCACCGGCCGCCGCTGGCTGATTGAGTCGACCCTCGCCGCCGAGGACACGCCCGCCGCGGCGCTGACCCGCCTGCCGGACCTGACCCTCACCCGCGGCTGCGGCGCCGACTCGCTCGTCGCCCGCGTCGCCATCGCCGCCAAGGAAGCCGGCCACGACGACCTCGCCGCGCTGCTGCGCGCCGCCGTCGCGGACCCCTCCACCGCGCCCTCGCCGGCCGCGCTCGCAGACGCATTCGTCGCGGCGCTCCAGCACGAGGGGCTCAAGGGCTCGGTGCTGGTCATCCACCACCTCCACCGCCTGCTCGACAAGCGCGACAACAGCTTCTACCGCGAGGGCCGGCTGGAGATGATGCTCCGCCGCGCGCTCCAGTCGCCGCTGGCGCTCCGCCTGATCATCACCTCGACCGCTGCGCCGACCTTCTACCGCGAAGGCGACAACCAGCACCTGCGGGTGATGAACCTCGAGGGCATCCGCGGCAAGGAGCTGCACAAGCTGTACGCCGCCTGGCACGCCCCGGAGTTTGCCCGCGACAAGTTCGGTCCCATCAGCGACCGGACCCACGGCCACCCCCTCTACAACCGCCACCTCGCCATCACGGTGCGTGAGGGCGGCGACATCGAGGACATCCTGGAGCGGCCGAAGTTCCTGAAGGCCGCAAGCCTGGGCGACCGCGACTCGCTGGAGCGCCACCTCAAGAAGCGCCTCGCGAAGCTCGACGAGAACCAGATGACCCAGCTCTGCGCCGTCGCGCTGCTGCTGGAGCCCTCCCCGGCGCAGATGCTGCAGCTGCTCGGCATCAACCGCAACGACCGCCTCAACCTGCTCGCGCTCGGCCTGATGGAGCAGACCCCGGCCAGCGACCGGCGCTACTACGTCCACCCGGTCGTCCGCGCGCTGCTCGACAACCGCAAGGTCAACGACTTCAAGGTCATGGAAGATCTTGCGCGCTTCCTGCTCGGCGCCGCCAGCGCGATCGAGAAGAAGGACGGCAGCACCAACCGCATCCTGGCGCTCCGCCAGGACGGCAACCGCCTGCTGACCGAGGCCCGCCGCGCCCGCAGCCGCATCCGGCTGCCCTACCCCGACACCGACCCGCTCGTCGAGACGGTCCGGGCCATCCTCCACCGCCGCAACCCGCGCTACGACATCGCCCGGATGCGCGTCAACGAGGCGCTGAAGGTCTCCCCGCGCAACACCGAGATGCTGCTGTGTGACGCGGACCTGAAGGTCGAGGAGAAGAAGAAGGCCGACGAGATCCAGGCCGTCTACGAGCGCATCATGGCCGAGTGCCCGACGCCGGAGGCCGTCCACCACGAGACGAGCTTCCACCTCAGCCGCAACCAGCGCGGCAAGGCGATCGACGCCCTGGTCCGCGGTGTCGAGCTGTTCCCCGGCTCCGGCCGCCTGCGCCGCCGCCTCGCCGGCCTGTACCTCCGCCAGAACCGCCTGGAGCTGGCGATGCAGACGCTGAAGGCCGCGGCCGACAGCGAGCCGATGATGCCGGACAACTACTCGATGCTCGGTGAGGTCTACGTCCGCATGGGCGCCGTCCACTGGGAAGAGGCCGACCAGGTCATCAACGAGGCCCGCCGGATCGACCCCGAGAACCCGGTGCACATCTTCCGCGCCGCGGGCCTCCTCCGCGCCCGCGCCCTCGTCGACGCCGAGGGCCGCGCCGAGCTGCTGTCGCAGGCCGACGCGCTGCTGCAGGAAGCGGTCAAGATCGACCAGAACTCTGCCCGCGTGCTCACCCTCGCTGCCACCATCATCTTGGACCAGGAAGGCGACGTCGACCTGGAGAAGGCCGCGTGGCTGCTCAAGAAGGCCGGCCGCCGCAACGAGACCGTCGAGGCGCTCACCCAGCGCGCGCGCCTCGCGCTCCGCCAGGGCGACTTCGCCGCCGCCGACAAGGCCCTCAACCGCGCGTACAAGAAGGATGGGGCCTACCACCCCGCCTACGCCATCCGCGGCGAGCTGTGCCTCGCCCAGGGTGACATCTTCCGCGCCCTCGAGGCCTACAAGACCGCCCGCGAGCGCAGCCCCCGCGTCGCGCCCGAGCGCGCCGCCTACGAGCAGCGCATGGGCGAGCTGGGCGCTCTCATCGAGTCCGGCCAGGCCGCCGAGATCATGCGCGCCAACGGCCACGAGATCCCCACCCCCGAGGCCGAGGCCGGAGCCGAGGCCGACGGACCCCGCCGCGAGTCCGGCACGACCGTCGTCCGCCGCACCGCCGACGGCAAGATCGTCGACGTCGCCCCCACCGAGGACACCGCTGCTCCCACCGAGGACGCCGCTGCCCCCACCGAGGACGCCGCTGCCCCCACCGAGGACGGTGCTGCCCCCGCTGAGGAAGCTGCTCCCGCTGAGGAGGCTGCTCCCGCTGAGGAGGCTGCTCCCGCTGAGGAGGCGACTCCCGCTGAGGGTGACGCGCTTGGTGAGGAGGATGCTCCGACGGAAGAGGAGCCGGTGGTGGTCCCGGACGTGACGATCGAGGCGACGACTGAGGTTCCGGCTGAGATGTCGGCGCCTTCGGACGCTCCGGTCGAGGTGGCGCCTGCGCCGGCGACGGTTGTGGAGACGTCGGCTCCGTCCGAGGTTCCGTCGACGGACGGATGAGCGAAGCGTGCTCACCCTGAGCCCGACTGAGGCCCGTCACCTGCTCTTGTGGGGGACGGGCCTCGCTGCGCCAGCGCACCCGGCTGGTCTGGACGGCGCCCGCGCGGTGCTGGCCGGGCGGACCTGTGTTCAGCTTGATCCCATCGACCGGATCGGGACCAACCCGGACCTGGTGATGTGGGCGCGGGTCGACGGGCTCCCGCGCGGGCGGTGGTCGTCGGTCATGCCAGTCGGTGCCTTCGAGCATTTTGCCAAGGAGCGGTGTCTGCTCCCGGCGAGCGCCTTCCCGGCGTACCGCGATCAGGCCGTCGAGACGCCGTGGTGGCGGCTGACGGCGCGGCTGAAGCGGGTCGACGCGGGCGTCCTGCGCGACGTTCTCGCAGAGGTGGCCGCGCGCGGGCCGATGCCGGCGAGCGCGCTCACCGACCGCGGCGCGGTGGATCCGATCGACTGGTCTGGCTGGAAGAGCACGGGCCGGATGGCGAGCATGGCAATCTCGGTGCTGTGGACCCGCTGCCAGGTGGTCACCGCGGGCCGGACGGCTGCGGGCCACCGGATCTACGACATTCCTTCCCGCGCGCTGCCAGAGCACCATGACGCGCCGGCCCCGCCAGAGGGCTTCGCGCGCTGGTCCATACGGCAGCGTGCCGTGGCGGCGGGGCTGCTGCCGCGGGTCAGCGGGCCGTGGTGGAGCATGCTCCGGGACGCGCGGCGCGCGGGCGTCCCGTCAGAGCTGGTGGCGTCCGGTGCGCTCGTCGAGGCCCGCGTGACCGGTGCCCGTCGGACCTACCTGCTGCCGCCTGCGCTGGTGGAGCGGCGGGGGCAGGCGCCGCCGACCGATGGCCGGATGCGCATCCTTGGGCCGCTCGACCCGCTGCTGTGGAGCCGGGATCTGGTCGAGCAGGCCTTCGGGTTCCGCTACGTCTGGGAGGTCTACAAGCCCGCGAAGCAGCGAGAGTGGGGCTACTACGTCTGCCCGCTGCTGTACCGGGGCCGGCTCGCGGGCCGCCTGGAGGGCATCCGCCGCCCGGAGGGGGGCATCGAGGTGACCGGTCTGTGGCGCGAGCGTGGCTGGAACCGGGCCGCCAGCCGCGCGCTGGACGAGGCCGTGGCGCGCCTGTCGGCGCTCCAGGTGCGCGCATCGTGAGCGGTCCGATCGTCTCGGCGCGGGGGCTGCGGCGGACGTTCCGCACCTTCCAGCGGCGTCCTGGTCTGCTGGGCGCTCTGCGGGACCTGTTCGCCATCGGCGGAGAGGACCGGGTCGCCCTGCGCGGCCTGGATCTCGACATCCAGCCCGGCGAGCGCGTCGGACTCATCGGGCCGAACGGGGCGGGGAAGTCGACGACCGTGAAGCTGCTGTGCGGCATCCTCAGCCCCACCAGCGGCACCCTCATGGTGGGGGGGCGCCAGCCGCACCGCGACCGCAAGGCCCACGTCCGCGACATCGGCGTTGTCTTCGGGCAGCGCACGCAGCTCTGGTGGGACCTCGCGGTCATCGAGGCGTACGACTTGCTCGCCGCCATCTTCCAGATACCGGCGGACGTCTACCGGCAGCGGCTGGCACAGTTTGACGACGTCCTGGGCATCGGAGAGCTGCTCGGCCGGCCGGTCCGGGAGCTGTCGCTGGGCCAGCGGATGCGCTGCGACATCGCCGCGGCGCTGCTGCACCAGCCGCCGCTGCTGCTGCTCGACGAGCCCACCATCGGCCTCGACGTGGCCGTGAAGCTCAAGATCCGCGCCTTCATCGCGGACATCAACGCCCGCCACGGGACCACGGTGATCCTGACCACGCACGACCTCGGGGACGTCGAGGCCGTCTGCGATCGGGTGCTGCTCATCCACCGCGGCGCGCTGCTCTACGACGGCTCGGTGCCGGCGCTCAAGGCGCAGCTTGGCGGGCAGCGCCGGCTGCTGCTCGACCTGCCGGCGCCGCTGTCGGCGGCAGAGCAGGGCGCGCTGGTCGCGGGCCTGCCGGCAGAGGCCACCTGGACGGGGGACCAGGAGCTGTCGCTGCGCTTCTCTCCGGCGGTCGGCGCCGCCGCGCTCATCCGCGCGCTGCTGGAGCGCACCGAGATCGCGGACCTGTCCGTCGAGGAGCCCTCGATCGACGAGGTCGTGGCCCGATTCTACGAGGACGGCGAGCGGTGAGGGCGGCATGGGCGCTGGTCTGGGCGAGCCTGCGGCTGGGCGCGACCCTGGTGCTCGCGTACCGCCTGGAGGTCGTGGTCCAGATCGCCAGCGCCTCGATCGTGGCGCTGCTCAACTGGTCGCTGTGGGCGGCGATCTACCAGGGTCGCGAGACGGTCGCGGGCCGCACCGCCGAGGAGATGACCACGTACGTCGTGGTCGCCTGGATCGTGACGACGTTCTACGGCAACCAGCTCGACCGCTGGCTGGGGGCGCGGTTCCGCACCGGCGGCATCGCGGTGGACCTGCTGCGCCCGTGGAGCCTCCAGGCGCACCTGTACCTGCGCGACCTCGGGCGGGCGGGGTGCGCGCTGCTGCTGACGACGCTGCCGCTGTTTGTGTGGACCCAGGCGCTCCTGCCGCTGCGCGCGCCGCGGGACCCTCGGGTCTGGGCGGCGTTCGGTGTCAGCCTGCTGCTGGCGCACGCGATCAGCTTCGGGTTCTCCTGGCTGGTGGGGGTCGCGTCGTTCCGGCTGCGCAACGCTGCGGGGCTGGCGCACCTGAAGGCGACAATAATCAGCATGTTCTCGGGGGCGCTGATTCCGCTGGACCTGTACCCGGCGCCGCTGCGGGCGGTCATCCTGTGGCTGCCGTTCCAGGGCATGAGCCACGTGCCGGCCAACATCTTCACCGAGGCGGTCCCGGTGGGGCTGCTGTGGCAGCCGCTGGCGGTGCAGGCGGCCTGGGGCGCGGTGCTGGCCGTGCTCGGCGTGTGGGCCTTCCGCCACGCGACCGCGCGCATTGTCATCCAGGGCGGGTGAGCCGCCTGGCTGCGTTACGCTGGCGCCATGCGCCCTGATCGTCGCCACCCGCCGGCTGCGGGCGCGTCCCGGCGGACCGCCGGGCGCAGCGCCTACCACGCCCAGCCCACCAGCCGCGCCGAGACCTACGGCCGCTACCTGCTGATGCGGGCGAAGGTCCGGCTGGCCTACCGCGGCGACTTCCTCCTCAACGCCGCGGGAGACCTTCTGGTCGCGGCCATCGGCGTGGTCTTCCTGTGGGCGATCTTTAGCCACGTGCCGGACATCCGGGGCTGGCAGTTCTCGGAGGTGCTGTTCGTCTGGGGCATGGCCGAGACCGCCACCGGCGTCTTCTTCGTCTTGTTCCAGGGGCTGTGGCACGTCAACCAGCGCTACCTGCTCCAGGGAGAGCTGGATCGGGTGCTGCTTCGGCCGCTGGACCCGTACCTCCAGGTGTTGCTCGACAACATCAACCTCGAAGACCTCCCGGTCTGCCTGCTGGGGCTGGGCATGATGGCCTTCGCGCTGCCGGGCCTGCCGGCCCTGAGCGCTGCGCAGTGGCTGCTGCTGCCGGTCTTCCTCGCCAGCAGCGTCGCGACCCTCGGCGGCGTGCTGACCGGCGTGAGCGCCGCGGGCTTCCGCGTCCACCACCGGGGCACCGCGGTCGGGCTGATCTACCAGGGCGCGGTCTTCAACCGGTACCCGCTCGACATCTTCCCCACCGCGCTCCAGCGGCTGCTCACCTACGTCGTGCCGTTCGCCTTCACGGCGTTTTACCCGGCGACGTGGTACCTCGGCCGCCCAGAGTGGTGGCCGTTCGTCGTCGCGCAGCCGCTCGTGGGCGCGCTCTCGCTGTGGCTGGGGGTGCGGCTGTGGAAGCAGGGGCTGGGCAGCTACCGCAGCCCAGGGAGCTGACTGGTTACAGTGGCCGGGATGATGGTGCACTCTGACTGCCGGCACTTTACCGGCTACAAGCCCTGCCGCTTCCGTCGGCCGTGCGGCGGCTGCCCGCACCACGATCCGGTCCGCCGCGAGGTGCTGCTCATCAACCTCGACGCGCTGGGCGACGTGCTGCGGACCACCGCGGTCCTGGGGCCGCTGCGGCGGCAGTGGCCGGGCGCCCGCGTCACCTGGCTCACCCGCCCGCGGGCGGTGCCGCTGCTGGCACACCACCCGCTCATCGATCGTGTCCTGCCGCTCGGCCCGGAGGCGCTGCTGGAGCTGTCCGCGCGGCGCTTCGACGTGCTCCTCAACGTCGACAAGTCTCGCACCGCCGGCGCGCTCGCCGTGCGCACCGAGGCGGCGGACAAGCGCGGCTTCGGCATCGACCACCGGGGCAGCATCGTGCCCCTCACGCCCGCGGCGGGCTACCTGTACCAGACCGGCCTCGACGACACGCTCAAGTTTCGCCAAAATCAGCAGTCTGAGCCGCAAATGCTCTGCGAGGCGTTTGGCCTGGGCTACCAGCGGGAGCCGTACCGGCTGCACCTCCCGGCCGGCGAGCCCGCCGGACCGGCCCGGAAGGTCGGGTTCAACACCGGCTGCAGCCCGGCGTACCCGTTCAAGAAGCTGCCGCTCTCGACCCAGGCCGCGGCGATCCGGCTGATCGCGGCCGAGACCGGCGAGCCGGTCCTCCTGCTGGGCGGTCCAGAGGACGCCGAGCGAAACGCCACGCTCGCGGCCACGCTGGGACCGCTCGCCGAGCCGACACCGACCAGCGGCGGCCTGCTGCTCGGCGCCGCGCACGTCGACCGCTGCGCGGTGGTCGTCAGCGGAGACAGCCTGGGCATGCACATGGCCATCGGCCGCGCCAAGCACGTGGTCGCGTGGTTCGGGGTCACCTGCCCCCAGGAAATTGAGCTGTACGGCCGCGGCGTGAAGCTGCTCGCGGACGTGGGCTGCGCGCCCTGCTGGCGGCCTCGCTGCGACAACCAGCCCCGCTGCTACGACCGCGTCCCGGCAGAATGGATCCGCGACGCGGTGCTGGACTGCCTCGCCGCGCGCACAGCCAAAGCGCCGATCGATGACGTCCGGGGTGCAGGCTGGTGGCGGCCGTCAGCGCTCGCGTAGCGCAGAGAGCGCCTCGGGTGGCTGAGAGGGGTTCTTGATTGTGTCGTGGCCTTCGGAGCGCGCGATCTCCTGGCGGCGACGCGCGTGCGCGTAGAGCAGCGCCTGGAGTGGCTCGTGGGCGGCCTTGATCGTGGATATCTCGACCACAACGGTTCGGTCACCGCGGCGCTCCAGCTGCAGGCTGCCGCTGGCCGTGAAGACGCCAAACAGCTCCTCCAGGGGCATCTCCTGGTCGCCGCACCGGATCGTGCGGTCGGTCAGCGCAACCTCGACCCAGGAGCGCCCCTCCAGCCAGCGCTGGGCGAGGCCAGCCACCAACCACCCGGCGAGCAGCACCGCAAACACACCCACGAGCAGAGACGGGGTGCCGGCCCCACGCACGTACCCCCAGATTCCCAGAGCAACCGCGAACACGACTGGGCTGGCGGTCAGCGCTGGCTCCAGCAGGTCGTAGTAGCGGGCGGGCACAGAGACGCGGAGCCCGTCCATGTCGACCTCGACCGTGGCGCCGACGCGACGCAGCGCAGCGAGGGCCTGGTCCTGCCCGATCACGGCTGCGGGGCGTCGGGTGGAGGCGGTCCGATGGGGCGCTTCGCCTTGCCGACCTTGTGCTTCCCTTTCGCCTTCGCCTTCGCCTTCGCCTTCGCCTTCGCCTTCGCCTTCGCCTTGCTGTCCGGGGCGCCGCGGGTGCCGACGCGCGCCATCATCGCCTCCAGCTCATCCAGGCTCAGGATCTGGTCCTTGTCGTGGTCGAACAGGCCCATCACCCGCGGGGCCATGAAGCCGCGCAGCTCAAGCGCTGCCAGGTCTCCCGAGCCGTCTGCGTCCAGTCGCGCCATCAGGTCCACGGCGGGAGCGGGGAAGCGCGGCTGGGGAGCGCAGCCCGCCGCGAGCAGGAGGACGAGGATCACGGGGTCCCCGCGGGTGGCTGGGCGTTCCAGTAGCCGCCCTCCTGGAGGGCCTGCTGGAGCGCGGGGTTGTCTCGGCCGGCGCGCGCGTTGACCTCGTTGAGGTCCATCCCGCGGGGCCAGCCGGCGATGTCGGCGGCGAGGGTGGCGGCGGCGTCCGGCTCGCTGGCGATGCGGTCCTCGCCGTCGCCGCTTCGGCGCAGGCGCGGCGCGCCGGGCGTCCAGTCGGCGCCGCTCCACGGCTCGGTGTACCGCCACGCGGCGTCGCGGACGGTGTAGCACTGCTTCGAGGCGCTCCGCGCCCGTCCGTCAGGCGGTGCTCCGGTGCCGGTGAGGAGTGCGTCGAAGCGGGAGCCGTCGGACTCGACCGGGGGGTCGATGCCCGCCAGCGCCAGCAGCGTCGGCGCGAGGCCGCTCAGCGAGACCACCGTGTCCTCCTGGGCGGGCGGCGCGTCGGTGGGCTGGTGGATGAGCAGGGGGACGTGGAAGATGTCCTCGCTGCAGTCCCAGTCGTGCCCCAGGCGCCCCTCTTCGCCGAGGCCCTCGCCGTGGTCCGAGAGCACGACGAGCGTGACCCGGTCGTACAGAGACTGCTCCTCCAGGCCCTGGAGCAGCCGGCCGAGCTGGTAGTCGGCGTAGTAGACCGCGCTGTCGTAGTGCGCGGTGACGTGGCTCAGTTCATCGGAGGACAGGCCCGCGGTGCCGTTCTCTTGGAAGAGCTGGGGCACGCAGCGCCAGCCGTTGTTCTTGCGGGCGCTGCCGCAGGCCTTCGCGCAGCCGCCGCCGGGCCTGCTGGGCGCGGCGGCATCAAACATCTCCGAGATCGCCGCGGGTGTCGCGTACGGAAAGTGGGCGTCGTACCCCTGGATGAAGAGGAAGAAGGGCGCGCTGGGGTCGCGCTCCTCCTCCAGCCAGTGCAGCGCGTCGGTGACCTGCGTGGTGATCGGGAGAGCGCTGGTGGTGTGGCTGTAGACGTCGAAGCCACGGCCGAAGCCCTGGTCCTCGACGAGATGCGGGCCGGAGCACTGGGCGCGGGTCTGGTACCCGTGGGCCTGGAAGGCCTCGGCGAGGGTGCGGGTGGCCGGCTGGAGGGTGTCCCGGATGAAGCCGACGCCGTGGGTGAGGACCTCCTGGCCGGTGAACAGGCTGGCGTAGGCCGGCAGGCTCCAGGCGGCGGGGGTGTAGGCCCGCTGGAAGGCCACCGAGCCCGGCTGCGCGGCGAGCCGCGCGAGGTTCGGCGTGGTGTCGTGCCGGTAGCCGCCGAGGCTGGTGTGGTCCCACCGCACCGTGTCCAGCGACACGACGATCACACCCAGGGGCTCGCTGCCCGCTCTTGTGTCTGGCTGGCAGGCCAGCAGCATCGTCCACAGCATCCAACCCATCCAGCCCAGGGTAACCGCTGGGTTAAGCGGGCAGCCATGCGCATTGCCCTGGCCACCTGCTCTGACCTCCCGGACTGGGAGGTCGACGACGCTCCGCTCCACGCAGCCCTCCGCGCCCGCGGCGTGGCGCTGGAGCAGCCTCCGTGGGACGCCCCGGTCGACTGGTCCGCCTTCGACGCGGTGCTCATCCGCACGACGTGGGACTACTGGCACCGCCGCGACGCCTTCGTCGCCTG
>Ga0316202_10002258_pt1 | contig 12914 bp, 11 predicted proteins | sample 3monrhotite_MG_FD_204934 | JGI IMG/M metagenome (GOLD analysis project Ga0316202, IMG submission 204934) | Microbial mat bacterial communities from mineral coupon in-situ incubated in ocean water Damariscotta River, Maine, United States -... | ecosystem: Environmental > Aquatic > Marine >... | reverse complement strand
CGCGCCATCCAGCGCAGCCTGCAGAGCATGGCCCCCGACGAGACGCTGCTGGTCCAGAGCGGCAAGCCGGTCGGCATCTTCCGGACCCACGAGGACGCGCCGCGGGTCCTGCTGGCCAACAGCCACTTGGTCCCCCACTGGGCGACCCGCGACGAGCACGCACGACTCGAGGCCCTCGGTCTGACCATGTACGGGCAGATGACCGCCGGCTCGTGGATCTACATCGGCTCGCAGGGGATCCTGCAGGGCACCTACGAGACGTTCGCCGCCTGCGGCCGCACCCACTTCTGCGACTCCCTCGTGGGCGAGCTGATCGTGTCGGGCGGGCTCGGCGGCATGGGCGGAGCCCAGCCGCTCGCCGCGACCATGGCCGGCGCCACGTTCCTAGGCGCCGATGTCGATCCGGCCCGGATCGACAAGCGGCTGGAGACGGGCTACCTCGATCGCCGCATCGACGACATCGACGAAGCCATCGACGCCGGCGTGGCGGCCGCCGCGAACTCCGAAGCCATCTCGATCGGTGTCTGCTGCAACATCATCGACCTGCTCGCCCGCATGGTCGAGCGCGACATCACGCCCGGCGTGCTCACCGACCAGACGAGCGCCCACGACCCGATCCACGGCTACGTCCCCCACGGCCTGACCCTGGAAGCCGCCGACGAGCTGCGCGCCAGCGACCCCAAGGGCTACGAGCAGCGCTCCCTCAAGGCGATGGGCACGCACATCGACCTCATGCTGGAGTTGAAGGGCCGCGGTGCGATCACCTTCGACTACGGCAACAACCTGCGTGGTCACGCCCAGGAAGGCGGCCACACCCACCCCTTCGACATCGAGGGCTTCGTGCCGCTCTACATCCGGCCGCTCTTCTGCCTCGGCAAGGGCCCCTTCCGCTGGGCGGCCCTCTCGGGCGATCCGGAAGACATCTACCGCACCGACGAGCTCGTCCTGGAGCTCTTCGGCGACGACGACTACCTCGCCAACTGGATCAAGATGGCGCGCGAGAAGATCCAGTTCCAGGGGCTCCCGTCACGCATCTGCTGGCTCGGCTACGGCGAGCGCGCGAAGTTCGCCCTCGCCATCAACGAGCTCGTCGCGAACGGTGAGCTCAAGGCCCCCATCGTGATCGGGCGCGACCACCTCGACTCCGGCTCGGTCGCGAGTCCGAACCGCGAGACCGAGGCCATGGCGGACGGCTCCGACGCCATCGCCGACTGGCCGCTGCTCAATGCCATGATCAACACCGCCGCGGGCGCGACGTGGGTCTCGCTGCACCACGGGGGCGGCGTAGGCATCGGACAGTCGATCCACGCCGGCATGGTCGTGGTCGCCGACGGCACCGAAGCGGCGGCCAAGCGGCTCGAGCGCGTGCTGACGGTCGATCCGGGCATGGGCGTGGTGCGCCACGTGGACGCCGGCTATCCGGCCGCCGAGGGCTTCGCCCGCAACAACGGCATCAAGATCCCCATGCAGGACGCCTGATCCGGGCCCATGCGCTCCGCTGATCTCCTCATCCTCGGTGCTACCCAGGTCGTCACCGTGGACGGCGGTCGCGCCACGACGAAGCGCGGCGCGCGCGAGATGAACGACCTGCGCGTGATCGAGGACGGCGCCATCGCCGTCAAGCGCGGACGCGTCGCCGCGGTGGGAACGACGAACGAGATCCTGCAGGGGTGGCACGGCATGCAGCGCCTGCACTGCCGGGGGCGGGCCGTGCTGCCCGGCTTCGTCGATGCCCACACGCACCCCGTGTTCGCCAAGCCGCGCGACGACGAGTTCGCCATGCGCTGCCGCGGCGAGGACTACGAGGCCATCCTTGCCGCGGGCGGGGGCATCCATGCGTCGGCACGCGCCCTGCGCACGCGCCGGGTGAGTGAGCTCGCGCGCGATGTCGCGGAGCGCCTCGACAGCATGCTCCGTCACGGCACGGTCGCCGTGGAAGCCAAGTCGGGCTACGGTCTCACGCTGGCCTCCGAGATGGCCAGCCTGCGCGCCATCCGCCGCGCCGCGGCGCGGCATCCCATCACGGCCGTGCGCACGTTCCTCGGCGCGCACGTCGTGCCCCAGGAGTACGCCGGGCGCCGCAAGGCGTACATCGACCTCGTCATCCACGAGATGCTCCCGCGCGTCGCCAAGCAGAAGCTTGCCACCTTCTGCGACGTGTTCGTCGAGAAGGGCGCGTTCTCCGTGGCCGAGGCCCGGAAGATCCTGCGCGCCGGCAAGCGCCTCGGCCTGCGTCCCAAGGTGCACGCCGACCAGTTCCGCGACAGTGGCGGCGCCCGCCTCGCCGCCGAGCTCAAGGCCATCTCGGTAGAGCACGTCGACGCGACGGGCCCCGCTGGCATGCGCGCCCTGGCCAAGGCGCGCGTGGTCCCGGTGCTGCTGCCCTCGGCCAGCCTGTTCACGCACCTCAAGCACGTGCCCAATGCCCGCGCCCTGATCGAAGCGGGCTGCGCCGTCGCCCTGGCCACGGACTTCAACCCGGGCACCAGTCCCACGGAGAACCTGCAGCTCGTCGCGAGCCTCGGCTGCACGCTCCTCGGCATGACGCCCGAGGAGGTCATCACCGCCATCACGCGCAACGCCGCGGCCGCCTGCGGCCTTGGAGATACCCACGGGCGCATCGCCGTCGGGCGCCCCGCGCACCTCGTGATCATCGACGCGCCCAGCTACGTGCACATCCCCTACCGGATGGGCACGAACCTCGTCCATCAGGTCCTCGTGAACGGCCGTGTCGTTGTCGACGGGGGCCGCCTCGCCGAGGTCTGATCGGCGCGTCCCACGCCCCACCACCCCCTGCCCCCGGGAGTCCGCATGGCCGGCCTGCTCGAGTGCGTCCCCAACATCTCCGATGGCCGTGACCCCGAGGTCGTCGCCGCCGTCGCAGCGGCCTTCGCCTCAGCAGGCGCAACCCTGCTCGGCACGGACTCCGACGGGGACCACAACCGTAGCGTCATCACGATCGCGGGCACCCCCGAGCAGGTGATCGCCGGCGCCGTGGCGGGCGTGGCCGCCGCACGCGAGCGCATCGACCTGAACATCCAGGAGGGTGCACACCCGCGCATGGGCGCAACCGACGTCGTCCCGTTCGTGCCCCTCGAAGGCGCCACGACCGAGGACGCCGTCGCCGCCGCACGCGCGGCCGCCGAGCGCATCTGGCGCGAGACCGGCGTGCCGACGTACCTCTACGGCGAGGCCGCCCGGGTGCCGGGGCGCGGCAACCTCGCCAACGTCCGCAAGGGCCAGTTCGAGGGCATCCGGGACAGCATCGCCAAGGACCCCGTACGCAAGCCGGACTTCGGCGAGACCGCCGTCCACGGGACCGCCGGCATCACGGCCGTCGGCGCGCGCTTCTTCCTCGTGGCGTACAACGTGAACCTGGACACGCAGGACCTGGCCATCGCCAAGCAGATCGCCACGGCCATCCGCGAGAAGAACGGCGGCTTGCCGGGCGTCAAAGCCCTGGGCTTCGATCTCCCGGAGAAGGGCCAGGTGCAGGTGTCCATGAACCTCGTCGACTACCGCAAGACCAACCCGATCCAGGCGTTCGACGAGATCGCGCAGCGGGCCGAGGCGGCCGGCGTGACGGTGGCCGGGAGTGAGGTCGTCGGCCTCATCCCGCACGCGGCCTGCCCGGAGGGCTTCGCCGAGCGCGTCCGGGCCATCGACTTCGACGCGGACGATCAGATCCTCGAGCGCCGCCTGGCCAAGGCCCGGGCCTGAGCTTCCCCGCAATGACGCCCTGGCTCTCCATCGTCATCGTGAACTGGAATGCGGCGGAGGCCCTGCGCCGCTGCCTGGCGGCCCTGCGGCCGGAGGCGGCCACGGACGTCGAGGTCGTGATCGTGGACAACGGCTCCACGGACAACTCCGTCTCGGCAGCGCGCGCGGCCTGGCCCGAGGCGGTACAGGTCTGCCTGCCCACGAATCAGGGCTTCGCTGCGGGCTGCAATCGCGGACTGGCCGTGGCCCGGGGCACGTGGGTGCTCACCCTGAACAACGACACCGAGGTGCAGCCCGGCTTCCTGACCGCCCTGCGCGCTGCCGCGGAAGCGGCGGACGACGATGTCGGCATGCTGCAGCCACGCGTGATCCTCGCCGGGCGCGGGCGGCTGAACTCCACGGGGGTTGTCGTGCACCGCGACGGCTCCGCCCACGACCGCGACTTCGACGCGCCTCTCGGCGCACGCCCGGAGGCGGACGAGATCCTCTGCGTCACGGCCGGGGCGGGGCTCTATCGACGCACGATGCTCGATGCCGTCCGCGTGGACGGGGCGTGGTTCGATCCCTCCTACTTCATGTACTTCGAGGACGTGGATCTCGGCTGGCGTGGGCGACTCATGGGCTGGCGCGCCGGCTACCTGCCCCAGGCGAGCGTCGAGCATGTCTTCCAGGGCACCAGCCGTCGGCACGGGCGCCACTTCGTGACCATCCAGTGCATGCGCAACCGCGTGCGGACGCTGCTCAAGAACGCCTCGTGGCGCATGATCGCCCGCTCGCTGCCGCGCAGCGCCAGCGACCTCCTCTGGCTGCTGCAACACGCCGGAGGTCGTGCACTGGCCGAGTGGACGCTGGCCGTACGGGACGGCCTTGCCCAGCGAGGCGCGGTCGGCCGACGAGCCACGCTCGACCGGCGCGCGGTCGAGCGACGCTGGGTCCTGCCCTAGTCCCCCGCGCTGGGAGTTCATTGATCGCGCCCTCCCCGGTGCCGTATCAAGGAACGCCCTGCGGCCGGAGATCACCATGAGCGACCACGACTTCAAGAGCCCCAGCGTCGAGATGTTCCTCGGCCGCCTCAGCAGTGACGCACCCACGCCCGGCGGCGGCACGGCCGCCGCCGTCACCGGCGCCATGGGTGCCTCCCTCGTCGCGATGCTGGCCAACCTGACCGTCGGCCGGAAGAAGTACGAAGCCAACGAAGAGCTCATGCAGGCCGTGGCCGACCAGGCCGCCGACGAGCGTGCGCGCCTGCTCGAGCTCGCGGCCGACGACGCCGCGGCCTACGACGCGGTGGGTGCGGCGTTCAAGCTCGCCAAGGAGAGCGACGAGGAGAAGGCCCAACGCAGCGAGGCCATCCAAGAGGCCCTGAAGGGCGCCTGCGAGACCCCGCTCGCCATCATGGAGCGCTGCGTCGAGGTGATCGCCCTGGCCAAGACCGCGGTGCAGTACGGCAACAAGAATGCACTCTCCGATGGCGCGGCCGGCGCCGAGTTCGCGCGCTCGGCCCTGCGGGTCGCGTCGTACAACGTGAAGATCAACCTCGGCTCCATCAAGGATGCCGAGTACGCCAAGAACGCGCGCACGCGCATGGACGAGATGGACTACATGGGCGCAAACGCGGCCACGTGGATCGACTCACGCGTCAACGAGATCTGGTCTTCGTAGACCGCTGGACCGGGAGCCCTACGGCGTGAGCGAACCTCTCCTCGAGATCCGCGGCCTCCGCAAGCACTACGGTGCGGTGCGGGCCCTCGACGGGATCGACCTGCAGGTGCGCGCCGGCTCCGTCTACGGCTTCATCGGGCCGAACGGCGCAGGCAAGACGACCACGATCCGCATCCTCGCCGGACTGATCCGCCCCACGTCGGGCAGCGTGTTTCTCGGAGGGCGCGACCTACGGGCCGACCGCGTGCGCGCGGCCCAAGGCCTGCGCGCGCTGGTCGAGGTGCCGTCCTTCTACCCGGGCCTCAGCGGCCGCGAGAACCTCACGGTGTTTGCCAAGCTCGCCCGGGCCGAGGCGGGCGAAGTGGATCGCCTGCTGGAAGCGGTCGGCCTGACCCACGCCGCCCAGCGCGCGGTGGGCGGCTACTCGCTCGGCATGCGCCAGCGCCTGGGCATCGCCCAGGCCCTGGTCGGCAAGCCCCGCCTCGTCGTCCTCGACGAGCCCATGAACGGACTCGACCCGTCGGCCATCCACCTGGTTCGCGAGCTGATCCTCGCGGAACGCCAGACGCGGGGCGTCACCTTCTTCCTCTCGAGCCATCTGCTGCACGATGTCGAGACGCTCTGCGACGAGGTCGGCATCATCCATCGGGGGGCGATCGTGGCCGAGGGCCGCATCGAGGAGCTCCTCGGGGATGCCATCTCCGGCTACCACGTGCGTACGGCGGACGACGCCAAGGCCCTCGAGGCGCTGACCGCGTCCATTCCCGCGGCCAGGCCTCGACTCCATCCGGACGGCGGCCTCGTCGTCGAGGGCGATGAAGCCCTCGCGCCGGCCCTGCATCGCGCCCTGCTCGAGGTGGGCATGCCGGCCATCGCCGTGACGCCGATGCGCGAGACGCTCGAGCGCTACTTCATCGAGAAGACCGACGGGGTGATGGGATGAAGGCCTCGCGCCTCGGCACCATCCTCTGGACGCTCGCGGCCGCCGTGCTCATCCACGGCATCGTCCGTCAGCTGGAACTCGGCGGCCTCTGGCAGGGGCTCGCGGACCTCGGCACCTCGCTCCTGCCGGAAGGCGCGCCCGCCACGGGCATCGCCGATGCCCTGCTGCTGGGCCTCCTGCTCGGCGGCCTGCCGCTGCTGGCCGGCTTGCGCAGCCGGCATGTCCCGGAGGCGGCCCTCGAGATCGCCGTCGGCATGGGCCTGACCGCCGGAGCCGCCGCACTCCTCTTCGCACCGCTGGACTGGGTGGTCACGACCACGGAGCGGCCCCTGCTCGTGTACGCCAATCTGCTCGGGGGCCTCGCCGGCGTCGCCCTGGCGACCGACGGCTGCGCGGGACGCCTGCGCACGTTGATCGGGGTCGAGTTGCTGAAGGTCTGGCGCGGGCGCCTGCTGCGGACCGGGCTCCTGGTGGCCATCGCCGCGACCGTGCTCGCCGGCCTCGCGCACGAACCCGGACCGGGTGAGTCGGGCTGGACCCGGGCCGCCCATGCGCTCGGCGTCGGCTTCTGGACCGCCGAGATCCTCGTTCTCGTGCTGGGCGCCACGATGGTGGCCGGCGAGATCAGCCAGAGCACGATGAAGATGATCCTGCCCCACGCGTACCGGCGCGCGGAGTGGGTCGCGGCGAAAGCGACCGTGCTCGTGCTCTGCGCGGGGCTGTTCGCACTCGTCGTATCCCTCACCGGCATCCTGCACACGACCGCGGATGCGGGGCTGGACGACGTCACGCGCGAGGCCGTCGCCGGTTTCGGCGCCGAGGAGGAGGTCGAGGTCTTCCAGACCGCCGCGGTCATGCGCGGCCGCATGATCGACATGGCGCTGGCCGCCACCGCCAGCCTGATCGCCAGCGCCCTCGTGGGCCTGCTGCTCTCGTGCCTGTTCCAGTCCCTGGTGCCGGCGCTCTCCGCCTCGTTCCTCGTCTTCGCGGCGCTCAAGACGGGCGACATCTTCCTCGGCTTCTCCAAGAAGACGCTCGACGCGGTCTACGCCCACTACCCGGACGAGCTCCGGCGCCTGACGGAGAACTTCGGCCGGGCGCTCAACGAGAGCTGGGACGACACGCTTCTGCCCATGGGACTCACCCTCGGCCTGCTTACGGGGGTCTTGTGCCTGCTGATCTCCCTGCGGGTCTTCGGGCGCCGCGACCTGCAGTAGCGCGTCGGGGGTGCCCGCGGCCGAGCAGGATCGGTAGACTCGCCGACGGAGGTCCGCCATGCGCATCGTCACGCTCGCCGCCATCGTGCTCCTGTGGGCCCCCGCGGCCCTTGCCGGCAGCGAGGTTCCGCCGAAGGGCGCCCCGTGGCAGCGGGACCTTGCCGAGGCCCAGCGCGAGGCACTGCGCCGGGACCTGCCGATCTTCCTCTACTTCACGAAGACCTACTGACCCCACTGCGTGAAGCTCGAGCAGCAGTTGCTGCCCCATGCGGACCTCGCGCCGCTGTACGACAAGGCCGTCTGGGTCTACGTCTACCAGACCTTCGATGGCACGCCCGAGGACATGCGGGCCGAGCACATCGCGATGCGCTTCGGCGTCACGAGCTGGCCGCAGCTGGTCCTGGCGGACCCGGTCGCCCTGAAGGCCCTGCGCCACGTGGGCCGCAGCGCGGCGGCCTTCCAAACCGCCTTCGCGGCGGTCGAACTCCCGACGCGCACGCAGCAGCAGAAGACCGTGGCCGCGAGCGCCCTGATGGCGGCCGACCGCAGAGCCGTCGAGTTGTTCGCGCTCAAGGACGGCAAGGCGACCGCGGCCATCGACCTCGCCACCCAGACGCTCTTCGGTGACGCCAAGGCTCGCAGCCACGACATCGTCGTACGTACCCGCGCGGCGCAGATCCTGGCCGCACGCAAGCCGGCCCTGCTCGTGGAGCATGCCGCGGTCCTCCTGAAGACGCCGAGTGACCCCTTCCGCTACCTGATCTGCCAGGCGCTGGGCAAGGCGGGAGCCACGGCCGCCGCCCCCCACCTCGAGGCCCTCGTCCGCGACCCGCAGCCGAGCCTCAATCCGAACGTCGTACGGATCCGCGCCGTCCAGGCCTTGGCGACGTGCGGCCGCGTCGAGAGCATCGCGGTCGTCGCGCCCTACGCGACCAGCGGGGTCTACTTCAACGGCCTCACGGGCGTCGCCATCGATACGCTCGCCCGGCTCGCCGCGCGCCTGCCCGAGACGCAGGCCCGGGTCGCCCAGTTGCTCCGGGCGGGCTACCCCGTACCGCCGTCGGAGCCACGTGAGTCGAAGATGGGCATGCGCAAGCATCGCGCGGCGACCGCCCTCGCGCGCCGCATCCACAAGGCCACGGGGGACCCGCGTTCCTTCCCCGCCTCGTACGACGAGGCCGCACGCACGCGGCTCATGCAGACACCGGAGGAGCTGAAGTGAACCCCACCGAGTTCGTCGAGTTGTTCGGACGCCTCAAGGCATCGGCCATCCTGCGCACGAGTGACGCCGCGGCAGCGGCCCCCGCGATGGAGGCGGCCGTGCGCGGCGGCTTCCGGATCGTCGAGTTCACGCTCACGATTCCCGACGTCCATGCGCGTATCGCCGAGTTCAGCGCCCGCGAGGAGTTGGTCGTTGGCGCGGGCACGGTGCTCACGGTGGAGGATGCGCGCCGCGCCGTCGAGGCGGGCGCGCGGTTCCTCGTCTCGCCGATCGTGGACGAGGTCGTGATCGCGGAGGCCGGGCGCCTCAGCGTCGCGATGATGCCCGGCGTCCACACACCGACGGAGATGCTGCGAGCCCACCGCGCCGGTGCGCCGCTGCAGAAGCTCTTCCCGGCCCCCGGACTGGGCCCCGCGTTCGTCGCCGCGTGCCTCGGCCCCTTGCCCTTCCTGAACATCGTGCCGACCAACGGCTGTGACGCGGACAATGCACGCGCCTGGCTGGACGCGGGCAGTCACGCCCTCGGCTTCGTCGCCCCCCTCTTCGACGCGGGTGAGGTCCTGCGCGGCGAGGTCGACAAGATCGAGGCTAGGGCGCGCGCCTTGCTGCAGGCTGTCGCGGCAGGGTAGGCAGGGCCGGCGCGCAGAGATGGCACGTGCCGCGCGGACACGATCCCGCGACGCCCCCCGCCGGCACCTCGAGCGCGTGCCGGTGAGTTGCCGCAACGCCGCGGCCGGCGCCGGGCAGGCGCGCCCGCAGGCGCGCCACGTCGGCCGACAAGAAGCGCGGGCTGTCCCACGGACGGATCAGGGCCGAGGCGTTCATGAGCGAACCCTCTTCGGCCGGCTCCGTATGCGGCAGGCCCAGGCTGTGGCCGATCTCGTGCGCGAGGACCGTGGCGAACACGCGCGCGAGGTTGCGCACCTGCCGGCGAATCAGATCGAAGCGCCCCCCGGGACTCGGGAGGCCATGCAGCAAGGCATGCAGGGCCTCGAGGTCACGCTCGGCAATCGGCTTCGTGCTGAGAGACGAACGGTAGTAGTACTGGAAGTGCGGCAACATCCGATCGGCGAAGACACCGAGGAGCAAGCCGCCACTCGAGGTGTCGTTCTCGACGAGCGCGTTGTCGGCTCCGTCGATGAACGCGGTACCGAGCGGACCGCCGGCGCTGGCCGCGTCCACGATGCTGATCTCGTTGTAGCGACCCGGGGCCGCACGGCTCCAGGAGCCGGGGGTCGGCTTGGCGTAGCCGGCACCGGGCTCGTGGTACGGGAAGCTCACGGGCAGGCCACCGTCCTCCGCGCCGTCACGCAGGTAGAGGCGATCGAGCTGCCGGAGGATCTCGAGTCGGACACATTGGGCCGCGAGCATGTCGCAGCAACGCCCGTAGGCGTCGCGACTCTCGCGACCACGGCCGCGCAGGCCGACCGCCGCCAGGGCGCCGTGGAAGTCGTAGGCGTAGCTGTGGTTGCCCAGCTTGCGCGTGGTGTTCACGTACCAGACATCGGTGCTGCCGAAGTCCGCCTCCTGATCCCCCATGGGGTCGGCGCGCACGGGGATCGTGACCGTATGCGTGCGCCCCGTCGTCGCATCGTGCGCCTCGAGGACATCCTCGACCACGCCCGTGCGTACCGGGCCGGGGACCCAGACGGCGCGCCCGGCGTCGACATCGACCTGCCGCAGGCGGCCACCGCTGCCGGAGGCCACGACATGGAATCCAACGAGCCCCGTGGCGCCCGCGGCGACCAGTTCGACGGGGTGCCCACTCCAGGCCTCGTCATGGATGAGCCCGCTGCGGGCATAGAGTCCGAAGGCATCGACAGCCACGGCCCGGGTGGCCACGGCGGCACGACGGCCATCGCTCACATGCAGGGCGAAGACGGAAACACCCGCGGACATCGGCGTGCCGGACACGGCGCCATCGGCGGAGAGCACCAGCCCCTCGGGCAGGGCGCCGGCCCAGACGCGCCAGGTCAGCTCCGCCGGAGCCGCATCCTGGACCGCGAGGTGCACGGGCCCGTAGTCGTCGCCGCGGCGGCCCGGCGGGAGGGAGGCGGTGCCGAGCACGAGCCCCTGCTCGAGGCTGGACCCGCCGGTCAGGGCGCCGTCGAGGGCGGCTCCGTGGTGACTCCCGCCGCCACAGGCCGTACAGACAGCCGCAAGAACCAGGGCCAGGAGCCCGGGCAAGACGGCAGTCAAACGCCCCGTGCAAGGCATGGGCAACACCTCAGGTGGCTGCAAGACGCCCCACGCGCCGAGCAGTGCTCACCCCATCCGAGGGCCCTATCGGCAGGCGGGCGGCGCGGCCGTCAGGCGTTTCTTCGCCCGCCCCAACACGAAGCTGACGGCTACAAGAGGGCCGCCCTCGTCCGTAGGATGCGCTCCATGCCGCGCCCCTCCTTCGCCCTCCTGCTCCTCCTCGCCCTGCTGGGCACCGCGACCGTGGCCGAGGCGGCGCCCACCGGCACCTACCTGATCGAGGCGGGCGGCGACATCCGAGCCGTGCGCGTCCTCGACATCGATGGTGACGGCCGGCGCGACCTCATCGCCCTGGTGCGCGCGAAGGGAGGCGAGGACGAGCTCGTCGTGCTGCGCACGCCCGCAACGCCGACGCGGCGCAGCCTGTTTCCCCCGGACCACATCATCCGCATCCCGTGCACGGGCAGCCGCGCCCGGGCCGGCGCCGTGGCCGTCGGCCGCTTCGGACCGCAGGGTGCCGCACGCATCCGCTTCCTCGGCCAGGAGCGCATCGAGGACGTGAAGCCCGACGGCACGCCCGGCGAGCGCACGCCGCGCCATGCCCGCGGCGCGCTGCTGGCGCGCAGCGCCGGTCAGCCGCTCGTGTTCTGGGACGCGATCGCCGACCTGGATCGCGACGGCGTCGACGAGGTCTGGTTCCCGGACGCCAAGGGGGACGGCCCGCTGCGCGTCTTCGGCGGCGTCCCGCGCTCCGACCGCACGCTCTCCATCGCGGCCAACAACCGCGCCTCCTCCGACCACCTGTTCGGCGTCATGCGCAGCGCCTACGTCCCGAACCTCTTCCCGGCCGACCTCGACGGAGACGGCACGAGCGAGCTCGTCGCGCTGCGGGACGACCAGCTCGTGGGCTGGTCCCTTGCCGCCCCCGTGACGGCAGGCAAACCGCTCGCGCCGAGCTACCGGCTGCCGCTTCCGTTCCTCGCCCCCGATCCAGATCAGGGCCCCGAGGAGTTGCGCACCGCACGCATCCAACTGGACGACGTGAACGGCGACGGCATCACGGACCTGCTGGTCACCGTCATCACGGGCATGCGTACGAACCTGATGTCCATCCGCACGGTCCTCTTCCACTACCCGGGGCCCTTCCGGGACCCGAAGAGCGGAGCGCTCGTCAAACCTGCCGCGCGCATCGACACCCAGTCGATCGTGCTGCACCCGCAGTTCGTCGACCTGGACGGTGACGGCGCGAAGGAGTACGTCGGGGACTCCATCCGCGGCACGATGCTCGACCTCATCGCGCGCCTCATGGGCCAGGACCCCAAGATCACGTTCGTGGGTTTCCGCTTCGACAAGCAGCGCGGCACGTTCCACGACACGCCCTGGTTCACGGTCGAGCGCCTCTACGCGTCCGCGGAAGCGCTCAACAACACCTTCGGGCGCTCCGCCTGGTTCGGTGGGGACTTCGACGGCGACGGGCGCCGCGACCTCATGGACCTGGGCAACCTGTCCTCCGTGCAGGTCCTGAGCGGCGCGGGCCAGGCACCGGCGTTCGACCGGACGATCGTCCCCGCCATTCCGGTCCAGGGCGGGTTGACCGCCGACGCCCACGTAACGGACCTCAACGCCGACGGCCGTGCCGACGCCGTGCTCTGGGGCGACGACAAGCTGTATGTCCTCCTGTCGAAGGGAGCCCGCTGATGGCTGGCCGCCGCGCCCTGCTCCCGCCGACGCTGCTCGCGGCCGCGACGCTCGCCGTCGCGCTGCTGCCCCTCGTGCCGCTGCGTGCGGCCGCGGCCGCGCCGCGCGTCCTCACGCTGGAGGGCATCGACAAGGTGACCGGCCTCCAGCGGGCCGATACGAACCAGGATGGCATCATCGACCTCCTGCTGCTCTCCGGACGTCGCCTGCACGTCTGGGGTGCCACCAGGGCCGCCGACTCCGAGGAACGACG
>Ga0316202_10002257_pt1 | contig 12914 bp, 15 predicted proteins | sample 3monrhotite_MG_FD_204934 | JGI IMG/M metagenome (GOLD analysis project Ga0316202, IMG submission 204934) | Microbial mat bacterial communities from mineral coupon in-situ incubated in ocean water Damariscotta River, Maine, United States -... | ecosystem: Environmental > Aquatic > Marine >... | reverse complement strand
TATTTGAATACAGACTATTTTTGAATTGTCGTTTGTTACAAGAACTTTAGCTTCTTCTTTAGCTATCTCACACACTTCTTTTTTTGTGTAGCTGCCAACGTGATAATGGTCAAATTCATTGCCGTTAGCTGCACTAATTGTTAATTGAACCCATAATAATACCCACATTACCAGCGACCTTGCTTGCTTCCCCAGAAATAAAATAACCCAAATAATAAAGCTGCACCAACACCAAAGATAATTGAGCCTATTGCAAAATTAATTACACTATCAATTTGTTGTTGTTTTCTATATACTTCGTCTCTCCGTTTTTTTCGCATCTGTGCCTCTATTGCCAATAATTCTTCGTACCCAGATTTTCCGTAATGCCAGGTAATTAGCTCCTTCATTTCAAGGCGCATGGCCTCTAAACGTTTTTTTTGAGCGAAAATTTCTAAAGCATTTTCTTCATCTGAACCTTTAAAAGTTTTTTTCCAGAAGGGTGGATTAAGTTCTCTTTGCTCACAATTATTAAAATCTGAGAAAGCTTTTCCCCATTCATTAAGCTGCCCTGCACAGTCGGCTAAATCACGCCCTGCACTTACGGTTGCCTTAATTGCCTTAAATGCGCCTGTGGCAAGACCTACACAGCTTATAGGGTCAAGCATTAGACCTTAGTAAGAATAGAAACCAACATTAAGATCATCGCGCCAGCACTACCAAGAATAACCATTTCCACCCTTTGTATTCTTGCCATCATTTGTTTCCAGCGTTCATCAAGTTGAGTTTCCACTTTTACTACCCTTTTATCCAAAGATGCTAATGTTGGTTTATTCATATCAATATCCGTTTGCTACTAACTTAGAGAAATCGCCACTCATAAGTTTCTTTTTAACATATTCTTGAAACTCTTGCGATCCTATATTTGCACCACACTCTTTAGCCCACATTTCTGCAATGACAAAAGGGATAGAACCAGCTAACCGCATTTCGCTGTTAGGGTTGTGACCTTCTATGTTTCGCTCCTTGTTAAAATCAAGTATGCGCTGCACGTCCTGAGAACGCTTTACAACAAGCTTTCCATCTTCTGTGTGGTAAGAGGTATTTAATACTGTATTGCTCATTCTGGTGCTTCTCCACCTTCCCACGCTTCATTTACGTCAGGGGTATCAAGATTATCTCCGATTAGCTGCCCTTTATCGTTTCGCGCTCGTTTAGGTTTTTTTGCTGTTTTTACTTCTTCTGCAAATCCGTTTTCAATAAATGTTGCAGCTTCTTCTTCACTAACCTCAACAATATCACCCATGTTTCTAGCTTCTTCATCTAAAAATGGCTGGCGATCTGTAGTAATTTTTATTTTCATATAAAACTCCATTGGTAGAGGGGCATTGCTGCCCCTCTTAATATTATGATGCGTTTATATCTGCAACAACACCGTGTGCTTTCTGTGAAGTCACCTGTAAGCCATATTCGCAAGAAATAAGGCGTCTTTCTGACAGCCCTGTTTTCGCTAATGGCTCTTGCTTTGCTGTTTGTAGATAAGCAACTTCCGCGTAGTTTGGATCAAGAACAAAAACATCTGGTGTATAATTTACACTAGACACTGTTCTTACACGCATATGACGGTTTGGCACTATCTGAAGCTCACCAAAATCAGAAATATAGACGTCAATAGCAGCATTTAGTTTGCTATCTTCAGCTTCTTTAAAGCGTGTTGCGTTACCAGTAAAAGTTGATATTTTTTGCTTCTGTGCAGAACCACACATAACAATAGTTGGCGTAGCACCAGAACTCCAACAATCTGCAATTACAGATTTAAGAAGTGTCTCTGTAATAGGACGCAAAGTCCCATCTGTTGCTGCTGCGTTTACATGACCACTTTCACCTGTTCCAGATGTAGTACCATTAGCACCACCTGAACCACGCGATACGTTAGAAGTAAGGTAAGCTGGTAGCCCTGCTGTTTGTCTAGCAGTACCAGAAGAGCCCACAGCGGCACTAACGTTACTAAGCAACATGGCTTCCATGTCTCTTTTTAACTCGCTTAATTTGTAAGCTACTTGCTTTGCAACAGTTTGTGCATTTGCCACACCATTTACAGCCTGGTTAGTTGAAGATACTTCTACAACTTTAGCTGAAATCTGTGTGTAACCACCTTTACGAACAGCGTTAGTTGGTGCTGTGTTGGATAGTCCTACATCACCCTCTATCTGCCTGTTTGCGCCAGTAGCCGCCAGGTCAACTTCACTCCACTCAAAGTAAGTGTTGTCAACGTTGCGTGTGCCAATAGCAGACATAAAAACAGTCTCTGTTGGCGAGATTGAGGCCATAGCAGAAGCTAAATCCTCTCTTATTGTAGAGACATCATAAGTCTCATTTGTATTTGCTGTAACAGCCATTGCTGTATCCTTTCATGCAAAAGTTAGTTATTCATAAGAAAATCTGCAACATCATCAATGCTACCAGTTCTTCTCATTGCTGCCTCTGCTTTTTTAGCTTTGGATACTCGTCCAGAATTTGCCGCACGTTTAGCTGCTGGTTTGACTACTGGCCTAGCGCCTTCGGCTTTTTGTTGAGCCTTGCCCTTGTTAGCCTGTAAATCTCGCCATTTTAACGCATCATTTAATATACGGACTTCTTCAGCAGTTTTAACAGTTCCGATTTGTTCATCTGTTAAATCGTAGTGTTTTTTTGCTTTAGAAGACATATCTTGAATAAACACGTTACGCTTCTCAGGATCAGCAAATTCAGGCATCCATTCCGACAAGCGTTGCGCCTGTTGTTCTAGAAACTGATTGTTCTGCTGTTGCCTTTGTTGCGCTTCTTGCTGCGCCACATAATTAACCTGTTGGTCAAATTGTTGACGCTTGTCTACGGCACGACGATATTCTGCCTCTTTCTCTAAATAACCTAGAGGGTCACTAGCTTGTAGCTCCTCAGACGGATATTCAGGAATAGACGGAACATTGCCATTCTGCACTTGTTGTACCATCTGCATAAGCATTTGGCGTTCCTGGGCAATTTGTTGCTGTTGCTGTTCTAATGACTTTTTAGTTTCAGCAGTGTCAGCCATGCCCTTTTGGATATACTTTTGCCCTGAATAGCCACGTTTAAGTTCATCCAAGGTTACCTGTTTTTCCGTTCCGTCAATTTTGACGGTGTATACAGGCTCTCGTTGAGCTTCGTCCTGTTCAGCTTCTTCGTATTCCTCACCCAAATCATCTTCGTTGGCTTGGGCTTCAACGTCATCCTGTACTTCTTCTGCATCTTCTATTGTTTCGGTCTGACCGTCATCAGTTGCCTCCACAACTTCTTCTGTAGATTTCTCAGGATTATTTGGCGTTTCTATAATCAAATTATCGGCAACCGCCTGTAAATCATCGCCGTTGATGGGGTTAGTCGTTTCCACGGTGCTTTCCCTTCCCTCTTATGAGCGTGAGAGCGTCTATATCCGCTTGTAGTTCACGCTGGATTGCATTTAACGCTAGTATCATACTATGCGCCTTTTCACGCTTTTCTACTTCCGTAGCCGCGCTATTCGCAAAAACATTCATTTGTTGTTCTCGCAAATTCTGCATGGTTTTCATAAACCACTCATTCTCTAATAACGATTTAGACCGTTTGGCCTTTTGCTCAATATCCAACGCCCATTCCCATCATTTGTTCATTATGTGGTCTGCTTGCGTCTTGTTCTGCTTTAATACTAGCCGTGTCTACAGCAGTACCGTATTTACCTAAAATCTCAGCAACTTTAACAGCCAAATCTTGCACCATTTCATCCCTGGATAAATCGTCATCCATGCCTAATTTGTGCATTTTATACTGCATATCCATTTGAGCTTTAGACATATCTACTTGGGCTTTTGTTTGCGCTTTCATTGCCTCTGTCTGCATAAATGCAGCATTTGGATCAGGCTGTTGTCCTTGCATCATTTGTTGTTGCTGCATCATTTGCTGCTGTTGCATCATCATTTGCTGTTCTACTTCAGGCGTCATTGGCATAAAATAACGATCTGCATTTCTTACACCACCAATAGCCAACATGTCAGCCATTGTGTTTCTCATTTGTGTGAGCGTTACAATTCCATTGGTAGCACCATATGTATTATAAATTTGCTGTTGAATGGCAAACGCTTGCTGTAATGCTGCCATACGTTCATTCTCACGCCCTGTACCTATGCCTACATTTACACTTAAATCCATGTCTGTTTCCCAAGCTGCTGGATTTACAGGTACAAAAGAACCATTTAAACGCATCATTTCTTCACCGTCTGCGTTTTTAACCATTAGCTCTAGCATTAATGAAAACAGTTGTTTCATGCCACCTTCAGCAAAGTTCCTTGCAATTACTTCTGCTTGGCCTGTTTGACCTTCCATAGAAGCAGCTACCGCTGTTGCTGTAGAGGATTTAAGCACATCAGGGTCTAGCCCTTGCGCCATTTTAGAAACGCCAGTTTTGTTATCTACCAATTGGTCAAAATACTGCAACGCTGGTAATGTGCTTCCAGCAGTAAATGGTACAGACATTTCACTTATCGCACCAGGTTGTTTTACTCTTACAATGCGCCCAATTTCGTTATTTAAAAGGTCATCAACGGCTACCTGACCATCCATAATTTGAAGACCAGGATTGTTTGTTAATGCAACATTATCTAAAACACCACGTAGCATAGAAGTTGCAGCATCTTGGTCATCCATTACTAAATCAACTAAGCTTGTACCGAAAAATGCGTGTGGCTCTGGATCACACTCAAATATAGCATATGGTGCATTATCAGCTTCATAAAAGTTTAATACTTTGTAGATAGAGCCAGCACATATAAACTGATACAATTTAGGTATTCCAGTACCCTCAATATCTAATTCCATATATGCCTGGGTAACGGTTATTTTCTTTGAAGCTGTAGTAATATTTTCATCACTATCTTCATCTATAGAGTACCCTCTGCGAGCAAATTCTGCTTCATCATCAACAACGCTGTATTGACCACCTTCTAGACCATCTAAGTCTTCTAGCCTAAAACCCATAGCCAACAAATCACCTACACGCATTTCTGTGCTGTGACCACAAATATAGAAATTATCTATTCCACGAGCATTACGATCTACAAAGAAATCTTCTGGTGGTACGCTTTCTATACAAATATCACCCTTGGGAATTGTTCTTGATATTTTTACATCATGCTCTGGAACTTCTATGTCTATGCCCATGTCATCTACACTGATGCTCATACGCATTTCATGTTCTATAACTTCTACTTCATCATCTTCTACCAACAACGCAAAAGCTTCTTCACTTAAATTAGTAAAAGTGTGAATTTCTTGGTCTGTTTCTTCATTATAATACACATATGCAATGCCAGTTTTCTTAACTAAAGCATCTTGGAAAACGTCATTTAAAACTTTATATCCATCATGCTGCTGAAACTTATATGAAATATAAGAAGTAGCCTGTTCAGCTAATGCTACATCTTCTGGCCCTCTAGGAACAAATTCTACAGGTTTGTCATTTGTTAAGAAAATACGTTGAATAGATGGTTTTATGCCACGAACTACTTCTCTGCATTTTGTAGCAACACATTTAGATCGTCCATCCTCATGCCCTATATCTACTTCACCATCAAAATACCTTTGTGATTTAATCCTTCTTGGAGATATTTCAGCCTCTATGAAATCCACAGCATCCTCAATAGCTTTGGAAACAATGCTTTCAATTTGTGTTTGATCTAATGGCTCTAATCTCATTGTGGCATCCCTTCAGCCAATAATCCAATTCCCTGTCTAATCGGTTCTTCAAACACTGGAGACAAAAAGTCTGCGCCAATATTTGCGCTTTCACGCTGCCCTGCCCTTGCCCCTGCTTTTTTAACTAAAGGAGTAATTTTATTTACAAACTTTTGAAACTCTGCAATGCCTCTTTCATCTTTTATTGCCCTTAAAACTATTTGAGGATTTGTAGAAACTAGAATATCTGCAATCTTAGCACGTTCTGCGTTTGATAAATCTCTGCTAAAACTGTCAACAAATTTTCTAGTTATGGATAAAATAGAATTAACATCACCACTTATTGCTGCCATACTTTCGGCTGGTGTTACACCTCTGTTCATGGCTGCTGCTGCCATTTGCGTTTCTGCTGTTTGTGTATTTTTTAATACAATTTGTGCAACATCATCGCTTTCTACCGCAATATCTAATTTGCGCAAAATCTTAGCCTGGTCACTGGGATCTGGCACTAGCACTCGTAACAACATTCCTTCTTTTTGGTCTTCTTGCAGTAATTTTCTTAATGCTGTTCTATTTTGTCCTGTAGTAAATTTACCTTGTAATGCCGCTAGAAAACCAGTTTTAAAACTTTGCAACCTTTGTGGATTTTTAGCCCACTTATCTTCAATTTCCATAATTACTTCGTTAACATCTCCACTAAGTGCTTTGCGCCCTGCTGTAAAAGCATCTCTGTTTGTTCTAACTGCTGCTGCTTGCGCTCTTGTAGTCATCAAATCAGGTACTGATGTATTTAAAAGTGAACGTAAACCTTTTTCTAACTCTAGGGTTTCTTCACCAACACCATATGTTATTGGGTCTTTAAATTCACTGTCTGCTGTTCTTTGTAATTGTCTTCTAATTTTTTCTGCTTCCTCTACACTAGGTCTACGCGAAAAAATAACATTTCCATTTTCGTCTACCCTATACAAATTATTACCTGAACGTCCTTCTGCTTTGTTAAGAATTTGCCCAATATCAGGGTTGTTTTTTAATATTGTTTCTAATTCTGACAAAACATCGTCGGAAACATTTTGCGCTTTAAAAGGTGCGTAACCTTGTTTTTCTGCTGCTGCTGTTAATTTCTCACTAGAAGCACGATTGCGTACTGCTGTTTGCCCACTATCACCGATTGGGTCTAATTCAGTCTTTAACTTTTCTTGTGCAGCTTTTCGTAACTGCATTGGTCTTTTTTCTAAAGCACTTTGAATTATTGAAGCTGCTTTACCACCTTTACCTCTATAAGCTTTTACAGTTGCTGCTATAGTTCTATTTTCTGCTAATATTTTACCATCAATTATATCTTTCATAACTTCTTCTGGAGTTTTTCCTGTTTGCTCAACTATACGCTGTATTTCATTTTCTACGACTGAAGCACCACGCCTACCTGTTGTGCGCCTAGCCGCGTCTATCAATGCCTCAAAGGTTTTTGCTCCCACATCTGATAATTTACCACCTACTACTGAACCACCAGCACCAAATACTGCGCCTGGTAAAGTCCTTGATAAACGATTTTCTGTACCCTCACCTGTACCGAACCCATATGTTGCACCTTCAACAGCACCCCTTGTTGCTAATCTACCCATTGTAGCTGGAGCACCCCCAGGTATTAACATAGGCGCAGCAGCACCAGCCAATTCGTATCCCATCGCTGATTTAGGATATGCTTCTTGATATAATTTAAGACCACCCCGTATTTCTTCTAATAATTCTTCTACAGGTCTGCCTGTCATCATTGACCTGGTATATGCCTCTAGCTCATCTGCAAATCCTAATGTTACACCTTGACCTATTGTTCTTAATCTTTGTTTTGGAACAGGAGTATTATTGTCTACGGTACTTGATTTATTTTCGTCACGCACTTCATCCAATAATTCTAATATTTTTTTTTGGTTGCTCATATTTATACCTTACTGATCTAAAGCAGCTAAATAATCTTTACGCCATTGCTCTGGTTGGGTACGCCAAGTTTCTGACCAACGTTCATCTGTATAACCATCTGGCGTTGCTGGTATTTGTAAAATTGTTGGTGTGCCTAGCTTATCGCCTTTAAATCTAAAATCAGGAAGTATTTTTTCACCACCTAACCCAGCATCTTCTGCATATTGAATATATTCACCTCTTGTCTCATCATACAAACCTTCCGCTTTTCCATACAACAAGTTAGCTCTATTAACAAAGTCTGCGCGTTGTGCTGGAGCTAATTTTGTACCATCTCTAATGTTTAAAATAAATCCTTGTAATCTATCACCATAACTACCAGCAGCAGCAGCAGCAGCGAATTCGCTTTCACGAACTACTGAACCAGGATCAAGCATTTTCATGTAATTAAATATTAGTGACAAATCACCAGCTGGTGATGGATCTTGTACACTTGCAACAATTCTACCATACGCACTTGCAATACTATCAAAATCTTTAACTCTTTGTAAGCCAGTAAATTCTTTTCTTGCAGTAGATTGCATACCTATCATGTCTTTTGCCGTAATGCCTTTTGGTTTTGCGAAAACTTGATTATAGTACAGTGACATGGCGTCTTTTACGCTTAAACTATTATTTTCCAAACCAGCTAAAATTTGAGCAGCTACAGTATCACCTTGACTTGCTTTTTGTTGCAAAAACTGAATGGTTTTATTTTTATTGCCTTGAGCAACACGCTGTGCGCCCTGTTCTCTAATTTGCTGTCCAGCCCTCATTTGTGGCAGTATCAACGGATCAAGAGCAGCACCAAATTGTTGAAATGGCGTTAAACCAGTTTGCTCATTTGGCTTTCTCATGCGCTGAAAAAAACCTAACAAACCGCTTTGTTGTGGATCAGGGTTCATTGTCATTTTTTTCTCCTAACCAGTTGGAAACTGTGATGCTACTTGCAGATAATTAAACAACCCAGGATTAAAACTTGTGTTTTGTCCAGCAGTATTTGGAACACCAGCCCCTGTTACAGTTCCAAGCAACGTGTTCAATCCTTGCGCTGGAGCACCTAAATATCTTTGACCGCCAGCTTGTGCACTATTAATTAGCTGTTGTTGTATACCTCTTTGCAAAGCACCTTGTGCACTTTGTGCAGCTTGCGCTTGCTGTCCAGCACTCAAGAATTGGTTGCCTACATTAGATAATCCAGATGCAGCTCCTGACTGTATTTGAGCTGCTTGCATTTGATTAGAATTATTAGTTAAACCAGCCTGTTGATTTCTAGATGCTTGGTTTTGAATAGCTTGATTTATTGCATTTTGATTTGCTATACCTGTTTGTTGGTCTATACTTGCTTGCTGCGTACCAACTGTGTTTTGCGCTCCGATATTCGCAAGAGCTATTCTTGCATCAATTTCTGCTTGCTGTCGCGCTGCATTGTTTGCTGCTTGCATACTTTGTAAGTTTGCTTGCTGTGAAAATTGAGCCTCTTGACCTAACTTTGTGTTTTGAGCACCAGCATTGACAGTTGCCGCTTGTTGGCTAAGTTGCGCTTGACGTTGTGCAAATGTGTTGGCTGCTGCCATATTGCCAGCCCTTGCTGCCTGTTCCCTTTGCGCTCCAGCCTCATCAGCTTGCTGCCTTAATTGTGCAACTTGCATCCGTTGGTTACTATCAAGCACCCTTGCTTGTTGCGTTTGCCCTACATCAAATTGTCTCGCTTGCATTGCTTGCCCAAAGCCTTGTTGATAAAGTGGGCTTAGAGCTTGGCCTGTTTGCCTCAAAGCGGCCTCTGCTAATCTGTCTTTTCCAAGGTCTAGTCGTGAACCAAAAGCATTACCAGCTAATGTGGCTTGTCCCTCTAATGCTTCTGTAGATATTTTTCTTTGACGCTCAATTGCATCAGCTACAGGGTTTATTACCTGACTTTGGTATGGGTTCATATAATCTTGTATGTCGCGTGTCTGCAATTGATCTACTGCAATTTGCCCTGGAGCTACCGCCCCTCTTACTGCACCCACAGCGTTCATTTCTCTAGCTGGCCCTAATTGAGCTGCTTGTACTCTCTCTATGTCTCCGATAGATGCGCCGCCATAAGAAGCAGCAGGGGCAACAGAAATTGGATTAACTTGGGCTGCATCACGAACAGTTGCACCGCCAAAAGTTGCTGTAGGTGAAGCTGTAGCACCTGTCATATTTTGTGGACTAAAATTACTTAACCTTCCGTATGTATCTTGTGCGCCCCTCATAGCATTAGCAGACTGCTGAAAAACATTCGGCGTGGCTGGTTGTTGTGGTTGAGATTGTGGTAATACAGAACTTGCTATACTTCCAAGTGCTCTACCAGGATTAATTCGTGTAGATGATTGATTTTGCCCACCTTGCGGATACCTATTTGTAAATCCGCTTATTGCATTTGCAATTTGTGGCGCTGCTCTTGTTGCACTTGGATTAGCACTTTGACCCATGACTTTCTCCTACTTTCTTCCACCACTGCCTTGCATTTCTAACTCTACAGGCTGCATTTCTGGCGCTCTTGAACCGACTTCTCCACTTACTGGGTTCATACCAAAACTTTCTGTGTATTCAGCAAAACCAGGATATGCATCTTGTATTTGCCCAACAATTTGTTTTTCTAAAGGCGCTGAAGAATACCCTCGTATTCCACCATCATATACTTGTTCTTGCGGCAAATATGATTGACCGCCACTTGCCGGAAGACCAAAAGCATCAGCCATCATGTCTGTACTTTGCGCCACAGCATTATCAGATGGTGTTAGTGAAGCTACAGTAGGGCCAAATCCTGGTATATATGTAGCCTGTTGTGTGGCAACATCTCTACCCATCCCAACACCTTGCTGTACAAGAGTTTCACCAAATTCAGGGTATATTGTTTCTTGTTTTTGTGAACCGCCACCCATTTAAACCTCCAATGCGTATTGTGCGTTAATTAATTTCCAACCAAGTGGTGCTAGTGCTTTTTTCCAACCTAACCTACCTGTTAAAGTTCCACCAGTACAGCCGTGTGATATAGCCCAATTAGTAATATCAGTATTCATATCTTTTAATTGCTCCAATTCACCACCAGCTAAAAATAAATTTAATACTTTCTTTTGTGGGTATACCACAATTTCTGTGACAATGCACCCCTTTGGTGCAGCCCATAATTGCATCCTACTTTCAGCAATGCCTAAAACAATATCATCAAAGTTATGCGTTCCGTTAGAATACTCTAATGCGTCTTCTATCCAAGGTTTGCAACGCTCTAAATCATCACTTAAAATAAAATCTTTCATACTCTTACCATGTACTCAACGCTACACGTTTCCAAATTGCTGTAGAACCATCGTGAGAACCAACACATATATAAATGTAGTTTGTATCCCAAGCGATCATTCCAGCCGCATCACCAGCAGCTCCAACATTTGATGCTGGTGTAATTTGTTTAGTTGCAACTTGTTTAAAAGAATTTGCTGATGAAACCACTACAAATTTTTTTACTCTATCATATAAAATAACACCATCTTCAGCAGCAGAAGAATATTGATCCTTGGCGTCAAGTTGATTTAGAGCCTTGCCAAGAAACTTTCTTATATTTTCTGCCCATGTTTGTATATCTGGTGTATAAGGTGGGACTGCTCTCATTACCTACGACCACCTTGCCTAGCATCCATTCGCATTATACCAACACGCCAATCAGTTGAAGCATTACCGTCTACTCTCATTCTTACTTGACGCCCTTGAAACCTTACAGCAGTTGGATTGCTCATGTTAAATGGCCCAAATTCTTTTTCACTAGAATTAGGGTAAAATCTTGTTTTGAATTTTGCAGTTACATCACCTTGCGTTTTTTCGTCTGGTATTAGCTCAACAACGCTCATTAAATTATCGCCATTACCAAGTGAAATTGGGCCTGTTTCTGCATAAGGTGCAGCTAAATCATAATTATAACCAACCTCGTGTTCGTATATTTTACCGTCACTTGCAACAAATAATGGATATCTGAAAACACCACGATCAACACCTGATGTTCTATCCATCTCTCCTGTCATCCAAATATTTTCTGCGTAATCATACGCAACGTAACGATCACATTCCAAAGAACCTTTGCTTGGATAAAACCACCATATTTCATTCCATGAAGAATTAACTACTGCACTTATTTTACTTTTTTGATCTGTGTTAATATCAGAAAAAACAAAGTCTCCAACTTCACACATAATTTCTTGCACTTTACCACCAGAATATAAAAAGAAGCCTCTTTGCCCCATCCAAAATACACCAGCGTCAACAGCAGCAGCAGCAGCCGCACCAACCAAACCGCAAGAAGTTCCAACTCTTTCCAAAATGTAAACAAAAGGTGGCCCTGCATAAGTCATACTGTGGGCATCTTCTGTAGTTAAAATTAAAGACTGACCTCTTGTCCTTATTCCCCTTAGAATAGTTCCGTTCGTTTGTATTTGTGCGTCACCAGCTTGGTTTGTTAAAGCAGCAGTCCAAGTAGTATTATCTTGTTGGTCACTCCACCGAATTAGGCGTGGATCACCACCAGCACCAAAGCAAACTACAAATCTTTCTTCTGTTACCATAAAACCTGTATTTCCTGTTGGTGCATTGGTTACAGGCTGTGCTACAACAGCACCATTTAGCTGCCATTGATTTAAAACGCCATCATTTGGAGATAACGCAAGTAAATACTCTCCCCAATTATCTAATGACCAGACAGTAGCAGGGGCAACTTGGTCTGCATCTTGTCTAGGTTCGCCGTATTCCTCAAACCCATAAAAACCGCCACCATAACCAGTATTAACACCAGCATTTACAAGACCAGCCGTAAAAGATGCAGGGGTAATATCGCTTCTAACTCCACCAGCATTTACAGCATATAAATGTGTATCTGTTCCAGCCGCCAAAAAACGATTAGCTGTATTATCTTCCCAAGAAATAATTCTTCTGGCAACGCCTTGCAAATTAACAGACTGCCTTTGACGCCATCCACCTATTGGACGCAAAGCATCCTCATGCCACCGAATTAAGTTTACATCTCTCCAGCGACCTTGCGCCATCAAGTCTGTTCCGTTTCGGTATTGGCCTTTTGGTATATTTAACGGTATGAGAGGCATTAATTTATCCCTCTACGGCTTAGTAGGCCAATCAGCATCTTCCAAGTTAGGCCAGTTTTCATGCGTTGTAATATCTCGCAAGGCTTGGCGATACGTGGTCATTTCGCTAGACATTGTAACGTCAGAAAGCGCATAAAAGTC
>Ga0316202_10002254_pt1 | contig 12929 bp, 13 predicted proteins | sample 3monrhotite_MG_FD_204934 | JGI IMG/M metagenome (GOLD analysis project Ga0316202, IMG submission 204934) | Microbial mat bacterial communities from mineral coupon in-situ incubated in ocean water Damariscotta River, Maine, United States -... | ecosystem: Environmental > Aquatic > Marine >... | reverse complement strand
CCTACGGAGCCGCTTTGGTATCCTCAGCAAGTAGACAATGATCAAACAGGAAGCACGACTAACGTAGATGTTGAATCGGTTTATTATTCGCAAAGTAGACTGCTTGAAAATTTAAGCGACGATCTGGTCGAAGGGAAACAAGGGCAGACAGAATTATTTTTTATCGGATTTGCTGGCGATGCAGATGAAGATGTTTTTATGAATGAAGCATTAGCGGCACAAGATATTGTGAAAAATTATTTTGATACCTATGGCCGTTCAATGACTTTGATTAATAACAATAAAACATTAGAAAATATTCCCTTGGCAAATGGACACAATTTAAAATACAGCATTAGCAAAGCTGCAGATTTAATGAATAAGGAAGAGGACATCCTTCTTTTGTTTCTGACGTCTCATGGATCAGAAGATCATTTTATCTCCGCAAATTTACCGCCATTTAAATTGAACAATATTAATGCGAGCAATATTAAACAATTATTGGATGATGCAGGCATAAAGTGGCGCATAATAATTATTTCAGCCTGTTATTCAGGCGGATTTATAGATCCTCTAGCAGGACCGTCAACTTTGTTGATTACCGCCGCAAGTGCAGATCGAAATTCGTTTGGTTGTGGTCATAATGGAAAATATACTTATTTTGGCGATGCCTATTTTGAGAAAGGGTTAAGGCAAACTAAATCCTTTATTAAGGCCTTTGATCAAGCGTCAAAAATAATTTCCACTAAAGAAAATGCAGATGGCTTTATAAACTCTGATCCACAGATCAGCGTTGGAATTAAAATAAAAAACAAATTAATAGAGTTTGAAAAAGAGCTTGAAATGAAGAGTAGTTTAAACTGGGCGAGCACTGCTGAGGGTTGATTAAGCTATTTTTCATCTGCCCCATCTGTTGCTACATTTTTGTTTTCATAGTAGCGGCTAATAATAAGACCGCTTTCGAACAACAGCCAGATTGGCACGGCTAATAAAATTTGAGAAATCACATCGGGCGGCGTCAATAGCATGCCGACAAAAAATGCCGAAACAATTATATAAGGACGATTTGCAGCTAGTTTTTCGACAGTAACAAAACCGGATCTAATCAATAAAAAAGTTGCAACTGGAATTTCAAAAGAAACACCAAAGGCAAAGAAAAGCTTAATAATAAAATTTAGATAATGATTTATATCCGTCATTATTTGTACGCCTTCCGGCGCGGTCGTTGTTAGAAAAGAGAACAACACAGGAAAGACGACGTAGTAAGCAAATGCTACTCCTATATAAAAAAGCAAGCTGCTGCTGATTAACAATGGCACTGTAAATTTTTTTTCGTTTGTATAAAGGCCTGGAGAAATAAAGGACCAGGCTTGATAAAGGATGTAGGGGATTGTTATAAAAATTGCACAAAACAAGGTTAGTTTAAACGGAGCAAAAAAAGGCGAGGCCACTTCTGTCGCTATCATGTGGCTGCCTTCAGGCAGCTCGGCTATCAGTGGTGTCGCGATATAGCCATATATCTGGTTTGAAAAAGGAAGCAATACCAAAAGTATTACAAAAACACATATTACAGCGCGTAGCGCACAGGTCCGTAATTCTATCAGGTGTGAAATTAACGGTTGTTCAGTGTCTGAGTTAACACCCGTCATGACAAACGAGTGATACGTTTATTTTTCTGCTTCATTATCTTTGTCGTCATCAGATTGTCCCAGAATAATGCGATCCGGTGCCTGTTTCATTAGGTCGTCGATACGATTGATGTCTTTTTGGAGATCATCTACTTGTTCTAGCTCAAGTTCTTTTTCGAGCTCATTCTTGGCATTATGAATAAAATTACGAATTTTACTCACAAAGCGTCCTGCATCATGAGCAAATTTAGGTAATCGTTCTGGGCCGATGACGATTAACCCAATAATCGCAATGATAGCCAGTTCCCAAAAACCGATATCGAACATGTTGTAATTGTCAGTAAATCAGTGATCAGGATTTAGAGGCGTCATCGCTTTGTGATTCAACTTCGCCTTCTATGACTTGTCCTTGTGGGGAGTTTTCCGGGGTTTCTACTATCTTGTCTTTCTCTTCAGGTTCCTTCACTGCACTTCTGAAGCTTTTCAGCGCGCTACCCAAATCACCGCCCATATTGCGTAGTTTTTTAGTACCAAATAGAAGTGCAACGATCAATAGAATAATTAATAATTCTGGTATACCAAAGCCCATGCTTATTCTCTCCAAACGAGTGATAGTTTCTTAAATGATAGTTGACCCGAATTCAAACTGACAAGCAAGTTTGATCCGGTGCTTAGAGAGAAATTAGCCTTTGCGGTTGGCTTTTTCCTCTAGACCAGACAAGCCAAAACGAGATTCAAGCTCATTGAGGATATCGGAATGATCTAGGCCATGATGCTTTAGAAGAATAAGAGTGTGAAACCACAAGTCAGCAACTTCATGAATTATAGCCGCATTATCGCCAGATTTAGAGGCAATTACAGTCTCAGTTGCTTCTTCGCCAACCTTTTTCAGGATACTGTCAACGCCATCATTGAAAAGCTTGGCGGTGTATGACTCCTCAGGACTAGCCTTTTTACGTTGGTCCAGTATTTCTGAGAGCGAGTTAAGAATGTCTTGTTTCATTTTCGGCCTGCTAATTATAAATATCTTGCGGGTTCTTTAATATGTCTTCTGTCGTTTGCCAATCTTTATCAGCAAGTGACATAAAAAAACAATGATGCCTGCCGGTATGACAGGCGATACCGCCTTCTTGTGTGACGGTAAGCAATAATGTGTCGTAATCACAGTCTAGCTGTATCGATTCAACGTTTTGATAGTGACCGGACGACTCTCCTTTCGTCCAAAGCGATTGACGAGATCGCGACCAATAGACCGCTTTGCCACTCTCAGCGGTCTTTTCTAATGATTCGCGGTTCATCCAGGCATGCATAAGCACTTGAAGTGATCCAGCCTCTTGTACGACAACAGGCACCAGTCCATCATTATTCCATTTTATCTTGTCTAGCCATGAACTCATGTTTGATCCCTATGTGTTACAGACGAACCTCAATATTTCTCTTGGACATGCATTCTTTGGCTTCAGCAACAGTATGCTCGCCAAAATGAAAGATGCTGGCTGCGAGAACAGCATTTGCTTTACCATGGAGTACGCCATCAGCTAGATGTTCCAGGCTCCCTACTCCGCCAGAGGCGATTATGGGAATATTGACAGCATCACTGACCGCTTTAGTGAGTTCTATATCGAAACCATCTCTGGTGCCATCGCGATCCATGCTAGTCAGTAAGATTTCACCGGCGCCATATGCCGCCATTTTTTTTGCCCAATCCACGACATCTAGACCAGTAGTCTTGCGTCCGCCGTGAGTGAATACTTCCCAACGGTTTTCCTCGTCGCTTGTACCAATGCTTTTGGCGTCTATTGCGACAACTATACACTGTGATCCAAATTGTGTAGCAGCACGCCGTACAAATTCAGGGTCATGAACTGCCGCAGTATTTATGCTGACTTTGTCAGCGCCAGCGGTAAGCATGCGCTTAATATCATCAACGGACCGAATTCCGCCGCCAACGGTTAGTGGGATAAAGACTTGACTGGCGACCTCTTCAACTACGTGAACCATGGTGTCACGGTCATCACTGCTTGCCGTTATATCAAGAAAGGTGATTTCATCAGCGCCTTGAAGATCATAGCGTTTGGCCACCTCGATAGGATCACCAGCATCTCGAATGTCAATAAATTGAACGCCTTTAACTACCCGGCCTTTATCTACATCAAGGCAAGGTATGATGCGTTTTGCGAGACCCATTAATTTGGTTTATCGGCGCAGAGTTTGTCTGCTAATTGCTGTGCTTCTGCTAAATCAAGGGTGCCTTCATAAATAGCGCGACCGGTAATGACTCCAAAAATGCCTTCTTCGCTGACTTCACAAAGAGTGCGTACGTCATCTAGATTGGTGACGCCACCAGAAGCAATAACAGGTATTGTGATGTTGCTACAAAGATCGACTGTTGCTTCAACGTTAACGTTATTTAGCATGCCGTCTCGGCCTATGTCGGTAAATATGATTGCAGCAACGCCGTCATCTTCGAAACGTTGCGCCATGTCGTTAGCATCATGATGTGATAATTTTGACCAGCCATTGGTTGCCAGTTTTCCATTCTTCGCGTCAAGCCCAACAATGATGTGGCCAGGAAACTCAAGACAAACATCGGATACAAAATGTGGTGTTGTAACAGCGCGCGTGCCGATAATGACGTATGAAACACCCACATCTAAATAAGTTTGAATGGTGTCTTCGTCGCGAATTCCCCCGCCTACCTGTATAGGAACGTCAGGATGTGCTTCGACCATTGCGTGGATAACATCGGCATTGCTTGGCACGCCATGAACAGCGCCATCAAGATCAACAATATGTATGCGTCTTGCCCCGGCTTCGACCCATTTATCAGCCATTGCGACTGGGTCATCAGAATATATGGTTTCCTGATCCATCTGTCCTTGGCTAAGACGGACACATTTTCCGTTTTTAATGTCTATGGCGGGAATAATTAACATAATAAGTTGCTTCGATGAAGATCGACGAGTCGTAAAAAGTGATGGGTTTATTTATAAGTGATTATTTAAAATTATTGATTCTTAACAAATATATTAGCATATAAGCGCGAATGACATAATCAGAATTATAAGATGATAACTATTACAGAATAAAGTATTTGATTATGCTTTTAATGCGCCTCATCCCAATTATTCCCATAACCAATATCGACCTCTAGCGGTACACTTAGGTGGTCGTTTTCCGACATCCGCGTATCAATTTCTTTGATAAAAGGTTTCAGGTCATCATTATTGACTTCAAAAACGAGCTCATCATGAACCTGCATGATCATTATTGCGTCTATAGTCGACTTTTGTAGCCAGTCATCTATGTTAATCATAGCGAGTTTTATGATGTCCGCCGCCGTGCCTTGCATTGGGGCATTAATAGCCGTTCTTTCAGCGTATTGTCGTCGAGCCGCATTTCGCGCATTGATTTCCGGTAAATATAGTCGTCGTTGGTAGACAGTTTCAACAAAACCATCTTCCTTGGCCTTTTCCCGCGTATTATCCATAAAAGTCTTTACGCCAGGGTAGCGACTGAAATAGAGCTCCACATATTGTTGCGCCTCAGTTCGGCTAACGCCAAGCTGTTTGGCTAACCCAAATGCTGACATGCCGTAGATCAAGCCGAAGTTAATCGCTTTGGCAGCTCGGCGTTGATCGTTATCAACTTTATCGATAGCGACAGAGAAGACTTCCGCTGCAGTAGTCTTGTGAATATCCTGACCTTTATCGAAGGCTTCGAGTAAGCCCTTGTCGCCAGAAAGGTGCGCCATGATGCGTAATTCTATTTGAGAATAATCGGCGGCGACCATGGTGTAGCCTGTTGGCGCGATAAACGCTTGTCTAATCTTTCTGCCTTCTGGTGTACGAATAGGTATGTTTTGTAGATTTGGGTTGGATGACGAGAGCCTGCCTGTCGCAGCCACGGCTTGATGGTATGAAGTGTGAACGCGGCCGGTTTTGGCGTTGACCATCTGTGGCAATTTATCAGTATAAGTTGAACAGAGTTTGCTCATACTCCGATAATCCAGAATTAGTTGGGGTAATTTATAATCTTCGGCCAATTCTTGTAATACAGATTCAGCCGTTGACGGCTGTCCCTTTGGCGTTTTTGCTAGTATCGGCAACTCCATTTTCTCATACAAGATAGACTGAATTTGTTTTGGTGAGCTAATATTAAATGTCTCTCCGGCCAGATTATGTGCCTCGATCTCGATCTCTTGCATCCGCCTTGTTAAGTCGTGCGCCTGCTGCATTAGCATGTCTGAATCTATAACCACGCCATTACGTTCGATTCTCGCCAGTACCGTTAACAGTGGCATTTCAATATTGTTATAGACTTGCTTAAGCTGAGTGTGTTTTTCCAGATCAGAACTTAAAACACGATGTAGTTTTAAGACGATATCAGCGTCTTCAGCGGCATACGGCGCAGCGACTTCTATGGTGACTTGGTTAAAAGGGATCTGTTTGGCCCCCTTGCCAGCAACATCTTCATAATGGATGGTCTCAATATTTAAATAATTTAATGCCAATGTATCCATGTCGTGACGACTGGCAGTGCTGTTTACTACATACGAGGCCAACATAGTGTCGTGCTCTATACCGCGTAGTGTGATGTCATAATTAGCAAAGACTTCTAGATCATATTTCAGGTTTTGACCTACCTTTTTAATGTCTTTGTTTTCTAGTACTGGTTTAAGCTTTTCTAGGGTGTTGGCTAATGACAGTTGCTGCGGTGCCTCGGCATAATCATGCTGAAGTGGAACATAAGCCGCATGATCTTCAGAAACAGCAAATGATATGCCTACGATCTCTGCCTGCATGTAATCCAGACTAGTCGTCTCTGTGTCGATAGAGATCAATTCCGCTGTCTCTAGTTTGGATAGCCACTGATCCAGTTGCGCTGAAGATAGTATTGTCTCGTATTCAGGCTCAACTTTAGTCTCCGAGCTTGACGTTCTCGCAGTCCTTATATTGGTTGTTTCAGGCTTGTTTTCTACGGCTTTCTCTTCGCCATCTTCTTCAAGTTGAGAAAGCCAAGTTCTAAAGTTCCAGCGTTGATACATCTCTTTTAAGGCAGAATTGTCCGGTGCGCTTATGACTAGCTCTTCAGGTGTAAAGTCTAGCTCGACATCATACTTAAGCGTTACCAGTTCCCGGCTTAGGGGTAATTGCGGCATGAATTCCCTCAGGTTTTCACCAACCTTGCCTTTTATTTCATCGGCATGGGCGATAACTTCATCTAACGACCCATATAGGTTTAACCACTTTACCGCAGTCTTTGGTCCGACTTTAGGTACCCCAGGTACGTTGTCGGCGGTATCACCCATTAGTGATAGATAATCGATTATTTGTTCTGGCGGGACACCAAATTTTTCTTCAACGCCGGCAGGGTCGAGATAGACATCGCTCATTGTATTGATCAAGTGAATCCGATCGTTGACCATTTGTGCTAGATCTTTATCGCCGGTAGAAACAACAGTTTTGATACCCTTGCTCGCGGCCTGTCTGGACAAGGTAGCGATCACGTCATCGGCTTCAACGCCATCAATCATTAAGAGTGGTACCCCCATAGCACGGATCAGATCATGTAAAGGCTGAATCTGACAAACAAGGTCATCCGGCATGGGTGGTCGATTCGCTTTATAGTCTGCATAAAGGTCGTTGCGAAAAGTTTTTCCCTTGGCGTCGAAAATAATGGCAAAGTAATCCGGTCCGCCTTCTGTTAAGTGTTTCTGCATCATATTGATGACGCCATAGATTGCGTTAGTTGGCTCGCCCTCAGCATTGGTCAGCTCTCTTATAGCGTGGTAAGCACGAAATAGATAATAGGAGCCATCAATAAGGACCATTGTATGTTCAGACATAGGACATCGATTATTAGAGTGATTAAGGTTTCAAGGTGCTAAATTATGACAGCTTCAAGGAAAAATCGCAGACTTTTGCAGGCGCTAATATCTAAAATTCAATATGAATATCGATCTACTTCATCTAAGCAGATTGAGGTGGTAAAGTAGGTTCCCAATACCTGTAAAGGAAAGGCAGAATGAAAAAGTTTTTAATCTCATTAACACTCTTTATGGCTTCAACGGCTGTAATGGCAGGCAATTCTAATCCGGGTGGTCTGGAGCCTGTTCCCGAGCCACCTGTGCTGCCCGATCCACTTGAAACAGGTGAAAATATTGAGCCTGAAGTGACGATCATCCGTAAAGAGGATTCCGTGATTGAGGAACATCGGATTAACGGCCAGCTTTATATGGTTAAGGTAACCCCCGCTTTTGGTCCCGTGTATTATATAAAGGATACTGATGGAGACGGGCAGATGGATCATCGGTACGAGTTAGAGGATCCAGCGGTTCCTGAATGGGTCTTGTTTACCTGGTAGTTAGATCCTATTTTTACTATGTAAAACAAATCATAGCTTTCTAGACTGTTTGTTCTTATCGGGAACAATCAAACAACTCCTGACAAATAAAAAAGTACTATGTCGGTTTATACAAATGTTCTGCCGCATGAGCTCGATGAGTTCCTTAAAAATTATACGCTCGGACAATTGCAGCAATTTACGGGCATCAGCGACGGCATAGAAAACACCAACTACTTTGTTACGACAAGCAAAGGTCAATATGTACTGACCTTGTTTGAAGAGCTGACTCTAGAAGAGCTGCCTTATTTTCTCGAACTAATGGCATTTCTTGCGGAAGCAAATATTCCCACCGCACATCCCGTTAAAGATAAGGAGGGAAATTATCTCCGTGTTTTAAACGGCAAACCTGCCGCCTTAGTAAAAAGATTGAACGGTGCCAGCATTGATGTTCCGAATGAAAAACAATGCCGTGCGATAGGCGTGCATATGGCGCGCATGCATGTTGCCAGTAGTGATTTTAAATTAGGACGACAAGCTACGCGAGGGATGGACTGGCGTGTAAAAACTGCCGAGCGTGTAATGCCAAAATTGAATCAAGAAGAACAGTCTTTATTACAACAAGAGCTTGTCTATCACAATTTATCCAAACTGGGGGAGTTGCCGGTCTCTGTCATTCACGCCGATCTGTTTCGAGACAACGCACTTTTCATTGGTGACGAACTCACCGGCATGATCGATTTTTATTATGCCTACAATGGATGCTCCCTCTATGATTTGGCCGTAACTATAAACGACTGGTGCATGAATGGTGATGCAGAACGTAACAAAGACAACTCTGCTGCTTTGTTACAAGCCTATCAAACAGTACGACCGATAGAGCAACACGAACGTGATGCATGGCAGGCCGTGTTACGTGCCGCCGCATTACGTTTCTGGTTGTCACGATTACAAGACAAGCACTTTCCGCGTGATGGCGAGATGACGCATATTAAAGACCCTGATGTGTTTAAGCGAATCATTGAACACCGTGCCAATCATCCAGATGAGTTGATGGAGATGTGGGGATAAGAGTCAACGCTGCCAAAACTTCGTCATTATGAGTCTTTCCCACGCTGTCTTTACCTATGGCACTTTACAAATACCTGAAGTAATGCAATTAGCCACAGGGCTAGTCCTGCCGTCTTTGCCCGCAAGATTAAATGGATATCAATGCCTAAAGATCAAGTGCAGAACATACCCGGGTATTATTAAAAAACCCAATCAATTTATAGATGGTGTTTTGTATAAGGAAGTCGGTGATCATGCATTAAAATTACTCGACCAATTTGAAGATGTTTTATATGAACGAATTTTGGTTGATGTTGAAGGTGAAACAGAACAAGCCTTTGTTTATATCATAAAGGATGAATACCGATATCGTTTAAGTGAAGAGGCGTGGAGTCTCGAGGAATTTAAACGAAAGTATTTAAATAAATATTTGAAGGATATTAATAGTTGGTAATGTTTTTACGCTGCGTTTCGTTGTCGTCATTTAAATAAATCGTTGCCTACGCAACAAGAAAAATAGTCGCCAGCCCCAAGAAAGTCATAAAGCCAACAACATCCGTCACCGTTGTTAAGATCACTCCACCTGCAATTGCTGGATCTATGCCAAAGCGTTTTAGTACTAATGGTATCGATGCGCCAGCTAAGGCAGCGATGACGAGGTTTATGATCATTGATACGCCGATGACGATGCCAAGGAGTAGATTGTCAAACCAGAGAATAACTATCGTGGCGACAACACATGACCATAGTATTCCGTTTAGTGTGCCGACGGTGAGCTCTTTAATTAGTAATGGTTTTATATTGGTTTTAACAATTTGTCCGAGTGCGATACCGCGTATAGCAATGGTAAGTGTTTGGCTGCCAGCGATACCTCCCATGCCGGCGACGACGGGCATAAGCACTGCGAGCGCGACAAGCTCTTGGATGGTGTCTTCAAAGCGACCAATGACCCAGGCAGCAAGGAATGCAGTGAGCAGGTTTATGCCCAACCATATTGCGCGACGTTTCGTGGTGACGAATACGGGTGAAAACATATCATCTTCACCCAAACCGGCCATGCTTCTTACGGCTTGTTCAGCTGCTTCTTGGATAACATCGACGACATCATCGATTGTGATACGTCCGAGTAAATGACCTTCATCATCGATTACAGCAGCAGAGACCAAATCGCGTTGCTCGAAAAGTTTTGCGACCTCTGATTTAGGCGTATTAGCAGAAAGATAGGCTTCCTCTTCCATCCATGCACCGACAGTCGTTTCCGGTCCTCTAACTAATAATTCAGTTAATGGAAGTACGCCTAGATAATTATTGTCGCGATCAACGACCATTAGATTATCTGTCTTTGCTGGTATATTGCCCAGCAAGCGTAAATATCGTGCAACGGCATCCAATGAAACGTCAGCGCGTACAGATACCACGTCAATATTCATCAAGCCACCGGCAGTGTCTTCCGGGTAGGTCAGGATGGAAGACAGGCGTTGTAAGTTCTGTTCGTCCATTGAACGTAGGACGGTATCTGCGACATCCTCTGGAAGGTCTTGCAATATGTCTGCAACATCGTCGGCATCAAGATTTTTTGTTGCATCAGCCAGTTTGTCGGGATGCATTTGTTCGAGGAACTCTGTGCGTACTGCATCCTGCATATGGGAGAGCACGTCGCCTTCAAGCTCGGGGTCGATTAATTGCCAGCTCTTGTCGCGATCAGGGCTAGGCATGCTTTCGATAACATCTGCAATCTCGGAAGGATGTAGTGTTGCAACTATGTCGCGCGCGAGTTCAATATCGTCGCTTTCCAGCGCCACATGTAATGAGTCGACAGCAGATAGTTCAAGATCTTGTTGAGTAGTATCGTTCATAAGCTTTACTTAAAGTCTGTGAACGAGAGTCTATCAGTGCTAGCAATTCAATGCTAAAAAGACTGTTTATAAGCAGGAGAAAAAATATTTATATTTGGTCGGTATTTAAACGTTGAAGCAATAAATTTACCTCTGCTCCGGATGAGGTGCTGCGCACTTTTTTTATTAAGCTGGACAGTTCGCCGATATTGGTGTTATTTATTATTTTTTTTATTTCTAATAGTGATGCTGTGTGTACACTAAACTCTCTAAGTCCTAAACCTAGCAATAATTGTGTGTGTTCTTTTTCACCTGCCATCTCACCGCACATTGAGACGGGGATGTTGGCTTTTTCTCCGGCCTTAATTGTAGATTCTACTAACCTTAATACAGCCGGATGCAAAGGATCATATAAATAATTAACCTCATCATTAACTCGATCTATTGCCATGGTGTACTGGATTAAGTCGTTTGTGCCTATAGAAAGGAAGTCGAGTTGTTTGGCAAAGATGTCAGCGCAAATAGCAGCAGCAGGCACTTCAATCATGCCGCCGACCTTTATGTCAGAGTCATAATCTATAGAATGATTGTCGAGGTCGGTCTTTATGTCATCAACCATCTGTATGACTTGTTGTAATTCTTGAATATTAGTCAACATCGGTATCATTATTTTTACCGGACCATGTGCGGAAGCCCTTAATATCGCCCGTAATTGCGGACGGAATAATTCTGGTTCTTTTAAACATAATCGTATTGCACGTAAACCCAGGGCCGGATTAGATCTGAGTTGGCCGATTTGACTGCCAGCGCCATCGACTTGTTTGTCCGCACCTAGATCAAGTGTTCGTATAGTTAAAGGCAAGCCTCGCAAAGCCTTAAGCACGTTTAGATATGTTTCAAAGTGCTCTTCTTCGTCTGGCGGTGTTTCTCGGTTCATATAGAGAAACTCGGTGCGGTAGAGACCAACGCCTTTAGCGCCAACATCTCTTACGGTTTCAAAATCTTTGGGTAATTCGATATTAGCTGTAAGAGTGATCGGTATACCATCTACCGACTCTGTCGGGGCGTTCTTAAGTTTTCCGAGTGATGAATAGTAGCGTTTTACTTCTCGTTGTCGTTTTTCGTAATAGCTTTTAGTAGATTTGTCTGGGTCTACTAGCAGCATGCCTGTGCTGCCATCAATAATGACCAGGTCATCATTTTTAACAAAGCGACGGGCACTGTGTAAGCCGACGATAGCAGGGATGCCCAGACTTCTTGCCAGAATTGCCGTGTGCGATGTTGGGCCACCGAACTCTGTGGCAAAAGCAGCGATGCCATAGTGTTGCATCAATACAGTATCAGCTGGCGTTAGATCGTCGGCCATAATGATTCTGTTTTTTAAATGGTCATCAGGAACTTCGTGTAGTAATGGTTTTTGTTTTAATAAAACGCGCAGAATTCTATTTACAACATGATCAACGTCATCGCGGCGAGTGCTGAGATAGGCGTCGGCCATTTCATTAAAGACATTAACCAAGGCATCGCGTTGTAATTTTAATGCCCATTCAGCATTGCATAAACGTTCTTTAATAATTCGTTTGGGTTCTTCTGTTAGGGTTATATCTTCCAGCATTAATAAGTGGGTATCTATGAATGCTGAGATATCAACGGATGTTGAAACAGGAATATGATCGCGGATGGCTCGTAATTGCTGACGTGCATCGGCAATTGCATTATTAAAGCGTGATAGCTCATCTTCAACCTGTGAGTTGCGAATGCTGTATTCACGTACATCGAGCTGATCATGTTGAACAAGATGAATCTGCCCTATGGCAATCCCTCGAGATACACTGACGCCTTGTATCGATATCGTCATTCGTCTTCGCCAAACTTATTATTTATCAAGGCTTCTATCGCAGCCATTGCCTCATCTTCATCTGGGCCTATAGTTTTAATGTCAATCTCAGCACCTTTTCCTGCAGACAGCATCATGATTCCCATGATGCTTTTGCCGCTGACTTCACGGTGTCCAGAATGAACATTAATTTCAGCGTTAAAACCCGAAGCGACTTGAACAAATTTAGCAGCAGCGCGAGCATGCAAGCCCAAC